>OFMD01001549.1_pt1 | contig 13867 bp, 13 predicted proteins | sample 1541211 | NCBI WGS metagenome assembly OFMD01 (sample SAMN04209231, study PRJEB22552) | human gut metagenome | biome: gut; material: feces | host: Homo sapiens | place: USA: Oklahoma | reverse complement strand
CCACGGACTTCGAGTTCCTGTTCCCCTTCGGCTGGGGCGAGCTGTGGGGCGTGGCGGACCGCACCGACTATGACCTGACCCAACATCAGAACACCTCCGGCAAGGACCTGACCTATTTCGACCCCGAGACCAACCAGCGGTACATCCCCTATGTGGTGGAGCCGTCTTTGGGCGTGGAGCGCAGCGTTCTGGCGGTGCTGTGTGACGCCTATGACGAGGAGGTGGTGGGCCAGGATAAAAACGGCAAGGACGACGTTCGCGTGGTGCTGCACCTGCACCCGGCTCTGGCCCCCTATAAGGCTGCCATCCTGCCCCTGAGCAAGAAGCTGTCCGAGCCCGCCATGGAGATCTACAACGATCTGTGCAAGGACTTTATGCTGGACTTCGACGAAACCGGCTCCATCGGCAAGCGCTATCGCCGGGAGGACGAGATCGGCACCCCCTTCTGCATTACCGTGGACTTTGATACCGTAGGCGACGGCGAAAACCCCGGCGACCGGTGCGTCACCGTCCGTGAGCGGGACACCATGGAGCAGGTGCGCATCCCCATCAGTGAGCTGAAGGCGTATCTCACCGAGAAACTGGCGTATTGATTATGCGGTGGGTTCCGGCGCACCTGCTCCATGATCCGCCGCGCAGCGGCGTGTAAGCATTTTGGCGCAGCCAAAATCTTACGTTGGGGCGGATTCATTCCGCGCCAACAAGAATCAGATCGTGGTCCCCGCGCAGCCACGCTGCGTGGGGTGCAGGTGCGCATTCCCATCAGTGAGCTGAAGGCGTATCTCACCGAGAAACTGACGTATTGATTATGAACTTGAAAAAACAACTGGCCGCAGGCGGCGCCCTGTTGGCTGTCACCGCAGCCGCCTGCCTGAAGCTGGCCCAATGGGCCGGCAGGCAGATCGAAAAGCGGCAGCGGAAAAAGTGATTTGCCGCGCTCTCCGGCCGGCAGAGAAAAATAAGAACGGCTATCCCGCCGTTCTTATTTTTCATTTCCCGGGAGCGAAAAATTTTGCCCCGGGGGCAACAGGGGAATTGACATTTTCTCCCGTAGAGGTTATCATTATAGTACACGGCACAAGCACAAAAAATAGTTTTTTGTATATACAACAAAACCAAGGAGGCAATCATATGATCTCTATGGAAATGCTCCAGGACGCCCGCCGGGTGCTCTCTCCCGTCATCAATCAGACTCCCGTGCTGCACGCTCCGGGCCTGGTGCCGGACTGCAGCTTCTATCTGAAGGCCGACTGCCTGCAAAAGACCGGCGCCTTCAAGCTGCGGGGCGCATACTATAAGATCGCCACCCTGTCCGACCAGGAGAAGCGCCGGGGCGTCATCGCCTGCTCCGCGGGCAACCATGCCCAGGGCGTGGGCTTTGCCTCCCGGGATATGCACATTCCCGCCACCATCTGCATCCCTGCCGCCGCCCCCATTTCCAAGATCCAGGCCACCCGCAGCTACGGGGCCAATGTGGTGCTGGTGGACGGCGTGTATGACGATGCCTATGCCGAGGCTGTGCGCCTGCGGGATGAGCAGGGGCTGACGTTTATTCATCCCTTTGACGACTATCGGGTCATGGCCGGACAGGGCACCATCGGCCTGGAGATTCTGGAGCAGCTGCCGGATGTGGACGTGATCCTGGTACCCATCGGCGGCGGCGGGCTTATTTCGGGCCTGGCCTATGCCGTGAAGCATCTGAAGCCCTCCTGCCAGGTCATCGGCGTGCAGGCCGCCGGAGCCGCCAGCATGGTGGACTCCCTGGAGGCCGGACACATTCTGACCCTGCCCAGCGTCCACACCATCGCCGACGGCATCCAGGTCAAGACCCCCGGCGACCTGACCTTCGAGATGTGCCGCCAGTATGTGGACAAGGTGGTCACCGTCAGCGAGACGGAAATCGCCGGGGCCATTCTCTCTGTGCTGGAAAAGCAGAAGCTGGTGTCTGAGGGCGCCGGAGCCGTGGGTATCGCCGCAGCCATGTACGGCAAGGTAGACCTGCGGGGCAAGACCGTGTGCGCCCTGCTGTCCGGCGGCAACGTAGACGTGACCATGCTGGAACGCATCATCACCCGGGGGCTGGCCAAGGCCGGGCGCACCGCCAACTTCGCCACCGTTCTGCCCGACCAGCCCAAAACCCTGGCCACCTTGTTGAACATCGTGTCCGATATGGGCGTCAATGTGCTGGAGGTAAACCACGAGCGGGGCAATCTGAAGGCTCCCGTGGGCTCCTGTGTGGTCCACCTGCTGGTGGAGACCCGGGACGCCGCCCATGTGCAGGAGATGTACGAGGCGCTGCGGGCCCAGGGTTACCCCATTATGGAGCGGTAAAGCAAACGTATATAAAACGGGACGCGGCGTCCCTGCTGATAAGACAGTAAAATTCAAATTTCCTGGAACAGGCATGATCTCGGTCATGCCTGTTCCGCTTTTAGCAGCTCATCCGTGGGAATGCAGCCCACAAGGTCGTACTCGATAGCCTGTGCACAATGGCAGGCAGACGAAAAATGGGAAGCAAACGGCAAATAGAGAAAAAGCAGCCACAAGTACGATAGCACGGCGGCTATATCGCTCATGGCTGCTTTTCACATTGCGGAGAATTTTTACGCTTCAGAAATCTCACACGGGGGTAGATAGCTCTGTTCCTCATCGCCGGCGATCTGCCAGAAGGGCATATCCTGTACAGCCGTCGCGGCAGCGTTTCCGGCCTTGACTATGCTTTGATGCTTGCCGATGGCCTTAATGTCCTGATACAGCTGCTCCGATACTTCCGGGTCATCGGAGCTCTTGAACACGAAGTTGTCCGCCTCGTCCACCAGAGTGAACCGGGTCAACTGGCGGAAATCCATCCTATCCGTCTACCGCCAACAAAGGCAACTGCCAAATCAAAGGGGCATGTGCCTTAATGGCACATACCCCTTTTGTCAGCAACCCTTGTCCGGCAACTGCCATAGTATTTGTTTCGTGAAACCTGTTTTATGGACAGCTGCCCCTTGGCGTCCCGTTTTTTACATATTGCGGATTTCCTCCAGGAGGGCGTCCAGGCTCTCCCGGTCCAGGGTCTTTTCCTCGGATTCCGGGGTTTCCGGCTCCTCCGGTGCGGCAGACTCCGCCTCCGGGGCAGGGGCCTCCGGCTCCTCCGGCGCGGCAGACTCCGCCTCCGGGGCAGGGGTCTCCGACTCCACAGGGGCAGGCTCCGACTCGGCGGGTGCCGGGTCCGGGGCTTCCGGCTGAGCAGGCTCCGGGGCCTCCGGGGCTTCCGAGGGCTCCGGCGGAATCTCCGGCTCCGGGACTTCCGGTTGGGCGGACGCCGCAGGCGCAGGCTCCTGTGCGGATTCCTCCGGTTGGGCAGTCGGTTCGTGTTCAGGCTCCGGCTGGGGCTCCTGGGGCTCCGGCTGCTCCATCCGGGCCAGACGATCCAGGATACGGCGGCTGCGGGAAATGCCAACGGACCGCCCGATAAAGAACAGCGCCACCAGCAAAACCACCAGCTGCAAAGCCAGGATGGCGTACAGCGGCACCCAGCGCCCCGTCAGCAGGGGCAGATCCACCGGTGCGCACAGCGCCGTCCACAGGGATCGGAAGGGTCCGGGCTGCTGATCGTCAGGCTCCGGCGCGGGGGCCTCCGGCTCCGGTTCTCCGATCTGGGGCAGGGTCCCGGCAAAGCCAGGCATCCGCACCACATGGACCGTATAGTCCCGGGTGGTGCCGTCTTCAGCGGTGCAGGTAACGGTCAGCACATTGTCGCCCTGCTTCAGGGCGGCGTCCGGCTGGGTAACACCCATGGCCTTGCTGTCCTTGGCGGTGGCGGAAAGGGAGAGCTTGGTGGTCTCATAGGGGACATACACGGCATATTCCGTGATATTGGGTGCAAAGGCCGGGGTCAGCTTCCCCTCGGAGGGAGTCAGATCCGCCAGATCCGCATCGCTGCTGAGGGTCGCCGTGGGGTCTGGCTGGCGGGTAACGGAAATGGTATAGCGGCGGGTGGCGCCGTTGGCGGCGGTGACGGTGAGGACCACCGTGTTGACGCCCACGGACAGCTGGTTGCCGCTGACGGATACATTGGCGCCGCCGTCCGCCGCACTGTAATCCAGGGGCAGGCGGGACACATCATAGGGCACAGTGACGCTGTATTCTGTTGTGCCGGCGGAAAAGGACGGCGACAGGGCGTAGCTCCCGCAGGAAAGGCCGGACAGATTGGCGTTGCCGGAAGGGGGCGGGGCCACGCTGGCCGACCAGGAGGCATCGTTGAGATTCTGGTCACTATTGCCGTCGCTGGTCACGATATCGGTGATGGTGGCGCTGACCTTGGTCCCGGCAGCCACGCCGGACTTCACCCGGAACGTGACGGCCAGAACGGCGGAGCTGCCGCTGATGGGGTTGTTGAGAGACTGGTCATAGGCCAGCAGGTTGCCGCCGCTCATGTCCACGGACCAGCTGTCACCGATGAGCTGGCGAGTGCCGGTGAGGGTCAGGGTACTGCTGTCGTAGTGCAGCACAGCGGTGATGCCCTGGATATTGGAGCCGCTGACGGAAAAGGTGACGGTGACGCTGTCGCCGGCCCGGACGCTGCCGGAGCCGGAGAAGCTGGCCCCGGCGGCCTCCGCTGTCACCGGCAGCAGACACCACAGCAGCAGTGCTGCCAGAAAGCCCGCCAGGGCAGATGAGATATTCTTTCGCATGGTGTGGTCCCTCATACTCAATTGGGTTGTATGGTACCCCGGCCCAGCAGGTACGCCTGAAGCCGGACCATATCGGTGATGGTGACCTGACCGTCGCCGTTGAGGTCCGCCGCCTGAAGGGCCGCGCCGGTCAGGGGCGTCTTGCCCAGCAGGTGAGCCTGGAGCCGGACCATATCGGTAATGGTAACCCGGCCGTCGCCGCTGAGGTCGCCGGTGACCACGGTGGTCAGGGTCTGGATGGTCTGGCCGTCCCTGGCATAGGTGACGGTCATGCCGGTGCCCACCAGGCTGTCGCCCTGAACCGGCAGAGTAATGTAATCGCTGGGGGACAGGTTTGCCAGCAGCTGGCGGGCAGTGGTGCCCATGGGGATGGCCCGCAGATAGCTGTCGGCGATGCGGTAGGCCCCGGTGGTGATCTCCTTGGGGACGGACTCCACGGCCTTGGCCGCATACTGAGCGGTAAAGGTCACGTTGCCGGAGATGGTCATGCCGTTGGTGTAGCCCTGCCAGCCGGTGAAGGTATAGGTATACTGGCTGTCGGCGGGACGGGTAGGCGTTCCGGCGGGACGGGGAATGGTCTGTCCCGCGGTGAGCTTCCCCTGGGCATACACGGAACCGTCGTAGTTCACAAACTGATAGGTATACTGCCCCTGATAGTGGGCGTAAAGGGTAATGTTGCTGGCGCCGGTGGTGCTGTTGGCGGTGATCTGCTGGCCGCCGTCGGGCTGGGTGAACCAGCCCACAAAGGCGCAGCCGTCCTTCACCGCCGTGGGCAGATTGCCGTACTTCTGACCGGCGGATACCAGGCGGGTGCTCTCGGAGCAGGTGCCGCCGCAGGGGTCGAAGGACACCACATAGGAGCCGTCGGTAACGTAGAACTTGGACTCCAGGCGGTAGTTGTCCCCGGCGGTATTCTCCGCCGCGATGACCAGGGTATAGCCGCCCACACCCAGCCGGGAGAAGGCCACGGCGTCATCCAGCCGGGACAGGTCATAGCTCTTGGCATTGGGGGAGGCGGTGGCGGGGGTGATGGCGTTGGTGCCGTTGGAGCGGAGGATGGACACCGTCACCCTCCGGATGTTATAGGAGTTGCGCAGGGTGCCCCGGAAGGGGAAGCCCGTCTGCCCCACCGTCAGGGTGGAGTTCACCGTGGGATAGGACGCGCCGTCCAGGGTCCAGCCCGCCCCGGCCAGGGCCAGCTGCCACTGCATGGCCGTATCCGCCAGGATCAGGCGGCCGCCTGCGGCGTTGGAGGAAACGGACAGATAGCTGCCCGTGCCCCGGTTTTGCAGGGAGAAGCCGCTGTTGTATACGGCGGCCTTCCACAGCTGACCGTTATCCGTGGAGGCTTTGGCCAGAGTAACGCCGTTTTTCCCGGCGGTCAGCCGCAGGCCGTTTTCCTGGCAGGTGATGGTATAGTACCCGCTGGCATGATAATCCAGGCGGAACTGCTGGTTTTTGCCGCTGCCCACGGCGTTCAGGGTCAGGCCCGAGGAGCCAGGGGTGGCGGTCAGGTTACTGTTGGCAGAGGAGCGCAGATGATACACGCCCTCCCCCACCGTGGCATCCTTGAAGCCGTAATCCGCCAGCATGACCTGGGCCTTGGCGGGCTCGTTGATCCGCAGGCGGGCGTATACGCCCAGCTGCACGTCGCCGGAGTTGCCGTCGTAATACTTCAGCACCTTGCCGGTGACGCCGTACTTGTCGGCGGTGGGGCCGGTCATAACGCCGTAGGAGTCTGACTGAGGCTCCCGCACGGCGCCGCTTTCGTTGTAAATGGCCTCGATGAGCTGGGCCTCAGGCTGATTGGCAAAGCCGCCCAGAGCATCGAAGGCCCGCATAATGACGCCGGTGGCGCCGCCCCGTCCATCGCTGCTGGAAAAGCCCGAGGAGCCGCCCACTCCGTGCTGCACGGCACGGGACCAGAACACGTTGCGCAGTGCGATGCTGTAGTTATCCATGTCAAAGCCGGGAACAGCGGACTCAATGGACCGGACGATGGGGTCATAGTAGCTGCGGCGGACATAGTTCCGCTGCACCCGCAGGAAGCCGTCGCTGTCCTCGTTGGCCAGGGCCCGCCAGGTGGCGTCGAAATTGGAGCCGTAGCCCCCGTCGGCGTCATAGGCGGCGGAGAGCCGGTTGCCGATGGAGCGGTAGTATGTATCCGAGGAGGACTGGCACCACCGGAAAAAGGCCCGGGGAATGTCGCTGCGGCTGGAGAACTGATACGCACCGTAGGACTTGCCGCCGGCGTCGCCGGAGCCGGAGGAAATGACCCCCGGACCGCTGGCTTCAAATCGCTGGCTCAGTGTGCCCAGCAGCTGCTCCTCCTGGTCATCGGCGGCGGTGGCCGATGTGAACACCGGCAGGATCACCGGAATGGCCGCCACCAGCAGCGCCAGGCAAAGCAAAATACTTGTCCCTCTACGCATGGTTTTCATCGTATCACCCCGTTGCAAAGCATGTAATCGAAAAACACAATACTGTGTCGTATTCAGGAATAGTATAGCACCTTTTTTCAGGGGTGTCCACCGAAAACGGTCGATTTTCCCAACTAATTAGCATATGAAGCGCGTGAAGTTCTTGGAGTATAAAAAAGCGGAAAATCCGTCTCATAAACGTTATCCCGATCGCCCCTTTCTCCGGCTTTCTCCTGCCCGGCCGTTATTTTTGTTAATAATCCATTGCATTGTCCGCTAATATGCCGTATAATGCCCCTATCTAACGAAACAGGAGGGCTTTGCCATGCGCCCTGATGGAACCCGCGTAAAGGACCTGCCGCCGCTGGCGGCGGCCATTCCCTATATCATGCCCAAGCGCTACGACGCCTGGAACTCCGTCACCGAGAACATCGACGAGGAGATCATCAAGGACTTCATCCGCACCCACCGCCGGGCTGGGGTGCGGCTGAACCATATGAGCGTCATCATCTCCGCCTATTACAAGGCGGTGCTGCGCAATCCCAAGCTGAACTACTTCGTCATGAACGGCCGCATTTACCGCCGCAACCACTTCTGCGTGTCCTTCGTGATCCTGAAAAAACAGGCCAACGGGGTAGTCAACGAGACCACGCTGAAGGTGTATCTGGACGAGAACGACACAGTGTTTACCGTGAATCAGAAAATTGCCGACGCAATTGCCGCCAATCGGGCGGAGCACCAGTCCAACAGCACCGACAAGTTCGCCAAGTTCATGTTCTCCGTGCCGGGTCTGCCGAAATTCGTCGTGTGGCTGGCCTATCATCTGGACCGCCACGGTCTGCTGCCCCGGAAGATCATCGAGCTGTCCCCCTTCCACACCAGCATGTTCATCACGAATCTGGCCTCCATCAAGACCAGCTATATCCACCACCATTGTTATGAATTCGGCACCACCAGCGTGTTTGTGTGCATGGGCAAGCCCGTGCCAAACTATATATCCGGCGACCTGACCCGAAAGATGATGCCCATCGGCGTGGTCATGGACGAGCGTATCTGCACCGGGTACGAATATGCCGCCTTCTGCAACGATTTCCGCCGTTATATGCGTCTGCCGCAGATGCTGGAATACCCCTTCTGCCAGGAGGAGCCGGAAAAGAAGCCCGCCGCCGAGACTGCCGCTGTATAACTGAAAATGCTCTGCCCATGGGGCAGAGCATTTTCAGTTATACTCCTATGGGATCGTCGTCGGAGTCGTCGCGGACCGGCGCTCCGCCGCTGGCGGGCAGGGGCGAGATCAGGGTCCGGTACAGCCGCCGGAAGAAGGCCAGGGTCACAAACAGGGATGCGATCTCCGCCAAGGGATAGCTCCACCACACCAGGTCGTCGTTGCCGATGCTCTGGCCGTACCGGGCCAGGACATAGGCAATGGGCACCAGGAACACCAGCTGCCGGATGATGGAGGTGGTCATGGAGTACACCGCTTTGCCCAGGGCCTGGAAGGAGCTGCCCAGGGCGATGCAGGCGCCGGCCATGCAAAAGCTCAGGGAGATGATCCGCAGGGCGGGGACGCCCACCTGCAGCATGGTGTCCGTGGCGTCGAAAATTTTCAGCAGGCTCCCGGGAATGGACCAGAACACCGCCATGCCCACCAGCATGATGCAGGAGGCATAGATGGCGCTGCGCTTGATGGTCTCCACCATCCGCAGCCGGTTCTGGGCCCCGTAGTTATACGCCACGATGGGCACCACGCCGTTGTTCAGGCCGAACACCGGCATAAAGATGAAGCTGTTGAGCTTGAAGTAAATGCCGAAGGCCGTGGCTGCCGTCTCCTTGGCGGAGTGATAGGCAATGAGGATCTTGTTCATGCAGAAGGTCATCACCGAGCCGATAGCCACCATGATGACGCTGGGCAGGCCGATGGCATAGATATTCCCCACCAGCCGCCAATTGGGCCGGAAGCCCCGGAACTGCAAATGGATCTCCTTGTTCTTCTTCAGGTTGAAGATCAGTGCCAGAATACAGCCGCAGAACTGTCCGATGACCGTGGCCACCGCCGCGCCGGTAACGCCCATGTCGAACACAAAGATGAAGATGGGGTCCAGCACAATGTTCACGATAGCGCCCAGTCCCTGGGTATACATGGACAGGATGGACCGGCCGGTGCCCTGTAAAAGCCGCTCAAACATGATCTCGCCGAACAGCCCCAGGGAGCCGCAGCAGCAGATCAGCAGATAGTCAATGCCGTTGTCGATGATGTAGTCGATTTGGGTCTGGGACCGGAAGAAGGGCCCCGCAAACAGCAGCGCCAGCACGGCGCTGATGACAAAGCCCACCACCGCCAGGAATACGCCGTTGATGGCCACGGCGTTGGCCCGCTGCTGGTCCTTGGCCCCCAGAGCCCGGCCCATCAGGGCGTTGACGCCCACGGCGGTGCCGGTGGCCAGGCCGATCATCAGGTTCTGGGCCGGAAACGCCAGGGACACGGCGGTCAGCGCCTGCTCGCACACCCGGGACACGAACACGCTGTCCACAATGTTGTATAGGGCCTGCACCAGCATAGACGCGATGATGGGCAGGGACATGTTGATGATGAGCTTGGAAATGGGCATGGTGCCCAATTTGTTCTCTTTTTCCATGGGACTGCTTTCCCCTCCTTACGAATCTGTTCACAAGAGAGTATTGTATCATAGCGCCGCGCAAAAGAAAACCCTCCGAAAGCTACATTCTCCGCAGCTTATCGGAGGATTTTTTATTGATTTCGGAAACTTATTTCGAGCTTCGAGACAATCAGCTCACTGCGTCACCAGATAGCTGCCGCTCTCGGGCGCATAGCCGGCCATAGTCACCACGCGCGTGGCCCGGTCATAGCCGGTGGGCAGCGCCGATGCGTCCGCATCGGGCATGACATACACCCGGTCGAAGCAGGACGCCAGCAGCTCCGCCGTGACGCCGTTGTCCGCCGACGGAGTCTCCCGCAGCACCACGGACAGCACCGTGCCCTCCGGCAGCTGCTTTTCCAAAGCCTGGGCAAAGTCCTTCAGCACCACCGTCTTGTCGGCAGGCAGCTCCAGAGCCGACTGATCGCCGCTGATGGGATACAGGAACCAATCCAGCAGAATCTCGTCAAAGCCCATCTGGGCGCACTCCTTGGCCAAGTCCGTGATATACCGCAGGGTCCCCGGCTTGGAGGGGTCCAGCCACCGGCGGCCGGAGCCGTCCCGGTACAGGGTCCCGTCGGCAGCACACAGGGCCGCCTGCTCCTGCTGAGCGTCGGCAAAGGCGTTGTCGCAGAAGCACGCCAGCCGCGCCACGGCATAGCAGTTGCTGTCCAGTATGGTCTGGAGGTTCCGGCTGGTGGACAGTCCGCCGGTGAGAATGCCTTCCGGCAAGGCCACCGCCGTGTGATACGCCACGGACCCGTCATACATCTTCACGTTGACGGCCACAGCCTCCCGGTCCGTCAGCAGATAGCCGGGGTCGCTGCCCAGGCAGCCGTATGGCAGCTCCCAGGCGTGGATGGCCTCCACCTTCTGCCGCTGGGGCTCCTCCCGGGTGATGTCCACATCATCCGGCACAGGCGTGGAGTCCGGCTGGGGCTTCTTCGGCTCCTTCCGGGACCAGGGCAGCTCCAGATGGGCCTTGCCCTCGTCATCATACACCACATACTCCTGGGTCAGCAGATAGGCCACCGCCGCCAGCAGGATCAGCACCAGCACAACGACCAGCGCCACCTTGCCCCGGGTATTCCGCCCCCGGTAGCGATGATATCCTTTTGTGGTCATGGCGCGCACCTCCGTTCATGCAAATGCTTCAGGGCTGGATGCTGTCCAGCTGACCCACCCGGCGGGCATGGCGGCCGCCCTCAAACTCGGTGTTCAGAAACACCTCCACAATACGCTTGGCCAGGTTGGGGCCGGTGATGCCCGCACCCAGGGCCAGCACGTTGGCATCGTTGTGACGGCGGGTCATCTCGGCAGACAGGGAATCGGTGCAGTGGGCGCAGCGGATACCCTTGACCTTGTTGGCGGCAATGGAGATGCCAATGCCGGTAGTACAGATGACGATACCCTTCTCGCATGCGCCGGAGGCCACCAGCCGGGCCACCTTTTCGCCATAAATGGGATAGTCCACGCTTTCGGTGGAGAAGCAGCCCACATCCTCAAAGTCGATGTCGTGCTCCTCCAGCCAGATGAGAATGTCCTGCTTCAGCAGATAGCCGCCGTGATCGCAGCCAATGGCAATTTTCATGATGCTATGCTCCTCTCGGGTGGTTCACAGGGCCTGAAACCGCGGCTCGCCCTGTTCAAATGTGGTAAAATAGCGGAAGCCGCATTCCCGCAGCAGCTCCTGGCGCTGCCGGATGAAGCAGCCCACGTCTCCGGGCCGGTGGGCGTCACTGCCCAGGGTGACGATCTCGCCCCCCAGGCGGCGGTACAGCCGCAGGATCTCCGGCCCCGGCAGGGGCTCGTTTCCCCGGTTGGTGTTGCACTCGATGCCCACCCCCTTGGGGATCACAGTGCGGAGGACCTCCTCCACCCGATCCATATGGCGGCGGAACGTCATATGCTCCCCGTGGTGCTCGTTGATATACCGCAGCGGCAGGGTCAGATGACCCAGCACCTGAAACTGTCCCCACCGGGCCAGCTCCAGAACGCTGTCCAGATAGCTGTCGATGACACTATCATAATACGCTTTGTCGCCTTTTTCAATATAGTACAGGTCCATGTTGCCAAACTTTTTTCCGCCCAGATGCACGGACCCAATGACAAAATCCACCGGTGCACCGTCCATCATATGGACGGCCCGGTCAAAGCCGTACTGAGCGTCGCCCAACTCCGCCCCCAGCCGCAGGGTGATCCGGTCCCCCCACAGGGCCTGGGCCTCCCGGAACTGGCGCCGGGCCTCGTCCCAGTCAAAATCCCACCGGGGACGGAAATCATCCCAGTACAGGGTGTCCACATGGTCGGTGATACACAGCTCATTAAGGCCCTGCCGGACGGCGGCCTCCGCCGCCTGGGCCATGGTCTGGTGTCCGTCCGGGGAACAGGTGGAATGTACGTGATAATCGGCAAGGTACATGGCTTACTTCTTCTTTCCGAAAAAGCTGCGGTGCTTTTCGTAGTTGCCCTCGCCCAGAGTCTCGCTGAACCTCTTCAGGGCTTCCTTCTGCTCCCGGTTCAGGTCCCGGGGCGTCTCAATGGTAACGGTGACATACTGGTCGCCCCGGCCCCGGCCGTTAAGCACCGGGATGCCCTTGCCCCGCAGCCGGAACACAGTGCCGGTCTGGGTGCCCTCGGGGATGGTATACTTCACCCGCCCGTCGATGGTGGGGATCTCCAGCTCCGCGCCCAGCACCGCCTGGGTGAAGGTGATGGGTGCCTCGCAGAACACGGACGTTCCCTCCCGCCGGAAGATCTCGTGGGGCCGCACCATCACGGTGATCAGCAGGTCGCCGCTGGGGCCGCCGTTGGACCCGGCATGGCCCTGGCCCCGCAGGGAGATGGTCTGCCCGTTGTCGATACCGGCGGGGATGGTCACCTGGATGGTCCGGCGCTTGCGGATGCGTCCGCTGCCCCGGCAATCGGGACAGGGCTGGTGGATGATCTTGCCGGTGCCCCGGCACTTCTGGCAGGGTCCCTGGCTCTGCATGACGCCGAAGGGCGTCCGCTGGGCCTGGGTCACGGTGCCGGTGCCGTGGCAATCGGGGCACACCTCCGGCGTGGTGCCGTGGGCGCAGCCGTTGCCCTTACAGGTGGGGCAGGACTCGCTGCGGTCCACCGTCACGGATTTTTCGCAGCCGAAGGCCGCCTCCGTGAAGTCTACGGAGACGCTGGCCCGGATGCTCTCGCCCCGGCGGGGGCCGTTGCGCCGCTGCTGGCCGCCGCCGAAGCCGCCGCCAAAGAAGCTGCCGAAAATATCGCCCAGGTCGCCGAAGTCGAAGCCCCCTGCGCCGTATGCGCCGCCCTGGCCCGCGCCATAGTTGGGGTCCACCCCGGCAAAGCCGAACTGGTCGTATTTCTGGCGCTTTTCGGGGTTGGACAGCACCTCGTTGGCCTCGTTGATCTCCTTGAACTTCTCCTCGGCCGCCTTGTCGCCGGGGTTCATGTCCGGGTGATACTTCCGGGCCAGCTTTTTGTATGCTTTTCTGATCTCGTCCTCGCTGGCGCCCTTTTCCACGCCCAAGACCTCATAATAATCGCGTTTGTCTGCCATAAAGGCCCGCTCCCTTCTCTGGGTCTTTTATCCCGGAACACCACAGGAAGGGACAGGAAGCCCTGCCCCTTTCCGGTGGTATATTTTCACTTACTTATTCTTGTCGTCGTCATCCACGACCTTGTAGTCGGCGTCGTAATACTGGCCGCCCTGGTCGCCGGTGGGACCGCCCTGGGCGCCGGCCTGACCGGCATCACCCTGGGGTGCCTGCTGCTGATACAGCTTCTCGCTCATCTTGTAGAACAGCTGGGTCAGTTCCTCGGTGGCAGCCTTGATGGCGTCGGTGTCCTCGCCCTTCAGAGTCTCCTTCAGCTTGTCGATACCGGCCTGGATGGGGGCCTTCTCGCTCTCAGGCAGCTTGTCGCCCACCTCGCTGAGGGTCTTTTCGGACTGATAGACCATCTGGTCGGCCTGGTTGCGGACCTCTACCTTCTCCTTGACCTTGGCGTCCTCGGCGGCATACTGCTCGGCCTCCTTCACGGCCTTCTCAATGTCGTCCTTGCTCATGTTGGAGGAGGAGGTGATGGTGATGTGCTGCTCGGTGCCGGTGCC
>OFMD01001528.1_pt1 | contig 14049 bp, 10 predicted proteins | sample 1541211 | NCBI WGS metagenome assembly OFMD01 (sample SAMN04209231, study PRJEB22552) | human gut metagenome | biome: gut; material: feces | host: Homo sapiens | place: USA: Oklahoma | reverse complement strand
GGTCTTGTGGTTATCGCCGGTCATCATGACAACCTTCTTGATGCCGCAAGCGTGCAGAGCGCGGATGGCGTCCTTTGCTTCCTTACGCAGCGGGTCGGAGATACAGATGACGGCTGCGAGCACACCGGAAATGCACAGATAAAGGTGCGAATACTCGGCCGGAAGTGCGTTGAACTTTGCTTCTTCGCCCTCCGGGATTACGCAGCCCTCGTCTTCAAAAACGAAGTGCGCGCTGCCGATAATGACCTTTTTGCCCTCCACAGTGCTGGAAATGCCGTGCGCGACGACGTATTCCACGCGAGAATGGTACTCTTCGTGGGAGAGGCCGCGGTCCTTGGCTTCGGCCACGACAGCGTTTGCCATGGAGTGCGGGTAATGCTCCTCAAGGCAGGCGGCAAGGCGCAGCATTTCGCTTTCCTCACGGTCGCCGAACGTTTCGATCATGGCGACACGCGGTGTTGCGTACGTCAGCGTGCCGGTTTTATCGAACACAATGGTATCGGCGTTTGCAACGGCCTCCATGAAGCGGCCGCCCTTGACGGAAATATGGTGTGCGCTGCTCTCGCGCATGGCGGACAGCACCGCGATCGGCATGGAGAGCTTTAACGCGCAGGAGAAATCGACCATCAGCACGGCGAGCATCTTTGTGACGTTGCGCGTGAGCAGATAGGTCAGCGCCGTGCCGCCAAGCGTGTACGGCACAAGCTTATCGGCAAGGCGGGAAGCCTTGTCTTCTGCGGTGGATTTCAATTTTTCGGACTCTTCGATCATGCGGACGATACGGTCATAACGACCGCCGCCCATGGCTTTTTCGACGCAGATGACGCACTCGCCCTCTTCGGCGACGGTGCCGGCATACACGTAGCTGCCGACGGACTTCTGCACCGGCAGAGATTCGCCGGTCATAGAGGCTTGATTGACCAGGGCTTCACCCTCGACGACCTTACCGTCGAGCGGAATCATATTGCCCGTGCGCACAACGATGCGGTCGCCCGCCTGAATGTCGCCGATTGGCATGAGCACCTCGGTGCCGTTCGTCTTGAGCCAGACCTTATCGACATTGAGGGACATGGCGCCCGCGAGGTCGGCAACAGACTTTTTGTGCGTCCACTCCTCGAGGATCTCGCCGAGGCGCAGCATGAACATAACGGAGCTTGCCGTATCGAAATCACCGCGTACAAGAGAAACAGTGACAGCCGTGGCGTCAAGCACAGCAACGGAGAGATGACCGTGCAGCAGCGCCTTAACGCCCTCTTTGATGTACTTTGCGGAGCGGATGATGGCAAGCATCATGCGAATGGGCGCCGGGAAGAACATTTTAGCCATGGCGCGGCGCAGCACCGTGAAGACGAGCTTGTCTTCAAACTCGCGGTTCAAGGCGCGGGCGGTGTGATCCGGCACAAGCTCCATGCTTTCGGCTTTTGCGAACGAGAATGTCGCGAGCGCACGAATAAGGGATGTGCGGTCGTTTTGATAGACGATGACGGCGTCCTGTGTGCGGTCGTAGACCTTAACTTCCTTTACACCGTCCACGGCGCGCAGGTAATACTCTAAAACGTCGGCTTCTTTCAGCGTCATGCGGCCGCAGACGAGATGTACACGCATGTGCCCGCGCGCTTCATGCAGAATTTTACACTTCATAACTTTATCCTTCTATGCAACAATATATGGAAGCTCCGAAAAACAGAGCGGATGAACGAAAAAAGAGAGCCGCTTTCGGCGGCTCTCCGGTAATTCAGACCCGGGATAGACCCGCGATCAAGCTTCGGTGGATTCTTCCGCGGAAGCAGTTTCTTCCGTGCATGCGCAAGCTGCATCTTCGATGACCTCTGCGGCAGCATCGGTAGCACGCTGCTCGTTGATCTCCTTAGCGTCGGTCAGGATGTCGTTTGCGTTCTCCTTGATGGTCGTGACCGTTGTCATGACGCACTCCTTGGCACGCAGAGCAACTGCAGTGGTCTCGGTGTAGACCTTCTTAGCGTCCTTGCTGCCGAGCACCTTGATGCCGGCGGTACCAAACAGAACACCTGCTGCGAAAAGACCGATTTTTGCCCAATTCATAAAAATACCTCCTGTATTGCGAGCCGCATTTTAACCATGCGGCTCATAAAATTATTTTTTCATGTGTCCACTGATGAGAGTCAGCACGAAGAACAAAACGGTAAGCCTTGCAAAATGCTTATGCATTTTCATATTCATTCACCACCTTGTTTGTTCTAGCAAAAGAATAGCACGATTTTTACCTAACTTCAACAGTTTTCACACAAAAAACACAATTTTCTATTATTTGTAAAAACCAAACTGCGAGTTAGCCGTACCATTTTGGACAATTTGTTAAAACAGAATCGGTTAGTTTAAACAATCACAGGTTTCATGCCGATTTTGCGGGTTCAGTACAGACGCGCATACGATGTACATACAGCTCAAAAGAAACATTTTGGCAATTTTCGAACCAAAAAGATGAAATTGCTCCATTTAGACTTTCGATATAACTTTCTCTTTCCGCAGCATTGGAATACAGCGGTTTACATTGCGCTTATAGGAACAATTAGACGCGCCACAGGTATTCTCTGTTTCCCACTCTGTACGGTACACGAGGACAGACAACAAAGCGTGCATCACGGGAAGCACCCATAAAGGCTGCTCATTACCGTTTTGGTTCTACGTACTCCTTTTGTTTCATCGTTTTTGCACCCTAACGACTTTGTTTCGGGTTAGTCAATGCAAACTTGCAAGCTTATTGTACGCCTGTTTCTTTCGCTTGTCAAGAGCCATGTGTAAAAGCAGGCGCTTTTTTAGAAATGAGACCTGTGCGCATGGGCTTCTTCGGTGACACCTTGCGTAAGCCGCTCGAAAAACAGGGTATCCCCTACCACCTTGCCGTGACGCTTATACAAAATGAGCTGCAAAAGTCCGTTTGTTTGGTTTTGCAATATCCCTATCGGACGTTTTAGTCCCATTTTTTCGCTGAAAACGACGAAAGCACGAGTCATACAGAATATAGGGCGAATTTGCAGGCTGTATCATCGATTCTAAATGGCTTATGCTAGAATAGAAACAAAAAAAACGCGGCTGAACCGCATGAGACATACTTTTAAGGAGGAACACTATGAGCCACATTAAAATCGGTTTTGCGCCGACCAGACAGAGAAATTCAAAAAAGAGAAGATCGACGGACTTTTCCTGCCACACTGCAACTTCGGCACGGAATACGAATGTGCCCGCCTTGCGAAAGACCTGAATGTGCCGGTGCTGCTTTGGGGTCCGCTCGATGAGCGCCCGGAGCCGAACGGCGTGCGCCTGCGCGACACGCACCGCAGCTGCTTCACACCGGAGATGGATAATACCGAGCGCGAAGCACGCTACAATGGTTGGCAGAAAGCCGTGCGGCAAGTGCTGACGCACTAAAGCTTATTGAATTTCAAAACGCATATTCGCAAGGCAAAACCGCGAATATGCGTTTTTTCACTATTTTTACACCTTGCGGTTGACAACGCACGCGGTTTTGTAATAGACTGGAGATAACGCCGAAATGCGGCGAAGAATCCTGGGATAAGAGGTAAGTTTACTATGAAAAAAGGCGCGAAACGCAACCAAATTATCAGCGAGCTTTTACATGTGACGGACGAGGAATTCACGGATGAGGAACTGATTCATCAGCTGATTGCAACGGAAGTCACAAAAAACGCAGACAAGGACGAGCACATGACGTTTGGGCAGCGTGCCGCAGACGCAGTGGCGCGCTTTGCGGGCAGTTGGGCGTTTATTTTCAGTTTTATCGCCGTCATGGTCATTTGGATGGTCATAAACCTCGTTTTGGGTTCGAGAGCATTTGACGAATACCCGTTTATTCTGTTAAACCTCGTGCTTTCGTGCATTGCTGCCGTGCAAGCGCCGCTCATTATGATGAGCCAGAACCGCCAAGAAGCGAAAGACCGTCAGCGTGCAGAGAATGACTATAAGATCAACTTAAAAAGCGAGCTCATCATCGATGATCTGCATAAAAAGCTTGACCTTGTTCTGGAAAACCAAAAGAAGATCAATCGCCGCTTGGATAAGATTGAAGCGGAGATTGCGCCGGAAAACAAGGAAAAATAACGCTTTACATATAAAGATTTGGGAATTGTATTAAAAAAGCATCACCATCCGTAAAGGAACGACGGCGGATATCTCCGCCGTTTTGGAACAGAAAAAGCAGATGCACCCGATGTGGATTCGGGGCATCTGCTTTTTGCTTTGGTTACTAAATATTACTTTTTCTTCGGTTACAATCCGCACAGAGCATTTGACAGTTATCGGGTGTTGTTTTTCCGCCTTTACTCCATGGCGTGATGTGGTCCGCTTGCATTTCTTCAAATTTAAAATGTTTACCACACTTCGGACAAATACCGTTTTGCTGCTCATAAGCTGCCTCTGCTATTTCGGGTGAAAATGCTCGGATATTCAAATGCTTTTCCTGCCCATCAAGCAGATACTCATAAATCCCTTTTTGGTTCGTAATATAGTTATTTTGATAATCCTTTATCAATTCAACAATACGAGTTTCAAGAGCTTTAGGGTCATACGCAACGCTACCATATTTATTATAATAAATGCCCCAATCAAGCCCGGACATCAATTTTTTGCGGAAATTCGGGAAAGTTGCTTTTACCCAATTTATAACTGTCTGGAAATACAGCCACAATTCATTGCAGTTTGTATCATGCTGATGCCGCGACATATAATCTTCAATTTCGATGCCGTCGCGGTCGGCAATCCACTTGATAGCGGTTTCAAGGTAATTTTGCCGAATGGCACTGCCGCTTAGATAATCGCCTGCAATTTGATAAGCCGGGCATTGGCTTTTGCTGAAATACTTCTTCGCTTCGGTCAGCCACTCGCCCGTGTAAATTGCATTGCGAAGTTCCTGCGCAGTTAATTGCTCGCCTGCAATATTGATGATCTTGAACCAGTCCAGCTTTTCTTTATCTGTTCCCTCACAAATATAAATCATCAGAGGATAATCTAAAATTTGTTGCTGTTCAGCTTCCGTTAAATTATGAAAATACAGATGGTCAATAGAAAAATCGCCGCTGACATATTGGCAAACACTGATTGTTCGCTGCTGTCCGTCCAGCAATTCATAATTACCGCTATCGTCTTTTACCCAATACATCACGTTCAACGGGAATTTCTTTTTAATTGTCCGAATCACTTCGTCACGCTGCTTATCTTTATAAATAAATTCGCGCTGAAAAGCAGGGCGAATGTTTAATTTCCCGTCATATCCCACGACGCCGTTTTCCGCGCTGTCTATGTATCCTTTTGTTACATCTCGAACCGAGATTTCGTGCAGTTCGATTTTCATTTTGTTTCACCGCTTTCTGCGTATAAATATTCTTGTGTATTTCTTGTTTCCGTCAATATACGGCTCATTGTGTTTTTTGAAATGCGGAAGTTTGAAGATATCTGGTACATAACCATTATCGCTGCATCCTATTATTTCAAATTGCTCTGGATTAAATTTATCAATGAAAGTAATAGGTACACCCATAACGCCATTACAACTTGTAACGGATAAACAGTCGTTTATATTTGCGCTCTCCTCGGACGACTGGCTGTGCAACTCCGCTTGTATCATTCCACAATCCATTTGAGAATCCCTTGCCTTCACTTTCCGTTGCTCCGACAAGTTCAAACTGATCCGGGCAATATCTGTCAAGGAATGTGATTGGTACGCCAATGATTCCGTTACATCTTTCTGCGAATGACAATGCGGCTGTATAATCTGCGTTTCGGTCGGTCGGTCGGTCGGTCGGTCGGTCGGTCGAAGTATGATTCATTTCATCATATTTGTCAATACTTTCTGATAAATAAAACCTGCCCGTACCATGCTTCCCATTTTCTAAATCAACGGGCTGCGCTACATCATAATCTGCTGCAACAATCTCAAACTGATCCGGATTGTGTTTGTCTAAGTATGTAATCGGCACTCCTATATCAGCAAAATAATCACAAGGTATTTCAGATGTTTTATCCACATTGATTGCATCGTAATTATCATACTTGGGGTATTCATCTTCATGCCCGTGGTACTGTTTATACAAAACCAGTTTTTCGTGACGAACTGCATAATCAATATTTGTAAACCATCTGACGCCTTTTACACGAATATATTTTACACCGTTTTCGTCAATTCGGTATCCTGACGCTTTCAGTGGATAACTGTCCGGCACTCTGAATTCTCTGTCGCCGCTATGAATAGATGCACCGAGCCACAACTTATTTTGCATAATAAGTGGAAAAACCTCTTTATAGGTTATCGCGTTGACATTTCCAATAATCAAAAAATGTTTTTCATACTTAACTAATTGTGCGATAAATTCCCGAAACAACGAAAAAGGCGGATTTGTAACCACAACATCGGATTCTTTCAGCAATGCAATACATTCTTCGCTGCGAAAGTCACCGTCTCCCTCAAGGGACTGCATTGTGTTTTTACGATTGCGCAGCAGATATTCCACATCAGTAAGATCTGTTCTTCCATCACCGTTTTCATCAGTTACTTCTGTGATTTCAACTTTATATGCTCTACTTTGTTCAGTATTTGCCGTTTGCTCAAAAGAAATTTGCCCGTTTTTTTCAATATAATAAGGAAGTTCCTCCCCTGCAAATGGTGAGGTTACATAGCATGTGGCTATCAGCTTTTTTATATGCAAAGCATTAAAATTCATAGCAAAGTACTTAAAGAAATTGCTTTCAAAAGGATCGTCACAATTACAAAAAACGACCTTGCCACTAAAGAAATCTTTATAATAGCGCATTTCTTTTTCTATTACTGACAACTGCGTGTAGAATTCATCTTTTTTCGCTTTTGCCGCGCGATTTAAATCGGAGTTTTTAGCCATTATCCTCACCCATATCAAAAAAGCCGTGTTATACTACATGAATATTCTTCACATAGTATAACACGGTAAAATTGAAATTACAATATGGGAAATGCTGCGTTTTACTCTGCTTCGCTCAAAAGCATACGGTCATTATCGAGGGCTTTGCCGGCGGCTTGCTTGAAGCGGTCGAGGAGGTCGGCAACAGTCATGTGGGCACGCTCTTCGCCGGTGACGTCCAGAATGATCTTACCGGCGTTCATCATGATGGTGCGGTTGCCGAGCTCCAGTGCGGACTGCATATTGTGCGTAATCATCATGCACGTGAGGTGGTTTTCCTCCACAGTGTTTTTCGTGATCTCGAGCACCTTCTCGGCGGTGGCGGGGTCAAGCGCGGCGGTATGCTCGTCGAGCAGAAGGAGCTTCGGTGGGTTATATGTGGCCATCATAAGCGTGAGCGCCTGACGTTGGCCGCCGGAAAGCAAACCGGGCTGGGTCATGCGGTCTTCGAGCCCCATACCGAGCAGGGAGAGGCGTTCGCGAAACGCCTGTCTGTCCTTGCGGGAGATGGAGCTGAGCCAACCGCCGTGCCCCGCTGCGAGCGCGAGGTTTTCTTCGATGGTCATGCCCGGTGCGCTGCCGCGCATGGGGTCCTGAAACAGGCGGCCGATGCTGCGGGCACGCTTATACTCCGGCATGAACGTGATGTCCTTGCCGTCAAGCTCGATCTTGCCGCTGTCCGTGAAAAAGCTGCCGGAAATGGCGTTGAAGAGCGTGGATTTGCCCGCGCCGTTTGCGCCGATGACGGTGATGAAATCGCCCTTTGCGGCGTGGAAGCTGAGGTCTTCGATCGCCTTTTTGGCGTTGACCGTGCCGGGGTTGAAGGTCTTCGAGATATGCGTGAGTTTAAGCATGGGTGCGCTCCTTTCCGAAACGGCGCTTCAGATACGGAAGCTGTTTTTTGAGGTACGGCCCGGAGATTGCCAGAATGACAATAACGGACGAGACGAACTTGAGCATGAACGCGGGCAGGTTGAATCGCAGCGCGATGGTATACACAAGGCGGAACACGAACGCACCGACGACCATGCCGAAGATACGCAGCGGAATTTTGCCCTTGCCGAAGAACGCGCCGCCGATGAGGAGCGATGCCAGCGCAACCGTAACCATGCCGGTGCCGATATCGATGCTGACAGACTTTTGCGACTGCGCGAGCAAGCAACCTGAAAGCGCCGTAAACGCATTGGAAATGCACAGGCCGATGATGGTCGTTTTAACCGGGTTGATGGACGAGGAGCGAACCATGTCCGGGTTATTGCCCGTCGCACGAATGGCGAGGCCGAGGCGTGTGCGGAGGAAAAGTCCCAAAACGACCGCCACGAGTACAACCGCGATGATGATGACGATAAGCTTATATTGCCCTGCAAGCGGTGTGTTTTCGAGCACCGAACGCATTTTGGTGAAGACCGTATCAGAATTATTGAGGTTCAGAAGCGACGCGCCGTTCATGATGCCGATGTTGACGGAATAAAGCGCGGTATTGACGATGATGCCGGCAAGCAGACTATCAATGCCCATTTTCGTCTGTAAAAGAGCCGTGACGAAGCCGGAGACCATGCCGATCGCCATAGCGGCGGGGATTGCCAGAAACGGATGCCCGGAAAGCGCGACGGACGCGCCGACGACCGCGCCGAGCGTGAAGCAACCGTCTGTGGAAAGGTCGCATACGTTCAGCATGGAATAGCTCAAAAACAGTGCCAAAACAGTCAGCGAGCTGATGAGACCGAGTTCCAGCGCTGTCTGCCCAAGGGTCAGGATTGAATCGAAAGACATACAAAAACTCCTCGTTTTGAAGATTTGTGGTGATATGCCGAAGCCACGCGCCCGAAAACCGGGTGCATGGCAGCGGTGATTGCATTCTTATGGGTAAAGTAAGGTATTGATGAAGTATGGTAGTATGAAGTGTTTGAAAGCTTATGGGGTAGGATAAGCTTTTTGAGAGATTTAAATTAAGACTCGAGATCGCTGAAGCTCTCTGCGGTCGTGATCTCCTCCACTCTCGTGCAGTACGGGGCAAAAGCTTCGGAGACGGTATTGAAGTCGAGGCCGAGCTTTTCGCAGATTTCGGTGTTGACCGTTGCGGTGCCGTTGTCGAACGTGATGACCGGTGTGGTCGCCGGGTCTTTGCCTTCGGTGAGGATGGAAGTGATCATGTCTGCGGTCTCACGGCCGAGGTTTGCGTAATCGACGCCGTAGCCGAGGAACGCACCGTTGAGGGCGAAGGAATCGGCGCCGGTGTAGTGCGGGATGCCTGCGTCAGCAAAGGTCTCGTAAATAGCGAGCTCTGCCTTCATGATGGTGTTATCGGTCGGGGTGAACACGGCGTCTACACCGTCGGAAACGAGAGCCTGTGCGGCGAGCGCGACTTCTTCGGCGGTCGTTGCGGTGCGCTCTACATATTCAACACCTTTGTCGTCGAGGTACGCCTTTGCGTGCTCGATGGCGGCGGTGGAGGAATCCTGTCCTACGTCGTACAAAAGGCCGATCTTCTTGGCATCGGGGTTCTGGGCGAAGATGAGGTTCATGACGGAGTTGGTATCGAGGTTATCGGAGGAGCCCGTCACGTTGCTGCCCGGCTCTTCAAGGGAAGCGACAAGACCCGCGCCGACCGGGTCGGACACGGCGGCGAACACGACAGGCGTTTTGCTGTCTTCGGTTGCGGACTGCATCGCCATGGCGACCGGGGTCGCGACACCGACCATGAGATCTACGTTATCGGCTGCAAAGTTTGCGATGATCTGATTCATGACGTTCGCGTCGGCGTTACAGTTGTCGTACTTCACGTTGATTGTGATGCCCTGCTCGCTTTCAATCTCGGCGAGACGTGCATTGATGTTCTCAACGATCTGGTTTAAGGAAGCGTCATCGACGTAATTGCAGATGCCGATGGTATACGATGCGCCGGAAGATTCTTCGCTTGCGGTGCTCTTTTCACTCGACACACTGCTTTCGGAAGCGGCGGACGAAGAAGAGTCGCTTGACGCGGAGGATGTGGAAGAAGCTGTGTTCTGACCGCTGCAAGCGGCGAGGCTGAGGGTCATAGCGGCAGCGGTGATCATGGCAAATACGTTTTTGAGTTTCATAAATTTATCGATCCTTTCAGGTTTGTTTTAATGCGTTCAAATGCGGGTTCAAAATTTCAGATGCAGCGCGGCTGCGCCATCGTTTTGTGTAAACAAACATGAAATAACCTCCCTGAAAAACAAAAAATCCTGTCCCTGCAATCACTTGCTGGGACAGGATCAAAATTCCTGCGGTGCCACCCGGCTTGGTATGTGAAACACACACCCTCTTACGCGTACCATCATACGCAGACCTTTGTTTACGGAGAGCCACACTCCGTCTCACATACTCAGGAAATCCTTTTCTGTTCGCCCTCAGAAGTCCATTCCGCTTTATCTTTCCGCCGTGATTCCACCATCCACGACTCTCTGTGAGAAAAGTTGCCTAAAGCGTACTCACTCTTCCTCAACGGTTTAGTGCATTGTAGCACACATTTTTTCGGTTGTCAATTAGGTTTTTGAAAAAATTTTGATTTTTTGTAAAAAAGATAAATTTTGTTAAAAATGGCCCATCAGCAATGCTCAAGATTTATAAGCCACTCGGCGCAGGCGTTCTCTACGACGAGCCTTGCCGCAAGGGCGGAATTGCCCGGAGCTAAGCCACACCCACCGCTCGTTGCGAGTGGCAGAGTTCATATTGCCTTATTATGCAAATCGTATTGCGGTCATCCTGTGACCTTTTTGTTATTCAAATGCAGCACGCGATCGCACTTCTCGGAGATGAACGCGTCGTGCGTGACGATGATGCAGATCTTGTCTTTGCAGACCTGCTTCAGAGCCTCAAACATGCCCTCTGCGGAGGCTTTATCGAGGTTTGCGGTGGGCTCATCGAGCACGAAGACCGGGCGGTCATCATAGAAAATGCGCGCCAGCGCGACCTTGCGGCGCTGACCGCTGGAGAGATTTTTGCCCTCCGGCTCGATCTCGTAGTCCGCTGTTTTTTCGTTTACAAACTCCGTGAGGTTGGCGAGTTCGACAGCCTTGCGAAACTTTTTCTCGTCAAACGGCTGATCCATGCAGATATTCTCTTTGAGCGTGCCCGCAAAAACGGAGACGAAGCCGGAATCGTAGCTTAAATAATTGCGAATTTCCGCGCCGCGCACGGTTTTATTGCCGATTTTGAGCTCGACCTCGCCGCCCGTGGGCGTATAAAAGCCGATGAGCAGCTTTGTGAGCGTGCTTTTGCCGCTGCCGTTTTCGCCGGTAAGCGCGACGATCTCGCCCGTGTGCACCTGCGTTTCGGCGTGGGACAGGATAACTTTTTCTTCGTCATACGCAAAGGAGAGGTCTTTTGCGGTGAGTGCTGCGCTGCCTACATTTTGGACAGCGGGCTTTGCGGTTTGTGTGCTATTTTCGGTCGGCATGGAGAGGATTTCCCCGATGCGGTTTGTGGAGACCTTCACTTCGTTGACCTCGGCCATCCAGCCCGAAATGTGCAGGAACGGGCCGTAGAAGAAGCTGACGAGGTTCACGACGGCGATGAGCGTGCCGACGGTCGTTTCGCCGCGCACGACGAGAAATGAGCCCATGCCGAGCGCGATGATGAACATGCCGACGCCGAGGAAGTTATTGAGAAAGCCGATGGCGCCCTGCAAAACGCTGAGTTTGCCGACATACTTCTGCTTTTGCGCGTATGTATCCCCCACGCGCTTCTGCACCCAGCCGAGCACGCCGTAGGACTTAAACAGCATGTACTGGCTCAAAAACTCCTGTAAGATATTGCGGTTTTTGTCTTCGTTCTGCATAATCTGAATGCTGTTCATCTCGAGCTTTGGGGAGATGCGGATCATGGTGAAAATCAAAATCGGCACGACGACGATCATGACGACCGCGAGTTTCCACTCGAGGAGGAACATCAAAATAAAGCTGACGACGAACGTGAAGCTCTCGAAAAGATGCTCGGGATGAGCGTTTTGGAGTAGAAATTCGAGAGGGTCTCCGCGTCTTTTGTCATGCGCGTGAAGTAGTTATCCGCTGCGCCGCTGTCGAATGTCCTTAGGTCTGTGCGGTATAGGTGCTCCACCATGGCGCTGCGCAGAGAAAGCTCCATGCGGCAGGAAAGCTTGCCCTGCAAAACGGACGTGACGACCTGCGAGATGCCGAGCACGAGCAAAACGCCGACCGCGATGATGAGACATGTGGTGAGCGGCATGGCACTTGCGTTTGTGGCGATGTCGAGGAACATTTTCATCAAAATAGACACCGCGATGACGGAAACGCCCAGCAGCACGGAAAAAATGACAAGCAAAATAAACTGCGGAACGTTTTGACGGATGAGGTGAAGGGAATGCCGGTTTTGCTCTTTCTTCATTTCAAAATCTCCTTTTTGTTGTCTGAACTCATCATGTAACAACATGAAAATTCAGCCGTTTATTTGTTTTTGTGCAAAAGATCGACTTGCTCTCCCGTTTAACACCAGTATACTACATCATCAAAAATTTGTCTACTTTTTTTGCAAAACCATCTATTTTCACAATCAATTCGTCGAAATTTCCGCAAAATGACGAAAGCCGACGGCAGGGGCTTTTTCGCACCGACATAATCCCCTGCGATGCAGCCCAGAAGCACCGTGACGGCACCGCCGAGCGGCAAGACGAAAAGACCCTTTAAATCAACATTCCAGATGACCATAAGCGCTATGAGTGCGCCCTGCACGCTGTGGCCATCCGGCTCTGCGGCACGATTTTTCTTTTTACCGCGTGCAAAGCACGGCAGCCAAACCGCCAGAATAACCTCAAGGCAAAGAATGATGATAAGCCAGAAATTATTTCCGAGCGTCTCCAAAAGTTTTGTGAATATATTCATGCGGCATTCTCCTTTTTTTCTCTATTGTAAGCTGCCGCCGCAGCGCGCGACCTATTCTCCCCCAAACCGTTCCGCCGCATTGCACAGGGAACTGAACACAAATAAAGCCGGTCCATAGAACCGGCATATCTGTTAAGTCATATCAATCGAGCTTTTCGATGGCCTCCACGATCTCCTTCTGATCTTTGCAGACCTCTTCAAAAAGCGATTCGTCTGTCAGCGGAACGGCGCCGCGCACGGCCTCCGTTAAAGCGGATGCCGATTTTTGCAGGCGGTCGAAGCCGAGGTTCTGTGCCACACCCTTTAAGGTGTGCGCCGCAATGAAAACATCTTTCCAGTTTTTGGCTTCCACAGCTGCTGTAAGCCGGTTATAGGTCGGGTCGTTTGCGTATTTGCGCACGAACTTGCCGATCATTGCCTCATTCGGGATGCGTTTCATCACGTTTTTGAGGTCGCCGCCGATTTTCTGATATAATTCTTCAAGCTTCATAATCTGTCACCTTTCTGCAATTTCTATCTGCATGCCGCATGATTTCCATTCGCGTGTTTCGCTTTATTTTCGTACATGCGCAGGTCTGCCTGCCGAATGGCTTCGGAGAGCGGGTGTACGCGGTATACGCCGCCAAGGCTGACATCAAGCTTCACCTCGGGGTAATCCGGCAATTTTGTCTCCTGCACGGCGCGTCTGAGCTGCTTTAAACGCTCATAGAAAACCTCTTCGCCGATCTTGGAGAAGATGAGGAGGAACTCGTCCCCGCCGTAGCGGATGAGCGTATCGCTGCCGCGGATGCCGGAACGGATTGTATTCGCGATGGTTTTCAGCGCTTCATCGCCCACAGGGTGGCCGTATGTATCGTTAATCTGCTTAAAAAGGTCAACATCCACGATTGCCACGGCATCTGCGTTTTCCAAATTGGACTGGAAACTCTCAAGATACAGTCTCGTGTACGTTCCGGTCAGGGTATCGCGGTAGAAGTTCATAAACGAAGAACGCGTTGGCGCATCGTTGTCGCCGCCGCAGCGTGTGCACTCCGCTTCGTCTTCATGCGAAGCAATCTCCAGTGTGCAGGTACGTCCGTTGACGTTGATATGTTTAGAAAGCACGAAGTACATTTGCCTGTCACGCATTTCAAGCTTGGTGACCCACTCTTTTCCTTCCAGAGAGCGGGAAGAAATACAGTTTTCGCACGGCTCGTTTCTGCCCCAAATTTCATAGCAGTGTATCGGCGTAGTGATTACTTTGCCGTCTTTATCTA
>OFMD01001512.1_pt1 | contig 14154 bp, 9 predicted proteins | sample 1541211 | NCBI WGS metagenome assembly OFMD01 (sample SAMN04209231, study PRJEB22552) | human gut metagenome | biome: gut; material: feces | host: Homo sapiens | place: USA: Oklahoma | reverse complement strand
GACAAGGATGCCGACGCGCGGACGATTAAGCGCGCGTTTCTAAAGAAGGCCCGTACGGTACACCCGGATGTTTCGGACGACCCCGAGGCCGAGGCCAAGTTCAAAGAGCTCAACGAGGCCTATTCCGTTCTTTCCGACGAGCAGAAGCGTGCTAACTACGACCGTTACGGCACCGCGGACGGCCCCGGCGGCTCTGGCTATGTCGATATCAACGATATCTTTGGTGGCATGGGCATGGACGACTTGTTCTCGTCGTTCTTTGGCGGCGGTGCCGGCGGTGGCGCCCGCAGCCGTCGTGAGCGTCGTCGCGGACGCGACATGGCCATCTCGCTTTCGGTGACGCTCGAGGAGGCGGCGCTCGGCTGCAAAAAGACGATCAGCTACGACCGTCTTGCCCCTTGCGATGACTGCAATGGTACCGGCAAGGCCGAGGGCGCGACCGAAAAGCAGTGCAGCCGTTGTCACGGCACGGGCTATGTGACGACGGTCCAGCGTTCTTTCCTGGGCCAGGTCCAGTCCTCTTCGCCCTGTCCCGACTGCCACGGCGAAGGCACGGTCATCGATCATCCCTGCGACACCTGTGATGGCCAGGGTCGCACGCCGTCTCACGAGAGAATTGACATCGATATTCCCGCCGGTGTTTCGACCGGTCGCCAGCTGCGCGTGAGTGGTTTTGGCGAGGCCGGCCTTCGCGGCGAGCCTTCGGGCGACCTGATTGTCAACGTGCGCGTTGCCGACCATGAGCGCTTTAAGCGCAACGGGGACGACCTGTACCTGGTGAGCGATATCTCGATTGCGCAGGCCGCGCTCGGTTGCGAGATTGAGGTCGAGGGCATTATGCCTGACGAGGTCGTCAAGCTGTGCGTCCCCGCCGGCACACAGTACGGTGACACCGTGAGCGTCAACAATTACGGCATGCCGCGTATCGGCGGTGGCGGTTCGCGCGGTCGTCTGATCGTGCAGCTGCGCGTGGTCGTCCCCACCAATCTCTCCAACAAGCAGCGCGAGCTGCTTCGCGCCTTCGCCGACGAGATGGGCGATGACGTCGCATCCGGTAAGAAGTCGGTGACCGACCGTATCAAGAGTGCCCTCGACGACATCCTCGATTAAGGAGCCCGTGTGCTCGCACCCCATATTTCCGTCGTCAACCTCGGTTGCCGTGTCAACCGGGTTGAGTCCGACCGTATCACTGCCGATCTTATGCGCCTGGGCTTTGCGATGGTGGAGCCACCGAACGCCGATCTGATCGTTATCAATACCTGTGCCGTGACGGGGGAGGCCGAGGCCAAGACCCGCAAGGCCGTCCGTCACGCCCTGGCCTATCCCGGCGAGCCTTACGTGGTCGTAACCGGCTGCGTCGTCAACCTGCATCCCGAGGAGCTGCTGGAGCTTTCCGATCGCGTGATCGCCGAACCGTCCAAGATTGACGTCGCCGAGCGCGTCTGCGAGGTGCTGGGCGTCGAATCCGATAGCGTGCCCGCCTGCAGCGATGGCGACGTGGTCGATGCGCTCGGTCGTTCGCGGCTGGGCGTGAAGATCCAGGATGGCTGCAACCACCGCTGTACCTATTGCATCGTGTGGAAGGCCCGCGGCCCCGAGCGTTCCGTGCCCGTTGAGTCCGTGCTCGAACAGGTGCGTGAAGCTCAGGAGGCCGGCGTGCCCGAGGTCGTGCTGACCGGCGTGAATCTGGGCGCCTATGACGGCAAGAGCGCGACCGATGAACATGTCGAGATCGATGAGCTGCTCCAGGCCATCATGGAGCGCACCGAGATCGCCCATGTGCGTATCTCCTCGGTGGAGCCCATGGATATTTCCGAGCGCTTGCTCAAGGTGATGGCTCGCTATCCGAAGCGTATCGCGCCGTTTTTGCACCTTCCCGTGCAGTCTGGCTGCACGGCGACGCTGCATCGTATGGGTCGTCCCTATAGTGCCGAGGCCTTTGAGGATACGGTGCGCATGATTCGCACCAACTTGCCCCAGGCGTCTCTTTCGTGCGATGTCATCGTCGGTTTTCCTGGCGAGACGGACGAGGAGTTCGAGGAGTCGCTGGCGCTGTGCCGTCGCGTGGGCTTTTCGCGCATGCACGTGTTTCGCTATAGCAAGCGCCCCGGCACCCTCGCCGCCGACATGCCCGACCAGGTACCCCCTGAGGTCATGGCCGAACGCAGCCGTCGCATGCGTGCCGCCGCACAGGAGCTTGCGATCGCCGATGCCCGCCGCCGCGTGGGCACGGTCGAGCGTGCGGTGCTCGAGTATGGCGACAATTTGACGCTCGGCTCGTTCCATCATGCCCGTCTCGATGATACCTGTGGACTCGCAGCCCCGTGCCTGCTCGATGTTGCTATCATCGGAGTCGATGATTCCGGCTTGGTCCATGCACGCAGGGAGGTTCATGGAAGCCTCGAAGATTAGACTTACCGTTCCCGAGGGTATCGACCCCTCGCGCGTTTTGGGCGCCGGCGACGGCGTCCTTCGTGCACTCGAGAACTTGGTGCGCGCCCATGTGGTTGCCCGCGGTGACAGCGTTGCCGTGAGCGGTGATCCGGACGAGGTCGAGCTGGTCGCGCGTTTTTTCGAACATGCCTTTCGTGAGGCCGCTGCCGGGCGCACGCTTTCTGCCGATGATGTCTCGCGCTGTCTGGCCGTTCTGCGCGACGGCGAGCATGATGCCTCGTCGTTGCGCGATGACGTGCTGCTATCGTATCGCGGTCGCGTTATCCGCCCCAAGACGCTCGGCCAAAAGCGCTATGTGGATGCCATCCGCTCTTCTACCATCACGTTTGGCCTCGGTCCCGCCGGTACCGGTAAGACCTATCTGGCCATGGCGCTCGCCGTTGCCGCGCTCAAGCGCCATGAGGTAGGCCGCCTGATCCTGACGCGCCCGGTTGTCGAGGCGGGTGAGAACCTGGGCTTTTTGCCCGGCACCCTCGAGGAAAAGATCGACCCGTATATGCGCCCGCTTTACGACGCCCTTTTTGACATGATGGATCGCGAGCGCACCGATGAGCTTATGGAGCGCGGCGTGATCGAGATCGCCCCGCTTGCCTACATGCGCGGCCGCACGCTGAGCGATGCTTTCGTGGTACTCGACGAGGCGCAAAATACCACGCCCGAGCAGATGAAGATGTTCCTGACGCGCCTGGGCTTCAACTCCAAGTTTGTGATTACCGGCGACCTGAGTCAGCGCGACCTGGTTGGTCGTCGCGGCGGTCTTGCCGACGTTGAGCAGATTTTGGGCCGTGTCGACGATGTCGCATTTTCGCACCTCGAGCGTGCCGACGTGGTGCGCCATGCCTTGGTGGGACGTATCGTCGAGGCATACGATACTTATGATGACGTGCGCGAGCAGCGCCCGCGCGACCGAAAGGAGTCCCGTTGAGTGTATTGATCAGCAACGATGCCGAGCTCGATACGCTGCTCGACGCGCAGGAGGTAGAGCACATCTGCGAGGTCGTGCTTGCCACCGAGGGCGTTGTGCGTGAAGTCGAGATTTCCCTTTCATATGTCGATGAGGACGAGATGCACGAGCTCAACCACGAGTGGCGCGGTATCGACCGCACCACCGATGTGCTCTCGTTTGAGTGCGATTCGGCCTTTGACGATGACATTCCCGCCGATGAGACGCTCGAGCTCGGCGATATCATCTTGGCCCCGGAGGTCATTGCCCGTCAGGCCCCAGGCTTTGGCAATAGCCCTGCTGACGAGTGCCGTCTGATGTTCGTACACGGCATGCTGCACCTGCTGGGCTATGACCACATCGAGGACGACGAGGCCGAGGTCATGGAGGCCCGCGAGGACGCCATCCTGTGCGATTTGGCGCTCGAGCGCGGCGAGGACCCCAAGCTAGTCCACGTCGGCCCCATCACCAACCACGCCCACGACTAGGAGCCGTCTATGATTCCCGGATCGAACAAGGACCATCCGTCCTTCTTAAAGTCGTTTTCTTACGCTATGGAGGGCTTCGTCACCGCCGTCAAGACCGAGCGCAACATTAAGGTCATGCTCGTGGCGGGCGTGTGCACCGTCATTGCAGGCTGCATCGTGGGGCTCGACATTGCCGAGTGGGCCACGATTATCATCTGTTGCGGCCTGGTGATCCACGGCGAGCTTTGCAACACCGCCATGGAGGCCATCGTCGACCTGGCGACCCAGGAGCTCCATCCGCTGGCCAAGCGTGCGAAGGACATCGCCGCCGCCTCCGTATACGTTCTTTCCATCACCGCCGCGATTGTGGGCTTGCTGGTATTTGCCCACGCGCTCGGCTTTATTTAGAAAGGGATTCCCATGTCCGACAATATGAAGCCTGCCGATGAGATTTTGGACGACGAGTCCCTGGACGCGGTGGATACCGAGGAGCTCGAGGATGTCGAGGAGTTCGACCCGTTTGAGGGCATGAGCGACGAGGAGCTCGACGCCCTGTGCGACGAGGGCGACAGCCTCGCGGGCTTTGGTGACGTGGAGCCCGGTTTCCGCAGCGGTTTTGTGGCCCTGGTCGGTCGTCCCAACGCCGGCAAGTCCACGCTGCTTAATGCCTGCTATGGCAAAAAGGTCGCCATCACCTCGCCGGTGGCCCAGACGACTCGCCGCCGCATGCGCGCCGTCGTCAACCGTCCCGGCTACCAGCTGGTCTTTGTCGATACCCCGGGTATCCACAAGCCCAAGGACGGCCTGGGGTCCGAGCTCAACAAGAGTGCGCTGTTCGAGCTGAACGATGTCGATGTCGTCGCGTTTTTGATTGATGCCACCAAGCCGATCGGCAGGGGAGACGCCTGGGTTGCCGAGCGTGTCAGATGCGCTCGTTGCAAGAAGGTCCTGGTGCTCACCAAGGCCGATGAGGCCGACCCCGCACAGGTCATGGAGCAGCTTAAGGCTGCCCACGAGCTCATGGAATATGACGACGAGATCGTGACGTCGTCGGTCAAGAACTTCAACGTCGATGCCTTCATCGAGACCGTTGCGCACTTTTTGCCCGAGGGTCCGCGTTGGTTCCCCGAGGACATGGGTACTGACGCTTCCGACGAGACACTCGTTGCCGAGTTTGTGCGCGAGAAGGTCTTGCGTCGCACCCGTGATGAGATTCCGCACTCCGTTGGCGTGATCTGCGATGCGCTCGAGCAGACCAAGAAGGTGCTGCGCGTCCACGCCACCATTTACGTTGAGCGCGAGGGCCAAAAGGGTATCATCATCGGCAAGGGCGGCGAGATGATCAAGCATATCGGTATCGACGCCCGTCGCGATCTTGAGCGCATCTTTGGCACGCAGGTCTTTTTGGAGCTGGACGTGAAGGTCAAGGCCGGCTGGCGTGACGACGAGGCCCAGATTCGCCGCTTTGGGTATAACGCCGAGGACTAAGGACGCACGGCGCGCATGGCAGGCTCCCGGACATATCGCACGAAGGTGCTCGTTCTCGACAAAACCAAGCTCAAAGAGACGGACCTGATCCTGACGATGCTTGACGAGCGGGGTCGGCAGGTGCGTGCCGTGGCTAAGGGCGCACGTAAGCCTGGCGGTCGCCTTGCGGCCCGCTGCGAGCTCTTCTGCACCGTTGATATGCTATTGGCGCATGGCCGCTCGCTCGACGTTGTTTCTCAGGCGGAGCTTATTGAGGCGCCGCTCGGTGCTGCTCCTGACTACGAGACGACCTGTGCCGCCAGCGCGATTGCCGAGGTTGCGCGTGTGTGCTCGTTCGAGGATGCCGAGGATCCATTTACCTTTGCCATTACGCAGCGGGCGCTCACGCTTGTCGGTAGCGGGCTCGATTCGGCACACATGGACCTGCTCGTGGCGGCCTTTGTCTTTAAACTGCTGTCGCACGTTGGTTACCGACCCGATTTCTCGGCTTGTGTCTCGTGCGGCGATCCCATGCTCTCGCATTTTTCGGCCCAAGCCGGCGGGCTTCTGTGCGGGTCGTGCGCGTCGAGCGTTCCGGGTGCCGAGCTGGTGTCGACCGGCGAGGTCGCATGGCTGCGCGCCCTCATGTCCATGACCTTCGATGCACTCATGGCCGAGAGGATCGACCCCCATACCGCAGCCTTTTTGCTGGGGCTTTCGCATGTTTGGGCTGCGACGCACACCGATCAGCGCCTCCGTGCGATGGAATTCATGTTGGGTCGGTGATGATGCGCAGGGGTGGGCTGCTTGTGGTAACATACCGACCTGTTGGTACCTCGACCTTGGTTGCTCGCTCCACCGGCGGCTTCCCAGTCCGAGGCGAATCGAGTCGCCCGCGGGCGACGTAAAACGAAAGGTGAAACAATGACTGTTTCCAAAGAGCGCAAGGCGGAGCTGACTGCCCAGTTCGGTAACACCCCGGTCGACACCGGTAACCCCAAGGTTCAGGTCGCCATCCTGTCCGAGCGCATCAAGGAGCTGACCGAGCACATGAAGTCCCACCAGAAGGACTTCCATACCCGTCGTGGCCTGCTCATGCTCGTCGGCCGTCGTCGTCGTCTTCTCTCCTACATCAAGAAGAACGACATCGTCGAGTACCGTGAGCTCATCAAGGCTCTGGGCATCCGCGACAACATCCAGTAAGGATTTGTACATGCTAAGAGCGTCCTGCGCAGCGGGGCGCTCTTTTTGTGTAAGGGCGTGAACAATCACGCTCTGAAGCGTGGCGGGGGCAGGGGGCCCGCGTCACATGAGAAGCCCGCAGGCAAGGGGCCTGTGGGGTAAGGAGAACAATGACACTCGTATCTAAGACCTTTGAGCTGTACGGCAAGACCTACACCTTTGAGTCGGGCGAGCTTGCCAAGCAGGCCACCGGCGCCTGCCTGGTCAAGCAGGGCGACACCACGATGCTCGACACCGTGGTCGTCTCCAAGGAGCGCAAGAACTACGACTTCTTCCCGCTGACCGTCGACTTCAACGAGAAGATGTACGCCGCCGGCCGCATCCCGGGTGGTTACCTCAAGCGTGAGGGCCGTCCCAGCGAGAAGGCCACGCTCACCGCGCGCATGATCGACCGTCCGATTCGCCCGAGCTTCCCGGACGGCTTCCGCAACGAGGTGCACATCGTCGCCACCTCGCTCGTCGCCGATCAGGTCAACCCCTTCGACGTCATCAACGTCATGGGTGCTTCCCTGGCTATGACGCTCGGTGGCGTGCCCTTCGAGGGTCCGCTTGCCTGCGTGCGCATCGGCCGCAACGTGGAGACTGGCGAGTTTATCGTCAACCCCACCTACGAGGAGCGCGAGAACTCCGATCTGGACCTGGAGCTGGGCGGCTCTGCCGACTTCATCTCGATGGTCGAGGCCGGCGCCGAGGAGATCTCCGAGGACGACATGCTCGCCGCCATGAAGTTTGGCCAGGAGGCCCTTGCTGCTTTCTGCCAGGCCCAGGACGAGTTTGTCGCCGAGTGGGAGCAGGTCAACGGCCCCATCGTCAAGAAGGAGTACCCGCTCGACCAGCCCGTCGAGGAGGTCCAGGAGCGCATCTTCGCCCACTACGACGAGATGGCGGCCGCCCTTCGTGATGCCGACAAGCTCTCTCGTATCGGTAAGGTTGAGGCTCTGAAGGAGTCCATCCGCGCCGAGTTTACCGAGGAGGAGCAGGCCGCTTGGGAGCGCGAGATCCCCGTGGCGCTCAAGAAGCTCGAGAAGAAGGCCATGCGCACCATGGTCGTCGAGACTGGTGAGCGCGTCGACGGCCGTGCCGCCGATGAGATCCGTCCCATCATGGTGAAGGACAACTACCTGCCGCTCGTTCACGGCTCCGGCCTGTTCCAGCGCGGCCAGACCCAGGTGCTTTCCGTCCTGTCGCTCGGCATGCTCAACGAGGGCCAGCGTCTGGATACCATCGAGCCCACCGAGGGCAAGCGCTATATGCACCACTACAACTTCCCGCCGTTCTGCACCGGCGAGACCGGCCGCATGGGCAGCCCCAAGCGCCGCGAGATCGGCCATGGCAACCTGGCCGAGCGCGCCCTGCTTCCGGTGCTCCCCGACGAGAACGAGTTCCCCTACGCCATCCGCGTCGTCTCCGAGGTCATGGAGTCCAACGGCTCCTCTTCGATGGCTTCGACCTGCGGCTCCACGCTCGCCCTTATGGACGGCGGCGTGCCCATTAAGCGCCCGGTCTCCGGTATTGCCATGGGCTTGATCCAGGAGGAGGGCAAGACCGTGGTCCTGTCCGACATCCAGGGTCTCGAGGACTTCCTGGGCGACATGGACTTTAAGGTCACCGGCACCACCGAGGGCATCACCGCCCTCCAGATGGACAACAAGGCCACCGGCCTCACCTTCGACATCTTGGCCCGCGCCCTGCAGCAGGCCAAGGAGGGTCGCGCCTTCATTCTGCAGAAGATGCTCGATGTGATCCCCGAGCCGCGCCACACCACGCGCAGCACCGCTCCGCGCATCGTCTCCATTCAGGTTCCGACCGACAAGATCCGCGACGTCATCGGTTCCGGCGGTAAGGTCATCCGCGGCATCCAGGACGAGACCGGCGCCTCGGTCGACATCCAGGAGGACGGCACCGTCTTTGTCGGCGGCACCGGCGAATCCGTCGACCAGGCCGTCGAGCGCATCAAGCTCATCATCAAGGTTCCCGAGCCGGGCGAGGAGTACACCGGTCGCGTGGTCTCCATCCAGCCCTTCGGCGCCTTCGTGAACCTGCTGCCCGGTAAGGACGGCCTGCTGCACATCTCCCGCGTCGCCAAGGGCCGCGTGGAGAAGGTCGAGGACGTCCTCAACGTCGGCGACGAGGTCAAGGTCGTCGTCATCGAGGTCGACAATCGCGGTAAGATCTCGCTCGATCGTCTGGATAAGCCCGAGGCCCCGGCACGTGCTGAGGGTGCCTCCGAGGGCGACGGCGAGCACTTCCAGCGTCGTGAGCGTCCGCGTCGCGAGCGCTCCGAGCGCAACGACCGTCCGCGCCGTCCCGGTGACAATGGAGGCCGCAAGCCCCGCCGTCACCACGACGCCGAGTAACAGCTACACATAAGCAGCTCAACAAGGGCGACTCCGAACAGGGGTCGCCCTTTTGCTTGCGCCCGGGAGGGGCGCATATGAAGTTTCCTGCTCTACAGTCCTGCGCAAGACGGAAAGCACATTAAGTGCTTTCCTTTGCGTGCGGAACTCGCGATAAACTTCATATGCGCCCCTCCCGGGCGCAAAAGGGCTAGTTAGTGCCGCTCGCTATTTAGTTAGATGGTCTATTCAGTTGTCTGATTTCAGATCCATAGATAGGCGTAGCAGCATTTCCCCAGATAGAACCGACCAAAATAAACCTGTCTCATATTGGCAGGTCAGGGCTCAGCGGCCCCGGCACGGGCTAAGTTTATCGCGAGTTCCGCACGAACAGGAGGCCACTTAATGTGGCCTCCGTCGTGAGCAGGACTGTAGAGCAGGAAACTTAGCCCGTGCCGGGGCCGCTGAGCCCTGACCGGCGGGATACACAGGTTCAGATGGGGCTTTGATGCATGGGTGGTCTGTTGGTGGGCAAATGGGTATCATACTGTGGTTATTGCATCGACTCTGTGATGCTTTGTTGTACGTTCCCGGCGGTCGGTTTGCCAGAAGCGCCCCGTCGGTTGTTCCAGACCCGTTTCGAAGAAAGGAAACCACACGAACCTATGGCAGCTAAAAAATCATCTCCCTTGAAGGTCATTCCGCTCGGCGGCCTTGACGGCATCGGCAAGAACATGACGGTCTTCGAGTGCGGCGACGACATGGTGCTCGTTGACGCCGGCCTCATGTTCCCCGACGACTCTCAGCCCGGTATCGACCTGGTGCTTCCCGACTACACCTATGTCCTGGAGAACGAGGAGAAGCTCCGCGGCATCATCGTCACCCACGGCCACGAGGACCACACTGGTTCGCTTCCGTACCTGCTGCAGGATCTCAACAACAAGGTGCCCATCTTCTCGAGCAAGCTGACGCTCGGTTTTATCGAGGGCAAGCTCTCCGAGTTCCGCATCCGCGCACCTAAGTTCCGCGAGGTCAAGGGCGGAAGCCATGTCAATCTCGGTGGCATCTCGCTCGATTTCTTCTCCATGACGCACTCCATTCCGGGTGCACTGGGCGTGTTCATTCGCACCAACCAGGGCACCGTTATGCACACGGGTGACTTTAAGCTCGATCAGACGCCCATCGACGGCGTCACGCCCGACTATGCCGCCATCAGCCGCTTTGCCAAGCAGGGCATCGACCTGCTGCTTTCCGACTCCACCAACGCCGCGGTTCCGGGCTTTACCAAGTCCGAGGCCGAGGTTGGTCCCAACCTGCTGCATGCCATCAAGAACGCCCCGGGTCGCGTGTTCGTCGCGTCGTTCTCGAGCCACATCCATCGCCTGCAGCAGATCTGCGACGCCGCCCGCAAGTGCGGCCGCAAGGTCGTCGTGACTGGACGTTCCATGCTCACCAACACCCGCGTGGCGCGCGAGTTGGGCTACCTCAACATCGACGATGCCGATATCATCGATGCCTTCGATATCGATAACCTGCCCGACGACAAGATCGTCGTCATGTGCACCGGTTCGCAGGGCGAGCCGCTGTCGGCCCTGTCCCGCATGGCCAACGGCGAGCACAAGACGCTTTCTATCCACGAAGGCGATACCGTCATTCTCTCGGCAACTCCCGTTCCCGGCAACGAGAAGGCCGTTCAGCAGGTCGTCAACAGCCTGGCCAAGCTTGGCTGCGACGTCTGGGATAAGTCCCGCGCCCTCGTTCACGTCTCGGGGCACGGCAGCCAGGAGGAACTCAAGCTCCTCATGGCCATGGCCAAGCCCACCTACTTTATGCCGGTTCACGGCGAGGCCGTGCATCTGCGCGCCCATGCCCAGCTTGCTCGTAAGATGGGCATCAAGGATGATCACATCTTTATCCTCGATAACGGCGACACGCTCGAGATGCGTGGCGGTATCGTCAAGCGCGGTACGCCCGTCGAGTCCGGCGTCGTCTATGTTGACGGTCTGCGCATCGGCGACACCGACCCCATTGTCCTGCGCGATCGCCAAAAGCTCGCCAATGACGGTATGGTCACGGCCGTTGCCATCGTCTCGCTCAAGCATAAGAAGATCGAGGCTATCGAGTTCTCGGGCCGCGGTGTTTCGTTTGCCATCGACGACCAGTTCTCCGAGGATGCCTCAGCAGCCATCATGAAAACGATCGAGAAGGGTAAGTTTACCTTTACCAGCAGCGGCTCCGATGCCATTCGCAAAGCCGTGCGCGATTCGCTCTCCAACTTTATCTGGAGCCGTACGCGCACCCGTCCGATGATTATCCCGGTCGTCATGGAGGTTTAGTTTGGCGCGCGGATCTGCACAAAACGCCAAAGGCAACAAAGCCAACAACCAACCGGCATCTGCTAAGGGTGCCGGTTCCCATCTGCGTGCCAATAAGGGCCACGAGTCCGAGTTCGATGAGTTCGAGTCCCTGGTCGAGCCTTCGGCCAATCGCGATATCGCCGGCGTGGTCATTGCCGTTTTGGCGATTGCGTCCTTTATTGCCGTGATTTCCCCGGCAACGGCGCCCGTGACAGCTGCGGTTGCCGGTTTCTACCACCTTGGCTTTGGCCTGGGCGCCTACGTGCTGCCGATCGTCATCTTGCTGTTTGCCGCCACGCTCTTTTTGGGTGAGGACTCGCCGCTCAACATTCGCTCGGTCGCGGGTGGCGCCGTGGTGTTTGTGGCCATTGTCTCTATCCTGTCGCTGATGGTGCCGGGCACGAGCGATTCGTGCGACCTCATGTTTACGCCGCAAAACCTATCTGCGTCGGGCGGCTACATTGGCGCCTTTATCGCAAGTACCTTGCAAAACGCCCTGGGTAAACCTATTGCCATGGTTGTCTTGCTTGGGCTTGTCGTCGTTGGCCTGGTCATTATCGGCTTTTCGGTGGGCGGCGTTTTGCGCTCCGCACGCGATCGCGCCGCCGATTTTGCCGAGCGCCGTCGTGCCGATGTCAATGTGAGCCCGTGGGGCGACGAAGAGGCCCTGTCGGTTCCCGGCGTCGCCCGTCCGCACCTGAGCATTCTGCGCCAGAAGGGAACTGATGCCGCGGTGACCACGGTCATGGGAGGCGATGCCGACCCGGTTTTGGATGACGACGAGGACGATGACCCGTTTGTCGACGTGTCCGAGGCCGTGGAGGCCGAGCGCGCTAAGACCACGCTGCTGCCGCGTCGTCATGCCAAGAAGGGCAAGGCCGCGCCCAAGCTCAACACGAGCGAGCCCGACCCGTCTTGGTCCGATAGCGAAATCGAACTCACCGAGGGCGATGACGAGGACGACGAGACTCCGCTCGAGACCGCCAAGACAACCTTGCTGCCGCGTCGCCGTGCCAAGGCAGGACAGGTCACCGGACAGTTTTCGATAGAAGACGACCCGGACAATGCTGACGAGTCAGAACCGCCGTTTGCCGTGAATCCCGTTTCGGCAGCTCCGCAGATTCCCGACTTCCTAAAGCATCCCAAGGTTGCCGATGCCTCCAGCTCTACGACTTCAGCTGCTCCTGTTGCAGCCGGTGATGGGGGAGCGGACGGTACTGCTGCCGGTGTCGAGGGCGAACAAGAGGACGGCCTCAAGCTCCCGCCGCTCGAAATCCTGCACGCCAATCCGCAGTCGGCGTCCTCCGCGTCTTCTGATAAGGAACTGGAACAGACTGCCGAGTCGTTGCAGTCTACCCTGCTCGAGTTTGGCCGTAGCGCTCGCGTCGTCGGCTGGATTGCCGGCCCCACGGTCACGACCTTTAAGCTGCAGCCCGGCGAGGGCGAGCGCGTGAGCAAGATCTCGAGCCTCGAGGACGATATCGCGCTTTCGCTTGCCGCCCAGTCGGTGCGCATTTTCGCGCCGATTCCCGGCACCTCGCTCGTGGGCATCGAGATCCCCAATCGCAAGCGTCAGAACGTCAACCTGGGCGACGTGCTTCCCTATGTGAAGGGTGGCCCGCTCGAGCTGGCCATCGGTCGCGATGCCGAGGGCACTCCGGTTGTCGCCGACCTCGCTAAGATGCCCCACTTGCTGATTGCCGGTACCACCGGTTCCGGTAAGTCGGTCATGATCAACTCCATCATCACGACCTTGCTCATGCGCGCTCTTCCCGAGGACGTTCGCCTGATCATGGTCGATCCCAAGCGCGTCGAGCTTGCGGGCTATAACGGCCTGCCGCATCTCTACGTGCCCGTGGTGACCGAGCCCAAGCAGGCTGCCAGTGCACTTCAGTGGGCCGTGTCCGAGATGGAGCGTCGCCTGAAGGTGTTCGAGCGCCTCAACGTTCGCAAGATCTCGACGTATAACGAAAAGCAGGCCGCCGGCGAGTTTGAGCATTACGATAACCCACCGCAAAAGATGCCCTACCTGGTCATCATCATCGACGAGCTTTCGGACCTGATGATGGTCGCCGGCAAGGATGTCGAGGCCTCGATCGTCCGTATCGCCCAGCTGGGCCGCGCCGCCGGTATTCACCTTATCGTGGCTACGCAGCGCCCCAGCTCCAACGTGGTGACGGGCCTTATTAAGGCCAACATCACCAACCGTATTGCTTTTAACGTGGCTACGGGCATCGATTCCCGCGTCATTATCGACCAGATGGGCGCCGAAAAGCTTACTGGTTTGGGCGACATGCTGTTCTCCAAGGTCGACTGGGGCAAGCCCCGCCGTATCCAGGGCTGCTTTGTCTCGGACGATGAGATCAACGAGATCGTCGAGTTCGTTAAGTCGCAAAGCGAGCCCGACTATCACGAGGAGATTCTGTCTGCTGTGGCGCCCGCTTCCATGTCTATGGCTGGTGGCGGCGGCATTGTTCGCACGGGCGTTGCCGAGCCGCAAGATGACGACCCGCTTATCTGGGAGGCCGCCCATATTGTGGTGGAATCGCAGCTTGGCTCCACATCTGGCCTGCAACGCCGCCTTAAGGTTGGTTATGCGCGTGCCGGGCGTATTATGGACATGCTGGAAGAGAAGGGTGTCGTCGGCCCACCCGACGGCTCTAAGCCGCGCGAGGTCCTGCTGGATGAGGAGGGGCTTGCCGCGCTGGAGTCTGTCGACGCCGAGATGGCACGTGAAGATCGTGAGTTTGGAGGATTCTGATGGCTGCACGCTTTGGTGACATGCTGCTCGAGCAGCGTCGCCGGATGGGCCTTTCCATCCAGCAGGTCGCCAACACCATCAAAATCAGGCCGCAGATCATCGAGTTTTTCGAGACCGGTAACTTTGC
>OFMD01001511.1_pt1 | contig 14176 bp, 13 predicted proteins | sample 1541211 | NCBI WGS metagenome assembly OFMD01 (sample SAMN04209231, study PRJEB22552) | human gut metagenome | biome: gut; material: feces | host: Homo sapiens | place: USA: Oklahoma | reverse complement strand
GTCGTTTGCTGTTATTCTACCACCAAAGCGGGAAAAGTCAAACATCCGCCTGCCGGTTCTGGATCAGCATGCGCAGTTCATCGTGCGCGTGGATCAGCGCGTCGGCATTTTTCTGAAATTCGGTCCAGCGTGCGTCGATCTGCGCGGCAGACTCAGTCAGAAGCCGGTCTGCTTGCGCCTGCGCGTCCTGTACGATCTTATCAGCCTGCTGTTTTGCATCCTGTAAGATCGCCTCGCGCTGCCGCTGTGCCTCGTCCGTCTTCTGCACCATGTCGGCTGTTGCAGCTTTGACGGAGGCAAGATACTGGTCAGCGGCGGCCTGTGCAGCCTCGAATACGCCGTTTACCTGAATGGCCGCTTCGGCAATAGAGCCGGCGGACGCAATGCGAAGCGTCCGGTCCTCCAGCTGCTGCCGCAGCGCCTGATTTTCCGCAAGGCTGTCTTCATACCGCTTCTGCTGTTCGTAGAGAATATCCAGCAGTTCTGCGCGGCTGAGATGTCTGAGATCCTTATCGGTCATGATATCCGTTCCCTTCCTGCCTGCTTGGGCGTCAACCGTGCCTTGCCTGCCAGAATGCCTTGGCAAAGGCGAAGACCTCACGCAGCGTATAATTTACCTTCAGGATCCACGGCCATGTATCGCTTGCAAGGCCGTATGGCTCCATGGAGAGCGTCCGTGCGATATATTTTGCACGGCACATATGAAAATCACTTGTGACGATCAGCACACGCGACGTATCAAATCCCGCCGCCTCGGCAAGCTTCGACGAAAACAGCAGATTCTCCCGCGTGTTGGATGCTTTGTCCTCTTCTATGACGCGGGAAGCATCCGCACCGTGTTCGATCAGATACCGGGCCATGACGGACGCTTCCGTATGCGCTTCGTCCGGTCCCTGTCCGCCGGAGACGATCACGGTTTTATCCGGGTGTTCCTGCATGAAAGTGAGCGTCTTGTCCAGCCGCTTTTTTAACGTCAGCGACGGCCCATCGCCCTGCACCTGCGCGCCGAGTACGACGATAAACGCCGGCGTTTCGTCCTGTGCCATGATGCTGTCCTGTCCCTGCACGGCAATATACCCCATCGCACCGAAAATCACCGCCATGCCTGCGGCAGTCAGACCGGTCAATAGACGGCTCCAATGCTCCGGTGCGTTCTTTTTCTTCAAAATCCGCAGCGCCAGCAAAACCGCCGCAAGCAGCAGCAGGCAGATGCCCGTCATGCCGATATGCAGCGGCAGCGCCAGACATACTGCGCCGAGCACCGCAACCAGCGCAATCACCCAAACCGGAATCATGTTGCACCCTCCAAATCAGACGAAAGCCGCTCCCACTCGTCCATCAGGCCGGTGAGTGTGTCGTCGCAAGCCTGCTTTTCTTCCGTCAACCGCGCCAGTTCCTGATAATCGGATGCGGCGGCTTCAATCTGCGTATCCAGCTGAGCGGAAAGCTGCTCTTGCTTTTCAATCTCACGTTCCAGCGCACGGACTTGCTTTTCCAGCATCTTACTGCCGGAGGCTTTCGGCTTTTCCTTTCGTTCCTTTTTCGGCTTCTCCGGTGCAGGAGCTGCGATGGCCTCCTTTTCCTTGATGGAGCGGTATTTTTCATACCCGCACGGGAAGTCACGGATATGTCCGTTTTCCAGTTCCCAGATGCGCGTGGCGAATTTGTTGACAAAATACCGGTCGTGGGAGACGAAGATGAGCGTGCCCTCATAATCCTCCAGCGCATCCTCCAGCCATTCGCGCGAGTCGATATCCAGATGGTTCGTTGGCTCGTCGAGGACCAGCAAATTAATCTTCTCATCCATCAGCATGCACAGCCGCAGACGGCTCTGCTCGCCGCCGGACAGGCTTGAAACGGTCTTGAATACGTCCTCGCCCTCGAACAGATACGCGCCCAGCCGGTCGCGTGCGGTCTGTACAGTGCAGTTTTTTTCATAGAGCATCGTGTCAAGCAGCGTCCGCTCGGGGTGGGCAAAATGAATGATCTGCGGCAGATAAGCCCATTTGACCGTGGGGCCGAACTTCACGCGGCCTGCGCCGGCCTCCTCGCCGAGCAGAAGCTTTAGAAATGTAGATTTTCCGGTTCCGTTGTCGCCCAGCAGTGCGATGCGTTCGCCGCCCGCGACCTGCAGTTCAACGTCTGAAAACAGTGTCCGGCCGTCGTATGCCTTGCCGAGCCCCTTGACGGACAAAACCTCGTCGCCGAAGAAGTCCCGCTGGGCGAATTTCGCCCGCATGGTCTTCTCCTGTGTGGGACGGTCAGTTTTTTCGATGCGCTCCATACGGTGCTGAATGGACATGGCGCGGCGATAGAGCGTGCGGTTATTGATGCCCCAGCCCTTCATGCGCTCCAGCGTGAAGCCAAGCTGCGAAAGCTTGGCCTGTTCTTTTTCGTACTGCTTCAGCTGAAGTTCAAAGCGCGCCTGCTTTTCCTGCACATAGAACGAATAATTGCCGGAATAAAACTCTGCCTTGCCGTCGTGCAGTTCGACAATGCGGGTCACAACGCGGTCAAGAAAATACCGGTCATGGGAGATCGTCAGGACGGTCCCCTTAAATTTTTCAATATAGCCCTCAAGCCATTCGACCGCGTGCATGTCCAGATGGTTCGTCGGCTCGTCAAGCAGCAGAATATCGGTCTTTTCCAGCAGCAGCCGCGCTAAATTCACGCGCGTTTTCTCTCCGCCGGAAAGACTGTCAAAGTCCTGCTGCCGTTGTGCGGCGGGAATGCCAAGACCGTTGCAGATCTTGTCAGTCTGCATGTCTGTCTCATAGCCGCCGCCGGTCTGAAAGCGCGTGGAAAGCGCATCGTACTCGGTGAGCATGGCCTTATCCGGGTGCGCAGCCATCTGCTCTTCAAGACGGCGCATTTTGCCCTGGATATCGGTAAGTTCCCGAAACGCCGTGCGCAGCACGTCCTCTACCGTATAGCCTGCCGGATAATGCGGGATCTGGGAGATAAGGCCGACCTTCCGGCCCGGTGCAAAGCGCACTTCGCCGGTGTTGTAGTCCAGTTCTCCGGTCAGTATTTTGAAGAGCGTCGTCTTGCCTGCGCCGTTTCGCCCAAGCAGGCCGACACGCTCGCCAGCCTGGATGTCAAAGCTGACGCCGTCCAGCAGATTGGTGTCGGCGTCGAAGCTTTTGACGAGATCTTTTACAGAAATATCGATCATGAGTGCTTCCTCTTGTGCCTATGGCGGCTGGTTTCAGTCTCCGCCGTCGCCGCCGAGCAGGGGGCGGATGACGCCGGAGGCGTCGAATCTGGTATCGTGGGAGGTCGTGATGAAGACAAGCTGCGTGGACGGATCCGGCAGCACCTCAGCCATGTCCTCCGTCACAGTCATTACGTCGTTGGCTTTTTCCGTCGTGATATAGACGCGGCTGGCGTACTGTGCGACGGACGGGACCGTCGTGCCCAGTGCGAGGCGGATGGAACTTCCGGTCAGATTTGCACCCAGTGTCTCCGCGCAGTCCTCCAGCGCGGCGATCTGCGTGATAGCCTCGGTGTCCCATGCAATGGAGGAATCGTCCGGTACGGTAAAATTGTCGAACAGAACCTCGTCAAAGCCCCGTGCGTCGAGTTCCAGTGCGATGGCAGCCAGATAACTGCGCGCGTCGAGCGAGTCCGGCCGCAGCCAGTAGCAGCGGCGTTCATCCATCCACAGATCGCCGGATTTTGTCGTCAGAGCGGAGGAATAATGCTTAGCGACAAAGTTCGGGTCGGAGAACGTGGGGACGCGTGCGATGACAATCAGATCGGGCGTTTCGGTCAGTTCTTTGATCAGTGCGTCACAGGCGTCGATGTCTGCGTCGGCCGTCTGCGTATCGGCGATATCTGTCGAATAATAGAAGTTTCCAAGCGGACTTTTGACGTCAATGAGCACGGCGTTGTAGCCGTCTGCGTCCGCAAGCGCCTGCCGCACCTCATCCACACCGTTTGCCAGCATGGTCGTAGAGATATAAAAACCCTGAAGCTGCACAGCGTTCGGGTCTACGTCTGTCTCATCGGAAGCGGCGGACAGGATTGTTTCAAACGGATACTCCTCTGCGTTGGATGTGTCCGGCACCGTCTGCGGGGTGCGCTGAAGCTTCTGCGTTTTGTCAAAATACACGCCATCCGGCGAATACACGACATAGCGGCCCAGATAGCTGATGCGCGCAAGAATGAGAAGGCCAAGCAGGACTGCTGCCAGCAGCGCGATCAGCGCAATGCGCCGCAGCGTCCGCTTGTTGCGGTAAGAAAAAATACGCATAGGGTTTCTGCCTCCACGTTATGCTTCGAGTAGCGCGGCGGTCACGCGGCACCAGTCCTCCTGCTGCTCGGAGGAAAGAATCTGCAGGCCGTTTTTCTCCAACGCGGCCAGAACCTCGTCCAGCCGTGTATTGAGAATGCCGGAGCAGATGAAAATGCTGTCCTCCTGCAAAAATTCCGGAACAACGCGGCTTAAGGGGATGATAACATCAGCCACGATATTGGCCAGCACCACGTCGTAATGCCCCTTGAGCGACTCCATCATGGCTCTGTCGCCGATTACATCGCCGGTAACGGCGGTAAAGCGGTCGGAGAAAATCTGATTGATGGCGGCGTTTTCCCGGGCAATATCCTCGGCCTTTGGGTCAATATCCACGCCCGTGGCGTGGGCCGCGCCGAGCAGAACGGCGGTGATAGATAAAATGCCGCTGCCGCTGCCGAGATCGAGCACCTGCTCACCGCCCTGAATGGCCCGTTCGAGTTCGCGCATGCACATCTGCGTGGACGCATGCGCGCCGGTTCCGAAGATCATGCCGGGGTCGAGCAGAACCTCAACACGGTTCTCCGGGTTCTCCGGGTGCAGCCACTCGGGCACGACAAGAAGCTTTTTGCCGATGGGCAGCGGTTGATAATACTGCTTCCAGTTGTTTTCCCAGTCCTCGTCCTTGACGTTGGCCAGCTGAACGTCCAGAGAGCCGAAATCCACCGACGGATACTGCGTGCGCAGTGCGGCCAGCTGGCTCTTGAGTCCCTCAATGGTTTCCGGTGCGGACGCGCTCTGCTCCAGATAGAGCCGAATCTGAGACAGTCCCTCCATCTGTTTTTCAAGGCCCTCGTCTACATAGTCCCAATACTGGCGGTTCTGCTCCAGAAAGTCATGAAACTGCTCCTGATCGTCGATAATGAAGCTGTCAAAACCCAAAACGGTCAGCCGGTCGCAGACAAGGTCAATGGCTACCGGCGTCGTCTTGATGGTCAGTTCAATCCACTGCATGATAATCCTCCCAATCTCCGAAGCCGGAGATCTTTCAAATTGCAATCAATATTTGTTCTATTTTACACGAAACCGGAGCAAATAACAAGTGGGGAGATTCTGATGCGGTAAATTAGCTTAAGTTCTGGTAGGGGTGGGACTCTGCTCCTTCCGCCGGGCGGAGCAGAGTCCCGTCCCTACCAACTGCGTCTGCGCTTGACGCTTTTCTGCGGTTTCCCTTGCAAACACTGGATTTTGTGGTATGATAATAAAAAATGAACGTATGAGGTTTTTCTATGATTACCATTTCCAATCTTGCCATGCAGTTCGGCGGCTCTGTGCTGTTTAAGCAGGTCGATCTGCAATTTACGCCCGGCAGCTGCTATGGCATCATCGGTGCCAACGGCGCGGGCAAATCAACGTTTTTGAAGCTGCTGTCCGGCGAACTGGAGCCGACGTCCGGTGAAATCTTCATCAAGCCCGGCGCGCGCATGTCTGTTTTGAAGCAGGATCAGAACCAGTATGACGCGTATACCATTCTCGATACCGTCATCATGGGCAATCAGCACCTGTATGATGTCATGAAGGAAAAGGACGCGCTCTATGAAAAGCCCGATTTCTCCGAAGAGGACGGCATGCGCGCAAGCGAACTTGAGGCGGAATTTGCCGATATGGACGGCTGGGAGGCCGAGTCCGACGCGTCAAAGCTGCTGCAGGGCCTCGGCATCCCGGTGGAACTCCACTATGATCTGATGGCCAACACCGACCCGCGCCTGAAGGTCAAGGTGCTGCTTGCACAGGCACTGTTCGGAAAGCCCGATATTGTCATGCTCGACGAGCCGACGAATAACCTTGACATTGAGGCCATCAACTGGCTCGAGGATTTCATTTTGGATTACGAGGATACCGGCCTTGTGATCGTCGTCAGCCACGACCGGCACTTCCTCAATACTGTCTGCACGCATATCGTTGATATTGACTACGGCAAGATCAAGATGTACGTCGGCAACTATGATTTCTGGTACGAATCTTCCCAGCTGATTCAGCAGTTGATTCGCAACAAGAATAAGCGCGCAGAGGAGAAAATCGCAGAGTTGCAGACATTTATCGCCCGCTTCGCAGCCAACAAAGCCAAGAGCAAGCAGGCAACCTCCCGCCGCAGACTGCTCGACAAGATGACTGTCGAGGAAATGCCCGCATCTTCGCGCCGGTATCCGTTTGTGGGCTTTGAGCGGGAACGTGAGGTCGGCAAGGACATTCTGTTCGTGACGGACGTGTCCAAGACCATCGACGGCGTGAAGCTTCTGGATAAAGTCTCGTTCATCGTCAATAAGAATGATAAAATCGCCTTTGTCGGCGAGAATGAGTTGGCGCAGACGACACTCTTCAAAATCCTCATGGGCGAACTGGAGCCGGACGAGGGCAGCGTCAAATGGGGACAGACCGTCACAACCAGCTATCTGCCGAAGGACAACACTGCCTATTTTGAGGGCTGCACCGACTCCCTGGTTGACTGGATCCGGCAGTATTCGGTGAAAAAAGACGACGTGTATCTGCGCGGCTTTTTGGGGCGCATGCTGTTCTCCGGCGAAGAGGTCTTCAAGCCTGTGAACGTGCTGTCCGGCGGCGAGAAGGTCCGGTGCATGCTCTCGCGCATGATGCTTTCGGGCGCGAACGTGCTGCTGCTCGACCAGCCGACGAACCATCTGGACATGGAGGCCATTCAGGCTGTCAACAAGGGCCTGTGCGCTTTCCCCGGCAACATTCTCCTTGCCTCGCACGACCACGAACTCCTGCAGACCACCTGCAACCGTGTCATCGAGTTCCAGCCAGACGGCACCATCATTGATCGCCTCTGCTCCTACGACGACTACGTCGCATGGAAGCTGGCGAAGGAAGTACATTAAAAAGAGGTTTTTATGGACATTCCGTATCAGGATATCAACAGCAAAACCGTTGACCGCTGGGTTGACGAGGGCTGGGAGTGGGGCAGGCCCATCTCCCACGAGGAATATGAAAAAGCAACGGCCGGAACATGGGGTGTCAAGCTGACGCCGGTCAAATTCGTTCCGCATGATTGGTTCGGCGACCTGAAGGGAAAGCGCGTGCTGGGACTGGCTTCCGGCGGCGGGCAGCAGATGCCTGTTTTTGCTGCACTTGGCGCGCAGTGCACGGTGCTGGATTATTCGCAGCGGCAGCTGGAGTCCGAAAGACTGGTCGCGGCGCGCGAGGGTTATGACATTACCATCGTTCGCGCCGACATGACAAAGCGCCTGCCGTTTGACGAAAACAGCTTTGATCTGATTTTTCACCCCGTCTCCAACTGCTACGTCTACGCGGTGCTGCCCATCTGGCGCGAATGCGCGCGGGTCTTGAAGCCCGGCGGACGGCTGCTGGCCGGGCTTGACAACGGCCTGAATTTTGCTTTTGACGAGGATGAGACGCGGATCATCAACACGCTTCCGTTTAACCCGCTCGAGGATGAAGCGCAGATGCGCCAGCTGGAAAAGGACAAAAGCGGCGTCCAGTTTTCCCATACCGCGCACGAGCAGCTTACCGGCCAGCTGAAAGCGGGACTGCAGTTGCTGGATCTCTATGAGGACACCAACGGCTACGGCAATCTGCACGAGCACAATATCCCTACCTACTGGGCAACACTGGCGAGAAAGGCATAAAAATGCCCGCCCCTCCTGCCGAAAATGGCAGGAGGGGCGGGCGTTTGCGCACTTACAGAATGTACGCGGAGATATTTGCACAGATGCGTTTGATGTCAACGCGGGAGCGGAAATCGAATTGCAGCTGGTTGCCATCGCTGAAGACGAGCAGCAGTTCACTATCAACGTCCAGAATGCCTGCCGTCTCGATGCCGAAATACTGCACCTTCGAGTACGGATAAGAGAAATACGAAACGTTCTTTCCTGTGACGCCCTGCACGTTTACGATGAACACGCGCTTATTCGTGAACACGACCTGATCACGGATGGTCTGGAAACACTGCACGGCCTCCTCACCGGGAGCGAAGAGATCTGCAACCTCGCGGCGCATCTGCGGCAGGGAAACTTCTTTCAGATTCGGGTAATTTGCGTCCTTGGGGATGGTGCAGGAAATACTGCCTGTAGCCATAACAGAACCTCCTGTATGTTTATTTTATACGGAACGCTTCAGCATCTGCTGCGCACAGGCAAGCATCCAGAACACGCTCCCCGCATAGATCAGAAGTTCCGGCAGCTGTGCACCTGCGAGACTGACTGCGCCGAACAGAACGCCCAGCAGCGAATAGAACGCCAATCTGCGCCGTGCGCCGCGGTCAAAGCTGAACGCGCCCGCATGATAACTTGCCAGCATGAACGCGATCATGGCGAACAGTGAGAAGCAGTAGTCCAGAATCGCGGGATTGATCTCCCAGTGGCGGAAATCTCGGAAAAGCTTGGCGACATAGAACAGCACGACGAAAACGGAAAATGCTGCCGACGGCTTTTTCCCCTTCCAGCGCATCACGGCTCCCGCACCGAGTGAAAGACCGGCCAGCAGGCCGAGCAGACTCACAAGCATCTGCGCGATGGAACCCCGGAAGCCGAGCGCGCAGCCCGCGAGCAGACCCAGCGCGCCGAGCAGCGAGAACACAAGATCCTGCCCGCAGGGACGGTAAATGTCTTCATAGGCGGACTTCTTTTCCAGACTGGCTGCGGCCAGCGCAAAAACAAAGACCATTAGAATGCTGAATGCGATCAGCGGAACGCTGCTGCTGCCGGACAGCTGCGTTGCGCGGAAAAAGTAACCGGCGATGGCGGAAAGAATCGCGGCGTAGACAACGCCGATCAGGCCGGACTTCTGCTTCATATCTCAAATACCCCCAAGCGAGTTTCAATTTGCTTTAGTATAGCACACACAGTCGCCAAAAGACACCCCGCGGACGGGAATTTTGTGTTTTTTCGCGTGCAGAGCGGTTTTGCACAAATCCTGCCGAAAAAAGAAGGAAAAAAACATGAATTTCCGGGCCAAATACGGAAATTCTCCTTGCAATTTCCGGGAGCAGATGCTATAATAAAGTCATCTTGATAGTATTTTACTTGAGAGTGGGGAATCTTTCCCCACTCTTTCTTGCTGGTAAGGGGGCTTTTTCTTGAAGGTAACGGAACAGGTAGCGCAGTTTGCAGAGCCTGTCGTGCAGGCGCACGGCTGTACGCTTTGGGATGTGGAATATGTCCGTGAGGGCGGAGAATGGTTTCTGCGCCTGTACATCGACAAGGACGGCGGCGTGGATATCTCTGACTGCGAGGCGATTTCCCGCGCGGTTGATCCGATTCTCGATGAAAAGGACCCCGTGCCGGACAGCTATAATTTTGAGGTCTGCTCGGCAGGACTCGAACGGCAGCTGAAGCGTCCGTCTGATTTTGAGCAGTTTATGGGCAGTTCTGTTTCGGTCAAGCTGTTCAAACCCGTCGGCGGCGCGAAAGAGTTCGTCGGCAAGCTTACGGGCTACGCAGACGGCGCCGTGACCATTGAAGCCGCAGGAACCACACATACATTCCAGAAAAACGAGGTCGCGCAGGTGCGGCTTCACGTCGAGTTTTAAAGGGAGGAATTTAGAAAACTATGAATGCCGAAATTTTTGCAGCGCTTGCGCAGCTTGAAAAAGAACGCGGGATCCCGCAGAGCTACATGGTCGAGAAGATCACGCAGGCTCTCGTCGCTGCATACAAGAAGGACAAGGACGGCTACACCGACAACGTCTTCGTCGAGGTCAAGGACAACGATATGCATATGTACGTGCAGAAGGAGGTCGTCGACGACGTCATCACTCCCGCCACGGAAATTACGCTCGACGCGGCCCGCAGAATCAGTAAGACCGCGCAGCTGGGCGACCTTGTAAACGTCGACGTGCAGACGAAGGACTTCGGCCGCATCGCCGCGCAGACGGCCAAGCAGGTCATCATCCAGGGCATCCGCGAAGCAGAGCGCGGCATGGTCTTCGACACCTTCTCGTCCAAGGAGCATGAGATCCTCACCGGCACGGTGCTGCGCATCGAGCCTGCGACCAACGACATGACCATCCGCATCGGCGGCGGCAACGACAAGACCGACGCCATGCTCTCCGCATCCGAGCAGGTCCGCACGGAGTATTACCACGAGGGCGACCTCATCCGTGTCTATGTCGTGGAGGTCCGCCGCTCGACCAAAGGCCCGCAGGTCATCGTCTCCCGGACGCACCCCGGCCTTGTCAAGCGCCTGTTCGAGCTTGAGGTTCCGGAGATCGCCTCCGGCCTCGTCGAGATCAAGTCCATCGCCCGCGAAGCCGGCTCCCGCACGAAGCTGGCCGTCTACGCCTCGCAGGACGGCATCGATCCGGTCGGCGCCTGCGTCGGCACACGCGGCGCAAGAGTCGGCGCGGTCGTGAACGAGCTGCACGGCGAAAAGATGGACATCATCGTCTGGTCGGAGGACCCGGCGAAGTTCGTCGCCGCGGCGCTTTCCCCGGCGGATGTCAAATCCGTGACGCTCCTGCCCGGCAGCGCGAAGGCCTGCCGTGTGATCGTCCCGGACGATCAGCTGTCGCTCGCCATCGGCAAGGAGGGCCAGAACGCCCGTCTCGCCGCCCGCCTGACCGGCTACAAGATCGACATCAAGCCCGCCTCGCAGGAGCAGGAGCTCGAAGCGATCGACGCGCAGCCGGACGAAGCGCCGGAAGACGCCGAGCCGCAGGCGTAAGCCTGCTTCTTGAAAAGGAGGCGCGCATATGCAGAAAAAAATTCCCATGCGCCAATGCGTTGGCTGCCGGGAAATGAAGGCGAAAAAAGAACTGGTCCGCGTGGTCAGAAGCCCGGAGGGGGAAATTTCCCTCGATTTCCGGGGCAAGGCGCCCGGCCGCGGCGCATATGTCTGCCCGCAGGCCGAATGCCTCAGGCGGGCGATCAAGTCCAGGGCGCTCGAGCGGGGGCTTGACTGCCAGATCCCGCAGGAGATCTACGATCAGCTCCTTTTGAGAATGGAGGCGGGCGATCATGACTGACCAGCAGCAAAAGGCGCTGCGCCTGCTGGGCCTTGCCCGCCGCGCACGGCTTCTGGAGATCGGCGAGGAGCCGGTCGGCATCGTCTGCCGCAGCGGCAAGGCGAAGCTTCTATTGGTAGCAAAGGACGCCGGCGACCATACCTTCCGCCGGGCACGCTCCTTTGTTTCGGGCAGCAAATGCCCGTATATCTGCGCGCCGTACACCAAAGACGAGCTGGGGAACGGACTGGGCTGCAATGCCTGCGCGCTGTGCGCGTTTACCGATCCCGCGTTTGCAAAATCGTTTCTTGAGGCACTGGGCGATCCGGGACATGATGAGATCCTGACCCAGCTGACCGTGCAGACGCAGCGCGTCCTGAAGCGCCGGCAGGAGGCGCAGGCGCACAGAAAGAATGTCAAAACAGGGAAGAAATAACTGGAGGTGGCTGTATTGAGTATTGAAGTGAAACAGAAGATCAAGGATGTCGCGGACGATTTTGCGATGCCGGCCAAGAAGCTGATCGAGATCGTCGGGAAGTTCTATGAAAAGCCGAAAAGCAGCTCCCAGAATTTATCGGAAGACCAGCTGAACGTGATCGTCGACTATATCACGCAGCAGAACCAGATCGATTCGATCGAGCAGGTCTTTGCCGCAGCTGCGCAGAAGAAGGAAGCGCCCGCTCCCGCGCCCGCACAGCAGGCAAAGCCCGCCGCACCCGCGCAGACCGCGCAGGCCGGGAACCAGCCGCGCCCGCAGCAGCAGGGGAATGCGCCGCGTCCGCAGCAGAACGGCCAGCGCCCGGCGCAGCAGCAGGGCGGCCAGAACCAGCCGCGCCCGCAGCAGACTGCTGCCCAGCCTGCCGCCAAGCAGCCGCAGCCCGAGCGCAAGCGCGAGCGCCGCGTCATCGACACCAGCGCCGTCACGGTCAATGCCGACCGCTATGACGACCGCGTCGATTCGCTCGTCTCCGACCGCGTGCAGAATTATTCCAGCGGCAAGCAGAAGATCGGCAGCAAGAATAAAAAGCAGCAGCAGGCCAAGCGCTTCGGCACAAAGTCCCGCTCCGAGGAGCAGGAGAAAATGCGCCGCCTCCAGCTTGAAATTGCCAAGAAGGCGCAGCTGGTCGTCAAGATCCCCGACGAGATCACCGTCGGCGAGCTGGCCTCCCGCATGAAAAAGACGGTGGCCGAGGTCATCAAGTGCCTGCTGAAAAACGGCGTCATGGCCACGGTCAACCAGACCATCGACTTTGACACGGCGGAGTTCGTCGCCACCGAGCTTGGCTGCAAGGTCGAGCACGAGGTCATCGTCACCATCGAAGAGCGTCTGTTCGACGACCATCAGGACACCGCAGACGAGCTTGTTACCCGTCCGCCGGTCGTGGTCGTCATGGGCCACGTCGACCACGGCAAGACGAGCCTGCTCGACTATATCCGCCACGCGAAGGTCGCGGCTGGAGAGGCTGGCGGCATCACGCAGCACATCGGCGCGTATACCGTTGAAATCAATGGCCAGCCCATCACCTTCCTCGACACGCCGGGCCACGCGGCCTTTACCGAGATGCGTGCGCGCGGCGCGATGTGCACCGATATCGCCATTCTTGTCGTCGCCGCTGACGACGGCATCATGCCGCAGACCATCGAGGCCATCAACCACGCCAAGGCCGCTCAGATCCCCATCATCGTGGCCGTCAACAAGATGGATAAGCACGGTGCAAACCCCGACCGCATCCTGACCCAGCTGACCGAGCACGGTCTGACACCGTCTGAATGGGGCGGCGAAACAGAGGTTTGTAAGATCTCTGCCAAGACGGGCGCAGGCATCGACGAACTGCTTGAGACGGTCATTCTGACCGCTGAGATGGAAGAACTCAAGGCCAACCCGAACCGTGCGGGCAAGGGCTGCGTTCTTGAAGCGCGTCTGGACAAGAACCGCGGCCCGATCGCAACGCTGCTTGTCCAGAACGGCACGCTGCGTCAGTCCGACCTTATCATTGCGGGCACGGCTGTGGGCCGCGTGCGTGTCATGACGAACGACAAGGGCGCGCAGGTCAAGGAGGCAGGTCCGTCCGTCCCGGTCGAGATCACCGGCCTTGCCGAGGTCCCATCTCCCGGCGACGAGTTCAGCGTCGTCTCCGACGAGCGCATGGCACGTCAGCTTGTCGAGCAGCGCAAGCAGAAGATCAAGGACGACGCCAACAAGCTCAACCAGAAGGTCACGCTCGAAAGCCTCTTCTCCAAGCTGCAGGAGGGCGAAATGAAGGAGCTGAACCTCATCGTCAAGGCAGACGTGCAGGGCTCGGCCGAGGCCGTCAAGGCTTCGCTCGAAAAGCTGTCGAACGACGAGGTGCGCGTGCGCGTCATCCACGCGGGCGTCGGCGCGATCAACGAGTCCGATATTCTGCTGGCCTCCACGTCCAACGCCATCGTCATCGGCTTCAACGTCCGCCCGAACGAGCTGGCGCAGGCCGCCGCGAAGCGTGACAAGGTCGATATGCGGATGTACCGCGTCATTTATGATGCCATCAACGAGATCACCGACGCCATGAAGGGTATGCTTGCGCCCAAGTTCCGCGAGGCCATCATCGGCCACGCCGAGGTCCGTCAGACCTATAAGGTCTCCGCCATCGGCACCATCGCGGGCTGCTACGTCAAGGACGGCAAGATCACGCGCGACGCGTCTGTCCGCGTTCTGCGCGACAATATCGTCATCCATGAAGGAAAGCTTGGCTCCCTGCAGCGCTTCAAGGACGCGGTCAAGGAGGTCGCGGCCGGTTACGAATGCGGTATGTCGATCGAGAAGTTCAACGACATTAAGGAAGGCGACATTTTTGAATGCTTCGTTATGGAGCAGATCAAGGAGTAAGGACGGTATGGTCAGCGCCGGAAAATCGGCGCTGGCCAACCTGATTGTTTACAAGGAGGTACTATGGCTTCCAACCGAATTGGCCGGATCAACG
>OFMD01001509.1_pt1 | contig 14204 bp, 7 predicted proteins | sample 1541211 | NCBI WGS metagenome assembly OFMD01 (sample SAMN04209231, study PRJEB22552) | human gut metagenome | biome: gut; material: feces | host: Homo sapiens | place: USA: Oklahoma | reverse complement strand
TAAGATACAGAACTCAGGTGATTATTTCAACGGCATTACCGATGAGGAATTGCTGGGCCGCAATGCGGTAAAGCTGGCGAGCAAGTTCTGTGAAAAAGGATTGCGCTACGATCTCACCGTACCTTTTGCCCGCTATGTGGTGATGCATCGTGATGAAATAAGTTTTCCTTTCAAACGTTATCAAATCCAACCGGTTTGGCGTGCGGATCGTCCCCAAAAAGGGCGTTACCGTGAGTTTTACCAATGTGACGCCGATGTGGTAGGCAGCAATTCTTTATTGAATGAAGTGGAGCTGGTACAGATGATAGACCGTGTATTTGGTAAATTCGGAGTACGTGTTTCAATTAAAATCAATAACCGTAAGATATTGACCGGTATTGCCGAGATTATCGGGGAGGCTGATAAAATTGTAGATATCACCGTAGCCATTGACAAACTGGATAAAATCGGATTGGAAAATGTAAATGCGGAATTGGCTTCTAAAGGGATTCCTCAAGAGGCTATTGATAAATTGCAGCCGATTATTTTATTGAGTGGAAGCAATGAAGAGAAATTGGAAACTTTGAAGACTGTCCTTGCTACCAGTGAAGCGGGATTGAAGGGAGTGGAAGAAAGTGAATTCATATTAAAAACCGTGTCTGCACTGGGTGTGAAGAGTGAAGTGGAATTGGATTTGACTTTGGCTCGCGGCTTGAATTATTATACGGGAGCAATTTTTGAAGTGAAGGCCTTGGATGTGCAGATTGGCAGCATCAGTGGTGGTGGCCGTTATGATAATCTGACCGGTGTCTTTGGTATGGATGGTATGTCTGGTGTAGGTATCTCTTTCGGAGCCGACCGTATTTTTGATGTGTTGAATCAGTTGGATTTGTATCCGAAAGAAGCGGTGAACGGAACCGAGCTGTTGTTTGTAAACTTCGGCGATAAAGAGGCTGCTTATTGTCTGCCTATCCTGGCAAAAGTCCGTGAAGCAGGGGTGCGCGCTGAAATTTATCCGGATGCTTCTAAAATGAAGAAGCAGATGGGATATGCCAATGACAAGCAGATTCCTTTTGTCGCTATTGTTGGTGAAAATGAAATGAACGAAGGGAAACTGACTTTGAAGAATATGACTACAGGCGAGCAGTCACTGGTTACACCGGATGAGTTGCTGGCGGTGGTGAAAGCTTGATGTTTACTAATTATCTGCAATCATACCATAAAAGCTTCATTGATGGATGATTGCATCACATGGGAATGCCCGATAACGTTTGCTTTATACGTTATTTGTATTGAAATATAAATGCTGGATTACCTATGTGGATAATCAGATTGTTTTTTCTTCCGTCACTACATCTTACTGATTCTAAAAGAGATGTAGTGACGGAAATTTTTGTATCCCCCCGAAATGGTTTGTTCTCTTTTTTCCGCGTAGAGGCGACAAAGCGGAATGCCTGTTCTTGTCGTTGTTGGTTGTATTTCTTGTTTTAAGGATGAAAACTGATGGAGCTGACCTGAAATATGATTTTCTTTTGCGAGAGTCTGATATTATTCACTATATTTGTGGAATGTTAGCCTTATAAATTTAATCAGATGATAGAGAAAAATCAGTTGATATCCCATTTGTATCAAAATAGGGATAATGGTCAATGGATGATACAAACCAATGATGAACATCAAAAGGGGGTTGCTGATATGGCGGCATCCTTCGCCGGGCAGTTCGGACTTCCTTCTTGGGGGCGTGCGCTCGGTCTACTTCATGACAAAGGAAAGGAACGGGCGGCATTCCAGCAATACATACGCAAGATGAATGGTTTGCCTACGAGTGACAAGAAGCGCTATGATGATCATACCCATGCTTTTGTGGGTGGAATATTGGCAAAAGAACTTATGGGAAAGGATGTTTCCCATCTTCTTGTAAACCAAATTATTTCTCATCACACGGGGTTACATGATTTCGGGGATGTGGAAAACATATTGAAAGAGAGGCTATTGTCCAAAGAAATAAACGAGGGTGACATTAGCATAAACAAACCTTTATTATTCCAAGAATTTATTGATTCACCTTTTTCTAAATCAAAGGTTGAATGGAAACACTTTCATCACCTTTCCCGTATGCTTTTTTCCTGTCTTGTAGATGCCGACCGGCTCGATACAGAACGGTTTATGGATGTAGAGTCATGGCGGAAGCGGGGAAATTCGGCTACGCTTGCCGATTTGCTTCCACAGCTGGAGGCATATATGCAAAAACTGCAATCGAATGCAGCTGATACGAAAGTGAACCGCATCCGCCAGCAAGTGAAAGAACAATGCAGTAGAACTTCTTCAAGCGAAAAAGGATTTTATAGTCTTACAGTTCCGACGGGAGGCGGTAAAACACTTTCTTCTTTGTTATGGGCCATGAAGCATGCTGTAAGCCATTCAATGAATCGTATCATCATCGCCATCCCATATACCAGTATCATTGTGCAAACGGCAGGGCTTTTGAAGGAAATCTTTGGTGAAGAAAATGTATTGGAGCATCATAGTAATTTCGACCCCGATGATATTAAGGACGAGGAAAATAGGGAAAAAGCAAAATTGGCTACAGAGAATTGGGACTATCCCATTATTGTCACTACCAATGTACAGCTTTTTGAATCTATGTTTAGCAATAAAACATCTGATTGCCGCAAACTGCACAACATGGCAAATTCAATTCTTGTTTTGGATGAGGTTCAGATGTTGCCAACCGGCTTCTTGCGGCCGATAGTCGATGCGCTGAAAGCGTATCAGGAAATGTTCGGGGTTTCGGTATTGTTTACCACGGCAAGCCAGCCGGTACTGAGTGGTCTGATAGAAGGAACAAATCCTAAAGCTGATTTTAAGGGAATAGAACATATCAAGGAAATTATTCCGGAAGAATTTGCTTTGCATGACCAGCTTCGCCGTGTGAAGTTGTCAATCGATGATACAGGAAAAACATACGATGAGATAGCTGCAAAGGTGTCTGAATATAATAAGGTGTTGTGCATAGTGAACACTCGTAAAGATGCCAAAGAGCTGTATGACCGTTTGCCCAATGACGGAGTGAAATTGCATTTGTCTAGAATGATGTGCCCTGCCCACTTACACGAAACTATTGGTAAAATAAAAACTTTATTGAAGGATGAGTCGCAGCCGATTGTCAGGGTCATTGCAACCCAGCTTGTGGAGGCCGGTGTGGATATAGACTTTCCGGTTGTGTTCCGTCAAGAAGCAGGACTCGATTCTGTATTGCAAGCAGCGGGACGGTGCAATCGGGAAGGACGAAGTGCCATGGGACATACATTTGTGTTCAGTCTGGCGGCAGAGAAGCGAAAGCTCTTCGGTTCAATGGCTGACTCCAACAATGCTCGGTTGAATTTGCCGGAAGATAGTGATTGGTTTGCTCCTTCTACCATGAAAGCCTATTTTTGTCAATTGTATAGCAGAAAACAAACATTTGATGAAAAGGATATAAAGCACTGGCTCTACAAACCTACTGAGCTATGTTTTGAAACTGCATCAAAAGAATTTCGCCTGATTGATGATACAAGTATAAATGTTATCGTAAATTGGGAAAACAGCATGGAACTTATAGAGCAGTTGAAAGAATCGGGGTGTACCTACTCGTTGGTGAAGCAATTGGCGAAATTTACTGTAGGCATCCGTTCCTATGATTTTAAGCAACTGAAAGGCTATGGGCTTGTCGAAGAAATATTGGAAGGAATATATGTATTGGCAGACAGGTCTCAGTATAATAAAACCACAGGTCTCAGCCTTGATAACCATTGGCTGGAGGAAGTATTAATGATATAAAGAAACGGATATGACAAAGAAAGAAACATTGAAATTGTTTGAAGAACGTAAAGTCCGCACCGTGTGGGATGATGAAAAGGAAAAATGGTATTTTTCGATAGTTGATGTGGTGTCAGTTTTAACAGACAGTGTTGATGCAACTGCTTATTGGCGTAAGTTAAAGCAAAGACTTAAAGAAGAGGGAAATGAAACCGTGACAAATTGTCACGGTTTGAAAATGAAAGCCACAGACGGTAAGATGCGACTTACAGATGTGGCTGATACAGAACAACTACTACGTATCATTCAGTCTATCCCATCTCCCAAGGCAGAACCGTTCAAGCAATGGATGGCACATGTAGCATCCGAACGTCTTGATCAGATGCAAGACCCTGAGTTGAGTATTGAGCAAGCTATGATGGACTACAAGCGACTTGGTTACTCTGACAACTGGATAAACCAACGCTTGAAGAGCATTGAAATCCGTAAAGATCTTACAGATCAATGGAAACTACATAATGTAGAGGAAGGTGTTCAATATGCTACTCTTACAGACATTATCTATCAGCAATGGACCGGAAAGTCGGCAAAGGAGTACAAACAGTTCAAGGGCTTGAAGAAAGAAAATCTCCGGGACAATATGACCAATGAAGAATTGGTTCTTAATATGCTGGCCGAACTCTCTACGACAAGTATTACTAAAGCTAAAAATCCTCAGACATTGGGTGAAAATATGCAGTGTGCGGCTGACGGTGGTGATGTGGCTCGTGTGGCACGCGAACAGTTGGAGCAAAAAACCGGTCGTGAAGTGGTAACTCCCTTGTCGGCAAAAAGGTTTTTTGAAGGTCAGAAGCCGGAAGATTTATTGGAAAACAAGGAAAACGATGAATGATATGGAATATACAGATAAAGAATATTGTCTGGAGGTGTGGGGCGATTGGGCTTGTTTCACTCGTCCGGAGTTGAAAGTAGAGCGTGTGAGTTATGATGTCATTACGCCATCGGCGGCACGCGCCATCTTTGAAGCGATACTGTTTAAACGTTATGCCATGCGTTGGCAGATAACCAAGATTGAGGTACTCAGGCCTATTAAATGGGCTACCATTAGACGGAATGAGGTGGGGGCAGTTGCCAGTAAATCACCTATCATTATTGAAGATAAACGTCAGCAGAAGAACACGTTGCTTCTGCTGGATGTGCGTTACCGAATTTATGCTAAGTTAGTATTTATTCCGGTAAAAGACCGTCCGAAAGAGGCTTTTGCCAAGCATCAGCCAAGTGCCGACGAGAATCCTATGAAGTATTATCAGATGTTCGAACGCAGGGCATCACAAGGGCAATGTTTTACGCAGCCCTATCTCGGATGTCGTGAGTTTTCTGCAAACTGGAAGTATATTGAAAGTACTGATAATCTTGATTATCCCTTAGCCGAAGACAGGGATTTCGGCATTATGCTTTATGATATGGACTTTGAGGAAAATCCACAAAAGCCGGATGCTATGTTTTATAGAGCCCAAATGAAAAAGGGAGTGATTGTTGTACCGGATAAAGATAGTGAGGAGGTGTTGAGATGATACTGAAAGCATTATATGATTACTATCATCGAAGTGGAGATGATGTGGCCCCTTTTGGTTTAGAATACAAAGAGATTGGATTTATTATTGTTATTGATAGATGTGGAAAATTTCTGCGCTTTGAAGACAGGCGCATAGATAAGAAGTCGGCACAGCAGTTTCTTGTTAAGAAAAGTGTTAGCCGATCAAGTGCCCCTGTTGCAAACTATTTGTATGACAATAGTAAATATGTATTTGGTTATTCCGATAAGGGGGATATGGAAAAGATACGTAAGTACTTTGAAGTATTTAAGGCGAAAGTAAAAGATATATATGATGCTTTTCCGGATAATGAGGACATAAAAGCTGTTTATGCATTTTATCAGCAAGACCATTCTTTTATAGTTGGGGCTATGCAGAAAGATTCTTTATGGGATGATATAGCCAAAAATCTTAATAAGAAATATTCTACCTTTTCTTTCCTTATAGAAGGGGATACGAAAATAGTGGCTTCGAAAAGGGAATTGATAAATTTGTTTGACGAGAATCATGGCGTGGCAGGAAATCTTTGTTTGATAACAGGGAGATATTCAAAAGTTGTAGAGATTACAACTGCTACAAAGATACTTGGAAGCCAAGAAACAGCTAAACTAGTTGCATTTCAAGTTAATTCCGGGTATGATTCGTATGGGAAATCTAAAGGATACAATGCTCCAATATCAGAAGAAGCTGAATTTGCATATACAACCGCATTGAATCATTTGCTGCGTTCGGATTCTCACAATAAGTTTATGGTGGGCTCACGTACTTATCTTTTCTGGGCTTCCTCCAATAGCGAGGCTTCAAAAGAGTCCGAAAATAGTCTATTTTCTTTGTTGGGGCGGATTGAAGAAGAAAATGACGACTCAAACAGGCGCATAAAGTTAGTATATGATACTTTCCAGTCTATCTATAACGGAAAATTATCGGCAAACGATGATGACAAATTCTTCATTTTGGGTTTGGCTCCCAATTCGGCAAGAATTGCGGTAGTATATTGGAATGAGATGCCTTTGCGTGAATTTGCAGGTTTGATAAGTAAACATTTTACGGATATGGAGATGGTTGACACTCGCAAAGATAAGAAGCCGTACGTGGGACTGCATTCCATTCTTGGAAATGTTACTCTTGGAGGAAAGTCAAGTGATGCGACTCCCAATCTTCCTGATGCTGTGGTGAGAAGCATATTTCAAGGGTTGCCGTATCCGGCTTCTCTCTTTCAAGCATGTATTCGTCGCATACGTGCAGAACAATCCGTCAATATAGTGCGTGCTGCTATCATCAAGGCATATCTCAACAGACTAAACGAAAATAACAACCATAAAAAATTAGATATTATGTTAGACAAAGAAAATCAAAATCAAGGGTATCTTTGTGGAAGGCTGTTTGCTGTGTTGGAAAACCTACAATATGCAGCAAATAAACAAGATTCCATTCGTTCAAGTTACATGAATGCGGCTTCATCTACGCCATCTACAGTATTTTCAACAGTTCTCAAATTATCAAACAGTCATTATGCTAAATTGGCTAAAGAGAAGAAAGGCCTTGCTAATTTCTTTGATAATCAAAAGAAAGAGATAATAGTTTTAATTCAAAATTTTCCTAATACATTGAGTTTGGAAGATCAAGGACGATTCTTCCTCGGCTATTATCATCAGAAAGCTCACAGAGAGAATCAAGAAACTGAAGAATAATTTTTAAAAATATACAATTATGTCAGAATTAAAGAATAGAATTGATTTCGTTTACATTTTTGATGTACAAGATGGTAATCCAAATGGTGACCCGGATGCAGGTAATCTTCCTCGGATAGATGCTGAAACTGGTATAGGCCTTGTTACAGATGTTTGTTTGAAACGCAAGGTACGTAATTATGTACAAATAGCCCAAGCAGGAAAAGCAGGTAACGATATTCTTGTCAAATCCAAAGAGATTTCTGGAGAAGAGGTCTTTATTAATGAAGAAATCCGCAAAATGTACAAAGAAGATTTAGGAATAGAACTAAAAATCAAAGAAAAAGCTCCTGCCGATAAGAGTTCAGCTGGTAAAATTGCTATGTGCAGACGCTTCTTTGACGTTAGGACTTTTGGAGCAGTACTCTCAACCGGACCTAACGCAGGACAAGTGAGGGGGCCGATTCAAATGACTTTTGCCCGTTCGCAAGATATGATTGTTTCAGCAGAGCATGCATTAACCGTATGTGTAGCTCGTGATGAAGAAAAGACCTATGAATCACAAGTGGGAATACAGGGACGTAAAGCGACCATTCCTTATGGCCTCTATGTCTGTCACGGCTTCATCTCCGCCAACTTGGCACAACAGACAGGATTTTCTGAAGAAGACCTTGAACTATTTTGGGAAGCTTTAAAGAACATGTTCGATGTGGATCGTTCGGCGGCACGTGGATTGATGAGTGCTCAAAAACTGATAGTCTTCAAGCATGACTCCATATTGGGTAATGCTCCCGCCAACAAGTTGTTTGAATTGGTAAAAGTGGAGAAAGTCTGCGATGGAGCACCACGCTCATTCATCGACTATTCAGTTACTATAGATAAGGAGAATGCTCCATCAAATGTAACTATTGAGGAACTGATATAATTCCATCGTATGTACAATGAAGACGATATGCTTATGTTGTCGGGGATTCAGCACTTTAGGTTCTGTCCCCGGCAATGGGCTTTGATACACATTGAGCAGCAATGGAACGATAATCGTCTCACCATCGAAGGACAGATTCTGCACAAGCATGTAGATGATCCGTTTTATAGACAAAAGTGTGGTGACCAGATAACATTACGTGCGGTGAATATCGCTTCGCGTGAACTTGGACTCTATGGAATCTCTGATGCCATAGAGTTACTTCCTTCCTCATCTTTTGAAAATACGATTTTGCATCCCAACTATCCGGGGCGATGGCAACCGGTTGCTGTGGAGTATAAGCATGGCAAACCGAAAAGAAACGAAGTGGATGAAGTGCAGTTGGCAGCACAAATCATGTGTATAGAAGAAATGTATGCTATCCATATACCATACGGCTCTTTCTTTTATGGGGAGCTTCGCCATCGGGTTAATGTGGATATAACGGAGGAGCTGCGAAATATAGTCAGACAATGTGCCCGGGATATGCACGATATATTTAGTAAAGCGGTTATCCCGAAGGCTGAATATGGGAAACATTGTGACAAGTGCTCGCTGAAAGATATCTGCATGCCGGAAATGGTAAATAATTGTACTTCGGTAGATAATTACCTTACTAAAAATCTGTACCTATGAGAAAACTATTGAATACTTTGTATGTGACGACACCGGAAGCGTATCTTAGTAAGGATGGGCTGAATGTCGTTATATCTGTTCAGCAGGAGGAGGTGTTTCGTATTCCTGTCATAAATATAGAGGGCATCGTTACGTTCGGATATATGGGCGCAAGTCCCGGTGTGATGAAATTGTGTAGTGACAATGGTATATCACTCACATTTCTTTCTCCACAAGGCAGATTTATCAGCAGGGTTCAAGGTGCTACGAAAGGGAATGTTCTGTTACGCAAAAAGCAGTACCAATTGTCGGACGATGCATCTTGGTCGTTGCATGTGGTTAGGTTGATGATTGGTGGTAAGATTCAAAACTATCGCAATATATTGAGGAGATATATTCGTGATTATGGTGAGAATGAAGACATTAATAGGGCGGTGCAAGTATTGGAACGTGCCAAGCGTGATGCTTTGAAGGCTCAAGATAAGACGGAATTAATTGGTTATGAGGGGATGGCTTCGAATGCCTATTTTGAGGTATTGCCAATCTTGATACTTAATCAGAAGACTGATTTCCCATTTCATGGTCGCAATCGTCGTCCTCCCAAGGATGCGGTGAATGCCATGTTGTCTTTTGCATATACGTTGATAGCCAATGATGTTGCGGCTGCTCTCGAAACTGTTGGCCTTGATCCATACGTCGGGTTTCTCCATACACTCCGTCCGGGGCGCACATCGTTGGCCTTAGATATGATGGAAGAGTTACGTGCTTACCTTGGCGACCGTTTTATTTTGTCGTTGATTAATAAAAGACAGATTTCAGTAAAAGACTTCTTGTTCCAAGGTGATAATGGGGTTGTTATGACAGATAAAGGGAAAAAGACTTTTATTACTGCATGGCAGGCAAGGAAAAGGGAAGTGATAATTCATCCTTATCTTAATGAAAAAGTTGAAATAGGGCTTCTGCCTTATGTGCAGGCTATGTTAATGGCAAGGTATATCAGGCAGGATATTGACGATTATCCGGTATTTCTTATAAAATGATTTTTAATTATGTACATTCTTGTGACTTACGATGTGGATACTACAAGCAAAGAGGGGGCTCGCCGTTTACGATGTGTGGCCAAGGCTTGTCTGGATTATGGACAGAGGGTGCAGAACTCAGTCTTTGAGTGTGTAGTGACGGAAGCGCAATATTCTCTTCTAAAAGGGAGAGTTAGGGATATTATTGATATGTCTCTTGATAGTGTTCGTTTTTATATTCTTAGTAAAAATGAGAATAAGAGGGTGGAAGTAATAGGTGTTGAAACGGCGTATAAACTTGAGGAGGCTCTTATAATATAATGCGAATGTGGTGTGTTACAAAAAAAGTAGTATCTTCGCATGTGTTAATAATCAGTAGATTAAATTATTTGTAAAGTATTTCTTCGTTATGAAGTTGAATAATAATGATGATTCGCATAACAGTGGATTAAATTTGCTGATTTATAATATGTTATTAGATATAGAGTCACACCCTGCGTGGGTGTGTGGATTGAAACCGAAAAAGCGTTGGATGGATTTGGTGATGGCATGTCACACCCTGCGTGGGTGTGTGGATTGAAACCGAGTTCCCATCATCAGGATGCACATCAGTAAAGTCACACCCTGCGTGGGTGTGTGGATTGAAACATCTTTTCCTCTCTCTCACACTCCTGTATTAACAGTCACACCCTGCGTGGGTGTGTGGATTGAAACATCAATCATATCATTACCGATAATCTCAGGTAGGTCACACCCTGCGTGGGTGTGTGGATTGAAACTTCCGCTTCCATCATTTCTTAGTCGCTTCGTTAGTCACACCCTGCGTGGGTGTGTGGATTGAAACGTTATATGGTATTAATGTACATTTTTACACACAGTCACACCCTGCGTGGGTGTGTGGATTGAAACTATTATATGATTACGGTCATGGTTACTGTCAGGCGTCACACCCTGCGTGGGTGTGTGGATTGAAACTATGCCATATATCTTACCGTCATGTATATAAGCGTCACACCCTGCGTGGGTGTGTGGATTGAAACTACCGATATAGGGCTGAGGAATATCTTATCACTTGTCACACCCTGCGTGGGTGTGTGGATTGAAACAATGTGCGTGAGTATGTGCTATTTAGAGATAATGTCACACCCTGCGTGGGTGTGTGGATTGAAACACGTTATGAAGGATTCCAGAGTTCCTACAAGGAGTCACACCCTGCGTGGGTGTGTGGATTGAAACACATCACCCGTAAGCACATATCCGCCATCATTGTCACACCCTGCGTGGGTGTGTGGATTGAAACTGAAAGGTATTGTCGGAAGCATAACCGATACAAGTCACACCCTGCGTGGGTGTGTGGATTGAAACTCTAAGAAGATGTTTTCCCCACGCATCACCTCTTGGTCACACCCTGCGTGGGTGTGTGGATTGAAACGTGGAGGGAGGTAACATCAAGACTCCGAGCATTCCGTCACACCCTGCGTGGGTGTGTGGATTGAAACCATTGACTGCTCGTCGGCGGTCAGTACCTCATGGAGTCACACCCTGCGTGGGTGTGTGGATTGAAACTCGGAGGACTTTAGCGAGTACCTGCAGAAGGCTAGTCACACCCTGCGTGGGTGTGTGGATTGAAACCTGACAGAATACAGCAAGGACATATCCATCTATTGTCACACCCTGCGTGGGTGTGTGGATTGAAACTCCGGCCCTGTGGCATGGTATCTCAGATGGAGGGGTCACACCCTGCGTGGGTGTGTGGATTGAAACCGGGATAGGCCTGTACGCAAAACAGGTCATCGCAGTCACACCCTGCGTGGGTGTGTGGATTGAAACAACGGCCTGTTCTGCTGGGATGCGGCAGGCGAGATAGGTCACACCCTGCGTGGGTGTGTGGATTGAAACAATCCGGATGAATACATGATCGGCGGCGAGGTGATGTCACACCCTGCGTGGGTGTGTGGATTGAAACAAACTGGCCACGGAGCAGACGGAGAAGGCCTTGGTCACACCCTGCGTGGGTGTGTGGATTGAAACGAGATCATCAACACCTACCTGGACGAGAACACCCGTCACACCCTGCGTGGGTGTGTGGATTGAAACCTGACAGAATACAGCAAGGACATATCCATCTATTGTCACACCCTGCGTGGGTGTGTGGATTGAAACAAGGAAGAGGAAGACGGAATTGAGATAGAGAACCAGGTCACACCCTGCGTGGGTGTGTGGATTGAAACTCTTCAGACTCTTTATTTAACTCAATTTCAGCAACGTCACACCCTGCGTGGGTGTGTGGATTGAAACATTTAATGAGATGCTAAACAATTTCATTACCCCTGTCACACCCTGCGTGGGTGTGTGGATTGAAACTATACCTTATGAAAATGAAGTATGGAAAGATAGTCACACCCTGCGTGGGTGTGTGGATTGAAACCACCTCCTGGTTCGATAATACTCCGGGCACACTGGTCACACCCTGCGTGGGTGTGTGGATTGAAACTTGCAAACCTTCGTACTGCCACTAAGGGAACCTTGTCGTCACACCCTGCGTGGGTGTGTGGATTGAAACATCATTATGCACTTCATTGCTTCAAGCGCAATATGTCACACCCTGCGTGGGTGTGTGGATTGAAACTATTTCATTTGCACCGTTGGATAATTTTGTAGGGTCACACCCTGCGTGGGTGTGTGGATTGAAACATGTCTGCCTTGCTTATTTCGGTTGCCAGATTGGGTCACACCCTGCGTGGGTGTGTGGATTGAAACGTAGACTGATTGAAATCTTCACCGATAAGGGTGAGTCACACCCTGCGTGGGTGTGTGGATTGAAACTCAAGAAAATGAGTATAACACCATCTCGCGTCTTGTCACACCCTGCGTGGGTGTGTGGATTGAAACACGAAAATCAAACATATCGATAAGATCAAAATTGTCACACCCTGCGTGGGTGTGTGGATTGAAACTGTGTATACTCCCGGTACGGATGGTTATGTTAGTCACACCCTGCGTGGGTGTGTGGATTGAAACGGGCATTGACAGGCGGGGATATCACAAAGGAGAGTGTCACACCCTGCGTGGGTGTGTGGATTGAAACCTGCACATGCTGGATTTTATCGAGCGTCCGGGTGTCACACCCTGCGTGGGTGTGTGGATTGAAACCGTCCTCCGGAACAACTGGAGGGTGAAGCCTTTGTCACACCCTGCGTGGGTGTGTGGATTGAAACCAACAGTTGGGGGTGTCCGTAATGGGGCGTTCCGGTCACACCCTGCGTGGGTGTGTGGATTGAAACTCTGACAGTAATATAGATACTTTAGCAGTAGATAGTCACACCCTGCGTGGGTGTGTGGATTGAAACTCATGATGCGATACCGTATCAGTGATATGGCGGAGTCACACCCTGCGTGGGTGTGTGGATTGAGACTCGAAATAGCGTAGCGATCCTTGCTCATCACAAGGTCACACCCTGCGTGGGTGTGTGGATTGAAACACGCAATCCACCACTATCATAGCTCGGATGAACTGTCACACCCTGCGTGGGTGTATATGGATTGAAGCATTGTTCACTCGTTGGTCAAGTTTATGGAAGAATTGTAAGCATTCGGCCTCTTGTGTATTTCTCTTCAAGCTGTTATAAAGTCAAAAGCCAAACGAAGTACGTTAGGCTTTTGACTTTGTTATGACTGGAAAAAACACGCACAATCCCGGATGCTTATCTTTTGTCTGTCTTCTTTTGTGGTTTCACCTAGGTGACAATACATTGGCATCTAAGTGGAGAGGCGTAGTCACCCAAGTGATACGCTTGCTTCACCTTGGTGAAACTATAAATTCAACTAAGTGTTTCAAAGCAAATATATTATATTTTTACTATACTATCCCTTGTTGCTTATTTGTTATGTTATTGATTATTAATGTATTGTTATCTGTTTGTATCGATTGTTTTTCTTGTCTTTATAAGATATATTAAAACATAAACTAACATGAAAATTGGTATAATTGACCTTTGTAAACAAATAGAAGATCCTAGGATGAACCGCAAAAAAGTCCATAAAATGGAAACTATTATCTATATATCCATTGCTGCTGTAATCTGTGGCGCCCAATCCTGGAATGAGATTGAGGAATTTGGCAATGCGAAAATTGCTTTTTTCAAGAGTCGCATACCTAGCCTGGAGTTCATCCCCAGTCATGATACTTTTAACAGATTCTTCAGTATGATAAAGCCCGATTATTTTGAGTTGATCTTCCGTAATTGGGTAAAACGAGTCTGTCTGGAGGTGAAAGGCGTTGTAGCTATAGATGGCAAGCTCATGCGTGGTCCAAGCCAATGTGATGGAGAACATACTAGGGGAAAAGAAGGATTCAAATTATGGATGGTTTCCGCCTGGTCTGCCGCTAATGGAATTTCTTTAGGTCAGGTAAAAGTAGATGATAAAAGCAGTGAGATTACAGCTATTCCATTGTTGATTAACTCTTTGGAACTAAGTGGTTGTATTGTTACAATTGACGCGATGGGATGCCAGAAAGATATAACCCAGACCATTATTGAGCATGATGCAAATTATATTATCG
>OFMD01001504.1_pt1 | contig 14240 bp, 13 predicted proteins | sample 1541211 | NCBI WGS metagenome assembly OFMD01 (sample SAMN04209231, study PRJEB22552) | human gut metagenome | biome: gut; material: feces | host: Homo sapiens | place: USA: Oklahoma | reverse complement strand
AACTGTTTTGACGCTGATAGCGGCCAAAAGCCGTTCATAATTCGGTTACAATTTATTCGGTGAAAGCGTTGTCTGCGTTTTTGTGCGTAAAAGGAGCTTCGCCGCCCCGGCGGCGCGGAGGCTTACGCGGCCGCTTGCCCCAGCCACGGTAGGGACGTTTTCTTCTCCCGGGCGGGCGATTATCAAATCGCGCCAAAGCCGCCCTCCGGGCGGCTTTGGGTGGTGGCGGTTCCACCGCCGGAGAAAGCTTTTATCCATGGAGTTTCGTGGTAATTTTTGGAAAAATGTTTGGAAATAGATGGAAAACAATTCCTGCGCCGGAAAAATTATTTAAAAAAAGAAGAATTTCCTCTTGAAAAAACGAGCGTGTTGTGCTATTTTTATTTGTGGTAAAGCCATTTACTGAGGGGGATGCGAAGCGTGGGGTGCGCTTTGCACGACAGGGAGGGCTCCCGAGAGGCGGATATCTCCGCGTCCCGGGAGCTTTTTCATTATATAGTTAAAGCCGCCCTGATGGGCGGCTTTGATTTACGATAATAAAAATTATGGTCAACTGTTCGGTGCATCATCGCCGCGATACCTATCCAGTGCCTGCCGGCAGTGTTCGGTGAAATCACGGCGCACATGGTCGGGCGCAAGAAGCTCGGCCTGACCGCCGAACTGGAACAGCCAGCCGTAAAATGTGGGACCTACCTCCACCGGGGCGGTAACTGCGATACGGTCTCCATCTGGGCGGATATGCGCATCAGCGCCGAAGCGGTCCATGACTACATTGATGAGGGCCCGGTCAAAGCGCAGCTGCACCGTTTCGGTGCGGCCATTGTACATATCGAAAATCGTTTTGACGTATTTGCCCAGGTCGAACTGCTCCGGCAGCGGATCGCGGGGTGTGTCGGTAACGGTCAGGGACTCCATACGGTCCACACGGTAGTGGCGATAGTCCTGAATGGCCGGGTCATAAGCCACCAGATAGTAATGCTTATCCACGCAGAGGGCCACCGGGTTCGTCTCATAGGGCGTGCCGCCGCGGCGGTAGGCCTTGCCGCCATCAGGTGTCCAGTCGAAGTAACGAAACGTGACCTTGCGGTCATCGTTGATGGCGGTATTCAGACCGTCGATGGCGTAATAGAGCTTCTCATTGTGGGTGCGGACCCGGTCCATGACATAGACCTGACGGCGCAGCTGGCGGGCATTGGGGCGGCTGGTGAGCTGCTCCAGCTTGGCGATAAGCTCCATGCTCTTGCTCTGTGTGAGAAAGGGCGACGCCTGTACCACATCAATGAGCAGCTTCAGCTCCGGCAGCTGGAACTCCCGTTCGCCAAGAAAATAGCCGTAGGTCTTGCCCCGGACAGCCTGCACATCCATGCCGTACAGCTCCAGCAGCTCCAGGTCGTCATAGATGCTTTTGCGCTCGGCGGAAATACCCTGGCGTTCCAAATAAGCGATCATATCCTGAACGGTCCTGGGGTGGCGCTCGTCTGTTTCCTCCCGCAGATACCGCGCCAGATACAGCAGCTTCAGCTTTTTATTGGCCATGGCGCACCCTCCCTTCGTTTGTCCCATTGTACCAGATACGGGCAGGAAAGAAAACCACTTTTTACCGGCGTTCGACTTTACATACACGTACTTTTAGGCTATAATAAAGTGCTATGCTATCGACGAAAGGAAGTGCGGCGTTGCAAGTGAACCAAATACGGGCAGGCGCCGCGCTGAGCTATGTGTCCATGGCGCTGAGCACCGTTATCTCGCTGGTCTACACGCCCATCATGCTCCGACAGCTGGGCGACAGCGAGTTCGGCGTGTACCAGGCGGTGCTGCCGATCATCTCCTATCTGAATTTACTGAGCTTCGGCCTGGGCAGCGCCTATGTGCGGTATTACTCCCGCTTCCGTGCCGCCGGCGACAAGAAGGGCTGCGCCAAGCTGAACGGTATGTTCCTGATAACGTACCTCATCCTGGGTGCGCTGGTGCTGGCCATCGGCTTCGGGCTGTCCTACTGCGATGTGGTGTTCGGCAAGAAGCTGACAGCGGAGGAGATCGACCTTGCCCAGCGGCTGCTGCGTATCATGTCGGTCAATGCTGCGCTGACGTTCCCCATCAGCGTGTTCGAGAGCCATGTGACCATCAACGAGAGGTATCTGTTCCAGAAGATCGTAGCCATGGGCAAGCAGGTGCTGAACCCCCTCATTATGATCCCCCTGCTGCTGATAGGCTACCGGTCCGTGACGCTGACCATCGTCTCGCTGATCTTCACGGTGCTCAGCGGCGTGATCAACATCACCTACTGCCTGACACGGCTGAAAATGCCCTTTGCCTTCCGGCACTACGACTTCGCGCTGCTGCGTGAGATGTTCGGCTTTACGCTGTACGTGTTCATCGGCATTGTGGTGGACAACATCAACTGGTCCATCGACCGGCAGCTGCTGACGTGGTTCCACGGCTCTGCCGCGGTGACGGTCTACGTCATCGCCTCGCAGCTGAACAACTATTTCCTGCTGTTCGGCAACGCCATCTCCAACGTGATGACGCCCCGCGTCCACCGTCTGGTGGCGGAGAACGCCCCCATGCGGACGCTGGACGCCCTGTTCACCAAGGTGGGACGGCTGCAGTTCATCCTGCTGGGCGGCATATTCCTGGGCTTCGTGGCCATCGGCCAGTCCTTCGTGGTGCTGTGGGGCGGCGGCGAGCAGTTCCGCATCGACTATTGGACCGCGCTGCTGCTGTTCTTTGCCTGCCTGTGGACCAACATACAGACCGTGGGCATCGAGATACAGCGTGCCAAGAATATGCACAAATACCGTTCGCTGGTCTATCTGGGCGTACTGGTCGGCAACATCGTGATCTCCATCCCCCTGTGCATGAAGTGGCAGGGACTGGGCGCGGCCATCGGCACGGCGGTCGCCACGCTGGTGGGCAACGTGTTCCTGATGAACCGCTACTACTATAAACACATCGGCCTGAACATTCCCGGCTTCTGGCGGCATATCAGCCATCTGCTGCCGGCCATGGTGCTGCCCACTGCCGTGGCGGTGCTGCTGGCGGTGTTTGTCCATCCCGCTACCTACTGGCAGCTGATCCCGCCGGGACTGTTGTTTGTGGCGGTGTACGCCGCCAGTATGTGGCTGTTCGGCATGAACCGCTATGAGCGCGGACTGGTGACCGGACCGCTGCGGCGGATACTGCATCGGCAATGATTTCTCTCCCCGCCCCTGTGCGGCGGGGAGAAAAAAGGGAGGTACTCTGTTATGGGAAGAAAACTTGCGACCTTTTTTCGCCAGCTGAAGCATCTCAGCTTCACACGGATGAAGCTGCACATCAACGCCGTCCATGAGGAGACAGGCAAAAACCGCCTGGCCATTTTCTGCGACATGGTATGGTGCGAGGTGCGCTACGGCATCGGCTATCTGGACTATCACGTGTTCGGCTTTGCGAACCGCCGCGGCGCGGTGCGGAAGACCTATATGACCGCCGTGCAGAACCAGGCCCTGACCCGGCAGATGAACGATCCGGCGTATTTCTATCAGCTCAACGACAAGATCGAGTTTGACACCATCTTCTCCGACCTGCTGAAGCGCCGCTTTCTGGACCTGCGTAAGACGGACGCCGCGGGCCTGCGGGACTTCTGCGCCGGCACGGAGGCCATCTTCTGCAAGCCCGCCGGGCTGTGCGGCGGCGAGGGCATCCAGCGTCTTATCACAGCGGACATCGACGATTACGACTCTTTGTATGACCGGCTGATCAAGGGCGGCCAGCTGCTGATCGAGGAGCCCATCCGCCAGCATCCGGACATGAATAAGCTGTGCCCCGACTCGGTGAACACCGTCCGTATCGTCACGCTGGTGACGGCGCAGGGCGCGCAGATGGTCTATGCCCTGGTCCGTATGGGCATGGGCGGCGTGTGCGTGGACAACGTCTCCTCCGGCGGTATGTACGCCCCGGTGAACGAGCACGGCCAGCTGTACCGCCCTGCCTTCTGCGACAAGACCGGCAAATATTACGAGCGCCACCCCGTCACCGGTACAGAGATCACGGGCTTTCAGATCCCCCTGTTCGATCAGGCGCTGGAGCTGTGCCGCACCGCGTCCAGGCGGGTGGAGGCGCACCTGAAATATATCGGCTGGGACGTGGCCATCACGCCGGACGGCCCCGTGCTGGTGGAGGGCAACAACCTGCCCGGCTATGATATGTGCCAGAATGCCGGCCATGTGGACGAGGGTATGCTGCCCCGGTTCGAGAAGCTGCTGGGCCGCCCCATTATGTGAAGAAACCGTATGCTGCGCCCCTCGGGGCGAAACAGAGATAAGGAGGACAGACCATGCATCCTATGCGCAGAAAAGACAAGGAACGTGACGCCGCCTTTGCCTGGCAGGTGCTGCGTGACGCCACCTATGCCACCCTGGCCATGACCGACAGTGACGGCGCCCCCTATTGTGTGCCCGTGAACCATGTGGCCGACGAGCAGGGCAATGCGGTGTATTTTCATTGCGCCGGCGCCGGCCGCAAGTGGGACATCCTGACGAAGGAGCCGCCCGTGTGCCTGTCCGCCGTGTCCAAGGCGGAGCTGATCCCCGGCGAGCTGACCACCGCCTACAAGTCCGCCCTCGTGCAGGGCAGGGCCGTACTGGTGCAGGACCCGGAGGAGAAGCTGTATGCCCTGAAGCTGCTGGTGCAGGCGCTGGACCCCGTTTCCATGTCCCGGGCCGTTCTCTGCGCCGAGCACTCCATGCAGCGCACCATGCTGGTAAAGATCATTCCGGAGCACATTACCGGCAAAGAATCCCAAGGCGATTGATGAAAAAGGCAGCACCGCAAGGTGCTGCCTTTTGTTGCCAACCCGCAGGGCGCGGAATCCCCCTTATCTGTCATTGCGAGGAGCGAAGCGACGCGGCAATCCGCCCCCTCGTTCCCTCCCCGAGGGGGGATATTTCCAAAGAAGGGGGGACGCGCACGTCCGCCCCTTCTTTGGCCGCTTCAAGGGGATGGGTTTCTTAAGGGAAGGGGGAAATCGGAATCCCCCTTCCCTTAAGCCGTTTCTTTGGTCACTTTCTTTCGGCAAAGAAAGTGACAGAGAAAACCGCGCCCCACAGGGCGCAAAAATCCCCGGCCGACAGGCCAGGGATAATGAAACGCAAAAGGATTTAATTTATATTTACTATACCACCCCCGCCCAGGGGTGAGATAATTAAAGTAAAAAAAGAAAGGCCCATGGGGAAACAACCTTTACTATCCATCCCGCGGCAGCGGGAGGGTTATATATTTATCTCACCCCGTCAGGGGTGAGATATTATCTATCCCCGGCCGACAGGCCAGGGATAATTAAAGGCAAAAAAAGAAAGGCCCAATGGGCCTTTCTCTTTTTTGAGTTTAATTAGAACTCCTTTTTCTTGCCGATGACGACGGCGGAGCCGGCGACGGAGGTCAGAGCCATACCGACGTACATAGCGATACCAGCGTCAAAGGTCTTGGGGGAGGGCTTGGTGGTGTTGGTGGTGTTATCAGCAGAGCCAGAGCCGAGCTTGATATAGACGGACTTGGTATCGGTATTGGTGTAACCAGCAGCAGTAATCAGCTTGTAGTTGTCGATGCCAAACTTGGCAGCAGCGTCAGTAGCGGTGCCAACAACGAAGTCAAAGGACTTCTTGCAGGTGTCGCAGTACACCTTGGTCACGGTAGCAGTACCCGCAACAGTGGTGGTGTCAGCCTTGTACTCGTGATTCTTGGCATCAAAATCGGTACCTTCTTGGGCCTCGGAGACCTTAACCAGCAGATCGCCGACCAGCAGGGTCTTGTTACCAGCGGCGTCAGCCTTATACAGCTTGCTATCAACATTGTACAGAGTAACGCCATCCTTGGCCTTGACATCGTCGCAGTTCTTCAGAGTGTCAACGGTAGTAGCGGCAGCGCCCTTATCGGCATAAGCAGTACCAAAAGTGGTGGAAGTAGCCAGATAGGTGATGGTGTTGCCCACGACCAGGATCTTTTCAGCCTGTTCCTTGGTAACCTTCACGAACATACCCTCGTTGGTGACAGCCTTGGTATCCGCATCGGTCTTGAACACCTGGAATGTGCCAACATTCTTATCGTAAGCGGCAACAGCAGCCTTCAGCTCATAAGAATACTGGGAATTATAGGTGGGGATACCGTTAGTAGCATCGCCAAACGCGGTCTTGGGCGCCGCGAACGCGGTGGTGCACAGTGCCAGAGCCATGACCATGGCCAGCACAGTTGCAATGATCTTCTTCATGTTTGTTTCCTCCATAAAAATTTGTTTGTGGCCGGTTCGGCTTCATCCTCCGAGACAGCGTTTACAACGTAAACATCATTATGTTGTAAAAATTTTTACGGATTTTATTACCAGTTATTTCCATTTTTGAGATAGTGACATCGCGCCGTTAAAAATCGCCCGAAATTGGAAATAATTTCCATTTCTTCCATAATTTACCAGTAATTTACGCAATTTATCTGAACGCCTGTGAAGCATAATTCTTGTGTAACGCAGCATTTATGCAATTCAAACGGAGATTTTCAAAAAACGCAACAACTTAGCTGGAAAAATTTTCCAGTCAAAATTGAGAAGTAATTATGTAAACTGTTTTGACGCTGATAGCGGCCAAAAGCCGTTCATAATTCGGTTACAATTTATTCGGTGAAAGCGTTGTCTGCGTTTTTGTGCGTAAAAGGAGCTTCGCCGCCCCGGCGGCGCGGAGGCTTACGCGGCCGCTTGCCCCAGCCACGGTAGAGGCGTTTTCTTCTCCCGGGCGGGCGATTATCAAATCGCACCAAAGCCGCCCAGCCGCCCGGAGGGCGGCTTTGGGTGGTGCGCCCTCGGGCGCTGGGGTACATCTGCGAATGTTCCGTTAAGATGCCGTTAAGAAATCGCCAATTTTCTTGAAAACCAGATTTCAGAGTGCTACCATGAAACAACGTAGGGGGCGCGAGGTACAGGCCCCGCGCGACAGGAGGGGAGCTCCCGGGAGACAGATCATCTGTTTCCCGGGAGCCTTGCTTTGCCTGCAGGAAAACCCCACCGGCCGCGTTCTTACGCAGCCGGTGGGGTTACCATAATATGTGTTATTGTTAACTTATAGATGCTTTTTCGGGACCTGCATGTCCCTGCTGATCTGCTTGGCGTAGCGGTCCTCCTCGCTGAAGACGCAGCCGCAATACTTCTGCATATACAGCCCCAGCTCGCGGGCCTCCTGCTGCCCCTGGCGGAAGCCGGGGCGGAAGTCGCGGTACAGAAACGTAACACCGTACTGCGCGGACACCTCCTCGGCGGTTTGACGCAGCAACTCATGGTCCTGGTATGGGCTGACAAACAGGGTGCTGGAAAAGCTCTCAAATCCGTGTTCAGCTGCATAGCGAGCGGTCTGCTCCAGCCGCAGGCGATAGCAATGGCCACAGCGGCGGTCGATGTTCTCCGTCACGGCGCGGCAAAAATCCCGCAGGCCGTAGTCCTCCTGCACGATCAGCTCCACGCCCACAGACGGCGCGTAATCCATCAGTGTGTCGCGGCGGGCCTTGTACTCCTGGTAGGGGTGGATGTTGGGGTTATACCAATAGGACACCGGCTCGATACCCTCGGCCCGGAGCAGCTGGATACAGGCCACGGAGCAGGGCGCACAGCAGGTGTGCAGCAGCGTTTTCCTCATTTCTGTTTCCTCTTTCCAAAGGGCAGGCGGACGTTGCCCAACAATTCTTTCAGCGGCTTGCCGGCGTGCTCGCGGGGCTGAAGGGCGGACAGGAACCGGGCGCAGACTTGGCGGAAGGGCTCCTGCTCCAGCGCGTCGAAGAACCGGGAGCGATCCACGGATACCGGCGTAGGTGAGCGCAGCGCACGGTCGGCGGCCACGGCCTCGGCTAGGCCGCAGCGTCGGCGGTGAAGCGGCAGACTGTCAAACATCTGGGCGCCCTTAGCGGTATTGATGAGCAGCAGCGATACGCCCAGGCGCTTCTCCTCCGGGGTGATGGCGCCGCCGGTCATGTCGCACAGCGTCAGGTCACCGGTACGGTCCGTGCTGGTATAGCCGCAGGTGTGGCAGGCGGGCCGCAGGAATATACCCCGCGCCAGCCCGCGTCCCACCTCAGACCGCAGCAGCGGCGCGTCGTACTGCCCGCCGTTTTCAAAGGTCACATGGAAGCGGCGCGTGCTCTCACCGTTCAGCTTGCCGCGAAAGTCCACGGACAGGGGCTTCTGCTGCTTGATGTACGCCATGGAGCGCACGAATTTTTCCCACACGCCGGGACTGCCCACGCCGCTGCAGGCCACGTCACAGGTGATGAGCCGTTCCGGGTGCTCGCCCAGATAGCGGTACAGGCCATCCACCTGACAGGGCGTGCCGGAAAACAGTACCTGCCGGCCCTGATCCAGATACAGCCGTACCTGCTGATAGCTCTCACCCACGTCGCTCTGCACCGGCTTGCTTCCCCGCAGTCGGGGCAGATCGTGCAGGTTTTTCACGGCGATGTGGCTGACCCGCAGGTCGTTGTCCAGCGCCGCGCCGAACACCACGCCGCCGCCCTCCAGCACGTATTCCGCCAGGGCAGAGAACGCGCCGCCGGCGGTGGAGTCACGCCGCACGGCCTCGTCTCCGTTCCAGACGATGAACGCCGCCGGCTCCGTGCGCGGCTCCCGCTGCTTCAGCACCGGGCAGATATGCGTGCAGTGGCCGCACTGGACACAGCCATCGGTCACCTGCGGGTACAGAAAGCCCTCCCGGTCCGGCACCATGCGGATAGCGCCCTTGGGACAGCCATTGCAGCACGCGGCGCAGCCGGTGCATCGCTCCCGCGGGGCCAGCTGCGGCGCGGTATTCATCTCGGTCATGACGGCCACCTCCTGGCTCAATTTCTCCCGCACATTGTACCACACGCCGGCAAAAAGCACAAGTGCACCGAAGAACTGTCCGTTTTTTCGGACAGCAAACTTGGTAAGATGGGTACAGTCAAAGGAAGAACACGGAATTCATGATATTGGAGGTGCCGTATGCACAAGTTTTTTGACTATCTCGCGCCCGATCTGCCGGTGAAGACTATTGGTGAGTTGGCGGGCTACATTCGCCGCTTTGCGGCGCTGTTCAGCGGCGGCGTGCCGGTGGAGGGCCATATGGGCGGCGTGGTGTTCTGCGCCACGGAGCAGCCCGGCGGCGGTGTCCGCGTCCACTGGGTCCAGGTAGACCGCCAGCGTATCCCGGTGGACGCCACCGTCTGACGCGCTTTTCTTCGGGGCAGCTGCACGGCAGGGAAACAGGGAGACGCCATAGGCGTCTCCCTGTTTCCCTTGCGTTTCCGACAGCATGGGAGTATAATATATCTAATATGACTTTTTCCGCAAGGAGGTAAGACGGCGTGATCGTGTTGGATCTGGAATGGAACCAGCCCTTTGGCGGGCGGCGCATGGAGGAGATCATTCAGATCGGCGCGGTGCGGCTGGCGCGCCCCGGCGGCCCCGTGGTGGACGTATTCAACGCCCACATCCGGCCGTCCATCTACCGAAAGCTGTCGCCTGTGGCGAAAAAGTTGCCGGAATCCGCCCAGGCACTGACGTCTGAGCTGGACTTCCCCACGGCGTATCAGGCGTTTCTGGACTGGTGCGGCGAGGATACCCTGTGGGCCGAGTGGGGTGCCCAGGACCACGGCGTGCTGGCTGCCAACGCCGCCTATTGGAAGCTGCCCGCGCCGCCGGTCACAGCGTGCATCGATCTGCAGGCTGCCTTCTGCCGGACGCTGGAGATCGGCCTGGGTCGGCGTATAGCGTTGGAGCAGGCGGCGGAGTACTGCGGCCTGCCGCTGATCTATGAGTTCCACAACGCCCTGCACGATGCGCTGTACGCGGCGCTGATCACCGCGTGGCTGACGGAGAGCTCTCTGCTGCCCACCGCGCCCCGGGCTGAAACCAAGCATAAGCGCCGCCGCGGCGTTAAGTTCAGCCGTGAGACGTACCCCAAGCAGCCCCGGCAGAAGATCACACCGCTGCCGGAGCGTGAGCAGCTGCTCAACAGCCGTCAGGCGCGTATCGTGCCCTGCCCCCTGTGCCGCCAGCCCGGGGCCGTGGAGTCGTGGTATCCGCAGGGCGACGTGTATTACGGCGTGTTTCGCTGTGAAAACCACGGCCTGTTCCCCGTGCGGATGTCCGTGGTGCACCGTGAGGACGGCAGCTGGCAGGGTCGCCGCGTGGTGCCGCCCCTGACCGATCCGGAGCGAGCCGCCTTTGCCGCCGCCCGGGAGAACGAGCCCTTCCACTGCACCCGCGAAAAAGCCAAGCGCCGCCGCAGGCACAGAAAAGCGAAGTGAACGAGAGAAGCCTTCCCCTGTCAGGGAGAAACGCAAAAGAACCGCCGCCCGGCGGTTCTTTTTTGCGGTTGTCTTCCCCAGAGGGGGTGGTTTCAAAAGGAGGGGGCCGATGCCCACATCCGCCTGCATGCAGGGGTTCCCGCTGAACACCCGTAGGGGCCGGCGTCCCCGACGGCCCAAAAAAAGGCACCCCGTAGGGGTGCCTTTTTGTTATTCAAGCTCGGAAGGGGCTAAATTATCTCTGGCCGACAGGCCAGGGATAAATAAGCACAAAAAAAGAAAGGCCCAATGGGCCTTTCTCTTTTTTGCGTTTAATTAGAACTCCTTTTTCTTGCCGATGACGACGGCGGAGCCGGCGACGGAGGTCAGAGCCATACCGACGTACATAGCGATACCAGCGTCAAAGGTCTTGGGGGACTTGTTGGTGTCGGTGGGCTTGGTGGTGTCGGTCTTGCCATCGGTGTAGGCCAGGTAGATGGTCTCGCCATCATCGTTCACAAACGCCTCAACATTCTTCAGACCGGAAGCCTTAGCGGCAGCATAGGTCTTGTAGATGGAAGCAACAGTGCCGCAGTCAGAGCACTTGTAAGAAACGACCTTGCCATCCTTCTCGACAGCAACCCAAGTGTGGCCAACCAGAGTCTGCTCACCAGCCAGCGTCACGGAAACCAGCTTGCCGTTCAGCAGGACATACACAGCGCTCTCAGCATCGCTGGCCACAAAGTACACCTCACCAGCGTCCTTGGTGACGTTACCAGAAGTGTATTTGCTGGTGTTCACATAGTAAGTGCCATCGGCATCAACATCAAGCTGGCCGCACTTGTCACCAATCTTGGTGAAAGCCTCAACCTTGGCAACATACTCAGCACCAGTATTAACGTGCTTCAGATACAGCGTAGAAGCACCGGCCTTGGTGAGCTGCAGATCGAAATCAGTCTTGTCTGCCTTGGTGTAATCACCGTTGTAGCCAGTGTTTGCAGCCGTGGCATTACTTACAGTGTAGTAAGCAACATTACCAGCGCCGGTGGCTTTGTTGAACGTAGCCTCGTGAGCTTCCACAGAAAAGCTTTCAGCATTCGTGTCGTCCGCCATCAGCTTGTTGCCGCCTCTGTTATAGCCGGTATAACCAGTAACAGGTGCCGCGAAAGCGGTGGTGCACAGTGCCAGAGCCATGACCATGGCCAGCACAGTTGCAATGATCTTCTTCATGTTTGTTTCCTCCATAAAAATTTGTTTGTGTCGGACTTGACCTCGCCACTCTCGCCAGCGGTTTACAACGTAAACATCATTATGTTGTAAAAATTTTTACGGTTTTTATTGCCGGTTATTTCCATTTTTGAGACAGCGCCGCCGCGCCGTTAAAAATCGCCCGAAATTGGAAATAATTTCCATTTCTTCCATAATTTACCAGTAATTTACGCAATTTATCTGAGCATCTGCAAAGCGTAATTCCTGTGTAACGCAGCATTTATGCAATTCAAATCGAGATTTTCAAAAAATGCAACAACTTAGCTGGAAAAATTTTCCAGCCAAAATCGAAAAGTCATTATGTAAACCGCTTTGACGCTGATAGCGGCTAAAAGCCGTTCATAATTCGGTTACAATTTATTCAGCGAAAGCGTTGTCTGTGTTTTTGCGCGTAAAAGGAGCTTCGCCGCCCCGGCGGCGCGGAGGCTGGCGCGGCCGCTTGCCCCAGCCACGGTAGGGACGTTTTCTTCTCCCGGGCAGGCGATTATCAAACCGCGCCAAAGCCGCCCTCCGGGCGGCTTTGGGTGGTGCGCCCCCGGGCGCGGTGGTACATCTGTGAATGTTTCGTTAAGATGCCGTTAAGAAATCGCCAATTTTCTTGAAAACCAGATTTCAGAGTGCTACCATGAAACAACGTAGGGGGCGCGAGGTACAGGCCCCGCGCGACAGGAGGGGAGCTCCCGGGCGGCAGATATCATCTGTTGCCCGGGAGCCTTGTTTTGCTGTGCAGAGAAAAAGCCGCCCGAGGGCGGCTTTTTATCCGTGAAGAAATACGTACAAAGCAGAAAGCCCCGGCAGAGCCGGGGCTTGGTGCCCTATGACCGGTTTCAGTTCTCCTCTTCCGCGCGCAGGTAGATCGTCAACAGAGACAACAGCTCTGAAACAGAAGGCTTCTCCGTCAAGTGTCGATGTGCGAGCTCTGACAGCTTCTCCGGCGCCGTGTTCCAGGCAACGTTTGTGGCGCGGCGCAGGCCGCGCTCCACGCACTTCCAGTTTGTGTCAAAGCAGCGCGCCACGTCCGGATACACATGCTTTGTGACCAGCAGAAGCCTGTCCGGCTCCCGCAGCGACAGCCGAAGCGCCTCTGCCATATAAAAATAGCAGACGCTGCTCGGCAACAACCCCAAGCCGCACAATGTGCGGCTCACATCCCCCTTATCCATGGATGCTACGCCACCTCTTTACCGTCTAATTTTTCTGTAATTTTGCGAAAGTCGTTCAGAAGCTCTGCCACCTCATCTTCCTTCAGTATGAGGAGCAGGGCCATCAATGCCGGGGCGGAAAAGCAGAATTTTCCACGTTCCAGGTCGCCGTAGGCCCGCGCCGTGATACGAAGCTTTTCGGCCATTTCTTCCTGTGTAAGCCCACGGCGCTGCCGCAGTTGGCACACATAGCTTGACAGATGCTCCCGCACCGCGTCCTTATACTCCTGCATGGCAAATGCCTCCGTTTCCGCTTTATAAGAAGATGATAGCGCAGCGGGAAGTTTACTTCCACGAAGTATACTTCCATTTATTGGCTTTTTTGTCATGAAATAGCGAAAGCGGTACACGGTGCAGCGGGACAACGCAGGGTAAAAAGGGCAAAAACAGGCTGACAAAACTATTGCATTTTTGGAGAAATCGTTGTAAAATACAGATGACAATCCAAGATTGGTAGCTGTAAGGAAGTGCTTCGCGCACGGGCTGAAACTATCACTCGGCGGACGCTTGAGTGTTTCAAACCCTCGGAAACAGGGTTTGGGGCACTTTTTGTTTACCGGGGAATAGAGCCATATTGGGGAGAACACACGAACACTATCGGAAACAAAGGAGGAATACACATGGTTCTGGTAACAAATGGACGGCTCATTACCCGCGACAGCGAGGGCAAGGGCTACTATGAGCACGGCGCGGTGGCCTACGAGGGCGCCAAGATCGTGGAGGTAGGTGAGGAAGCCGCTCTGCGGGCAAAATATGCCGATGCCGAGATCGTTGACGCCAAGGGCGGCGTCATCATGCCTGCCTTCATCAACGCACACACCCACATCTACTCCGCACTGGCCCGCGGCCTGAGCATCGTGGGCAACAACCCCACCAGCTTCTACGAGGTGCTGGACGGCACCTGGTGGGCCATCGACCGCCACCTGATGATGGACGGTACCCGCGCTTCCGCCACCGCGCTGTACATCGACAGCATCAAGCAGGGCGTGACCACCATCTTTGACCACCACGCCAGCTATGGCGAGATCCCCGGTACCCTGTTTACCATCAGCGAGGAGAGCCGCCGCCTGGGTCTGCGCTCCTGCCTGTGCTACGAGGTCAGCGACCGCGACGGCGAGGAGAAGTGCCTGCAGGCCATCAAGGAGAACGCGGACTTCATCACCTACTGCCAGAAGCAGAACGATCCCATGCTGGCGGCCATGTTCGGCGGCCACGCGCTGTTCACCATCAGCGACAAGACCTTTGATCGCATGGTGGAGGCCAACAACGGCCGCACCGGTTATCACATCCACGTGTCCGAGGGTATGAACGACGTGTACGACAGCCTGCAGAACTACGGCCGCCGTCCGGTGCAGCGCCTGCAGGACCACGGCATCCTGGGCGAGAAGACCATTCTGGGTCACTGCATCCATGTGAATACCGCCGAGATGGACATCATCCGCGAGACCAACACCATGGTGGTCAACAACCCCGAGTCCAACATGGGCAACGCCATCG
>OFMD01001501.1_pt1 | contig 14263 bp, 7 predicted proteins | sample 1541211 | NCBI WGS metagenome assembly OFMD01 (sample SAMN04209231, study PRJEB22552) | human gut metagenome | biome: gut; material: feces | host: Homo sapiens | place: USA: Oklahoma | reverse complement strand
TTAACCCGCGCTCAGCTGGCCAAGCTGCTGACGATTCTGGATCAAAACTTCTGATACTTCTCCTTTTGCCTCTTCCTTTGGGCACACCCCTACAGCCTCCAGGCTGTGGGCGGTGTGCCCTATTTTTACCCAAAATTGTCCGTGTTTTGGCCAAATCTTGGTAAGCGTAAATCCTGCCATCGTGCAAAAACTCCAGCTCCGAGATGGAACTCAGAGCCGGAGCTGTCATGCAGCCTCTGTCGGCGATTGAATTGAAAAGTCTAAGGAGTCGGATATTGCCTGTATTGGACCGGCGTCATTCCGGTTTCCCGGCGGAACACTTTTGAGAAGTAGCTGGGGGATTGGAAACCGCATTCCATGCAGATCTGCACCACATTTTTGTGGGGATTCTGCAGCTGCTGTTTTGCCTGGGCGATCCTGTACTGTAGAAGATAGCTGATCGGAGAGTCATTCATGTATCTCCGAAAGCAGCGTGCTGCTTCACTTTTTCCAATTGCGGCAGCTGAGGCGATGCTTGCCAGCGTAATGGGATGCATATAGTTCCTGTGGATATAGGTTAGCATTTTCTGGATTCGAATTTGCTGCGTGGCCTCTTTGTTAAGAATTGGAATTCTCGGCACTGCGGAAAGGTTCCCATACAGGATCTGCCAAATCCGGGTCAGTTCCTCATGAACCCGCATTTCAAAGCAATCTACCATGAGATCTGCATTAGACAGATATGAAACTGGCGTTGACTCATACGATCCCAATTTTCCATAGCGCTGGCTCAGGGAGAAGATGATATCCAGATGGGCAAGTATTTCTTTCTGCCACGGAATCCCATGCTCCAAGGCAATATAAGGCATGGTTCCGTCCCGAATAATCGGGTCCACATATTTTTCGTGGACAGTACTTGCAATCGGTGCGATTAGTCCGTCCCCAAAAACGATGTTCGGGCAAATGCATTGATCTTCGGGGTGTATCTGCTGATAGCTGTGAAGCACATTGGCGTTTATCAATATGCCTTCTCCACTTTTCAGTCTCACCGGCCGGTTCCACACCTGAATCTCTATCTCGCCGCCATAGGCTATGACAAACTCCAGTTCGGAATGCCAATGCTGGGGAACAAATTGGTTGTCATATCGATACAGCGCGTCTGCGTAGTACTGAAAGGGAAAAGACTCCGTTCCGTGCTGTGTTTTCTCCCGCAAATCAGCCTCCAAAGGCATCTGGTCCGCACGCATCCCCACCCCTCCCAGCGCAAATTTAGTTTGGGAACATTGTAGCATATCCTGGGAAGGTAATCAATTGTAAAAATCCAGGAGTCGCTTAATATAATGCTGTCTGCCTCCCTACCTGAAAAGAGCTAGAGGGCGAGTATTCCACTACGGTTTCAATGTGCGTACCGGAAACAACGCCTGGGATGCATGTGGAAATAAAAGCTTGAAAGGAGAAAACTCACAAATGAAGGAAAAACAGTGCACACGGCTTTTATCCTTCGTGCTGGTGATTGCTATGGTGCTATCTCTGTGCCCAACCATTGCCTTCGCCGGTACGACGCTGCCCTATCAGGGGGAGAGCGCCCAAGGGCAGAATGAGCCAACATCTCATGGATACAGGGCGGAGGATCTGCTGTCCTGGGATCCTGCCACCGATCCCGATGCAGAGCTCACGCGGGCCCGGGTTCCGCTGCAGAATCGGATTGAGGCTGTTGCTGCCACCCAGGCCAACCCCAGCCTGAACCCGGAGGTACAGTACCTGACCCTGGCCGGTGACTATGGGAACGCCTTTTTTGGCGGCACTTCCTATACCAACGAGTTCAGTGAATATTGCTTTAACTTCTGGCAATACATCGATGTATATGCCCCCTGGCACGGGCAGACGCCTGCCACCACACCCGAATCTCTGTGGGATGTGGAAAGTGAGCGCGAGTTCAACGGCAAGGGAACTCCCTTTGAGTTTGGCATGATGAACCTGCCCAACGCGGCCTATACCAACGCAGCCCACAAAAACGGCGCGCTGTCTCTGGGTTGTATCTTCCTGCCCCGGGCTTACCAGTCCTGGCGGACGCTGATCCAGCGGGATGAGGACGGCGGTTTCCCTTACGCAGAAAGACTCATTGAAATCGCGGAGTATTACGGCTTCGACGGTTGGTTTGTCAATCTGGAAGGCGCGGATGCTCCCTCCGGCAAGGCAAAAACCGAACTGCAGGCCTTTTTAAAAACCCTGCGGGACGCCGGTCAATATATTCAGTGGTACGATGCCGCAGGAAGCATCAATGAAAGCTATCTGGATTCCGGCGCTGCGGATTCCCAGTTTTTGGACTATGGCTGGACAACGGAGCATGCGAAGGAAGAGGTCGAGAAGTACGGCTATGGAGCCGTGTTTGGCGGTTACGAAGCTGGTGGCGACCGCTGGGGTAACCGCAATAGCTTTTCTAAAATGTGGAGCAACGATCAGGTGATTGCTTCGATCGCATCCCTCGGCACCGACTTTGTTCACCACGGCCTTGACGAGGATTTTGCAGACAAACAGCGGTTCCGCCGGGAAGAGGACGAGTATCAGTGGATGACCTTTGTGCGGGAGCGGGCTTGGTTCACCGGCTCCTCCGGGGATCCCACAGATAAAACCATTTCCAGCAATGCTGAGGTTGGTATTACCAACAATATCATGCCGGGTATTGCCAGAATGATCACAGAGCGTTCTGTGGTATCCGGCGATGCATTTACTACCAATTTCAATACCGGACACGGTCTGGTCTATGCCCAAAATGGTGAGATATCCAACAGCCATGAATGGGCAAACCTCAACCTTCAGGATATTCTGCCTACCTGGCAGTTCTGGTTTGAGACCGCCGGCTCCAAGCTGGGTGCGGAATTTGACTATGGCACGCAATATCAGCGATATTTGGAGGATGGAACGCCAACTGCCTTTGACTTCGACCTGGTGGACCCCTACGAAGGCGGCTCCTCCCTGGCGGTCTACGGCAAGGTGGACGCCAAGAATTTCATGCACCTGTATAAGACTGATCTGGATGTGACTTCCTCCAGCAAGCTGGATGTCACCTTTCAGAAAACCTCCTCCGACAATGTGGCCATGAGCCTGGGCGTGGTCCTGGCCAAGGACATTGACGCCAAGACCGACACCTACACCGTGACCGAGCTGCCCATTGAGAACACCACTGCGGCTTCTGATGGCTGGGTGACGGCCACTGTGGACCTGTCCGCCTACGCCGGCGAGAAGATCGCCATGCTGGGCCTGTACTTCGATGGCGAGGCTGAGAACTATCAGATGCACATCGGACAGCTGAAGTACACCTCCGGTCAGAATTTGACCCCCGATGCTCCCACCGGTCTCACCATTGACAAGGCCTATGATACGAACGAGATGGTCGTGTCCTGGGATCTGGGCGAGTACGATTCCGTAAAGCAGTACAACGTCTATGCCGTGATCAACGGGGTTGAGCAGTACATGGGCGGTATCTACGACGAGATCTACTACATCAAGAACATCTATGACGCCCAGGGCGTCGTGACCATCAAGGTGACTGCAGTCGGCGCCGATGGCTCCGAGTCGGAAGCCGCCACTGCGACCTACGATTACAGCAAGGCTGTCACCGGCCTGACTGTAGAGGCGTCCGACGGCGCCCTGACCGTCAGCTTCACCCCTGCAGACAGCAGCGCAGCCACGGACATCTCCGTCTATGTGCCCGCCACCGGCAAGATCTATACGGCCCAGGCCGCTGCCGGCGAGACCAGCGCGGTTGTGGATGTACCCGCCGGCGCCGAGGCAGACGGCAAGGAATATGAGATGCAGGTGACCCCTGTGGGCGGCTCCGCCAAGGCCTACGACGGCGAGCTGGACGACAGCTACTGCGTACCCTACGACGGTCCCATGACCGGTCACAAGTTGACGTCACCCGTCGCCTGCGCCGACTGGTATGCCATGGACCTGACCTATACAACACCAAAGGGCTACGGTAGCGACAGCTATACCAGAGGCATCCGGAGCCACAGGGAGAGCAACAACGACTGGGCCGCCTTCCAGTTGCTGCCCGACAGCATGACCAGCCTGACAGTGACCCTTACAGATTACAAGGGAAACCGGTCTGAGCCTGTGACCTATGACTTTATCAGCGGCGAGCCTGTGGACCTGGATGGTCCGGTGGGCGCTACGCACGTCCCTGACGCGGCGCTCCGTACAGCACTTCAAGAGCAGGCGGGCGAAACCTACCGGGAAGTCTTGGCATATTCCGGCCCTCTGGACCTGTCCGGATTGCCCGTTAAGAGCCTGGAGGGCCTGACCCTGATTCCCGGAATCACAGAATTGAACGCCTCTGGAACAGATCTGACCGCCATTACCTCTGATATGCTACCCAAGGAACTGAGTTCCCTGAATCTGACCGACTGTATCGCGCTGGTCGATGTGGAGCTAAAGACGTGGCCGGACCTGACTGTTACCCTCTCCGGCTGTGAAAGCCTGGAGAATCTGTACCTGCCCGGTACCCAGATGACATCCTTGGACATTTCGGATCTGACAAAGCTGCATAACTTCGACATCAGCGGCAGCAATATCCATACACTGACCCCTGCTGAGGGCGATGACGCATATGCGAACGCCTATTTGTGGGATTGGAGCGGCTCCAAGCTGGATCTGACCGGCAATACAGCCGAAGGGGCCTTGAAGGCAGCCATGGAACACTATTTTGACACAACAGAAATACCGGAAGAGATCAGCAAGCTGGAAAGCTGCCTGTACGCGAAGGACGAGCCCTACATGACGATCTCAGAGGGCAAGTATATGGAGCTGGATATGGGGAGCGTACAACCCGTCACAAAGCTGGTTTTTGCGGATTATGGCGACTGGTATGACTTCTATAATCTGGTGGAGGGCAGCATTCTGACGTCGGTGGATGGGGAGACCTTCACCACCGCCCTGGTGTTTGGAGACCTTTCTCCCAGTGCCACAGAACTGGTACTGCCGGAGACGGTCCATGCAAGGTATGTCCGGCTGGTTATGGATACACAGATGTGCATGCTGTCTTCTCTTCAGGTGTGGGGCTATGGCCCTGCCGAACAGGGCTTCCGCTATGGCGGTCAGCGGCCTGTAGTGGTGCGGGATGACGTGGGAGAGCTGGAGGTTCCCCAGGACGGCGCTGTGTATCAGCTTCTGGAGCTGCTGGATGAGAGCTATGCCAAGGCCCACACCCCGGGAGGAAACAAGCTGTCTGCATTGCTGGATGCAGACTGGGTGGATGCAGAATATCTGGCCTTGGAATCCGCAGCTCCAGCGGGTGTGCGGGTGTCCATTACGGATTCTCAGGGAAATGCTTACACCTTCGGCAGCGGAGAAAACACCCTGGGAGAGCTGGATACCGATACCAATGTGGCGTTGCATGCAGGCTCAATTATGGTCTCCCGGAGCTCCTATCATGGATCCCCCAATCAGCTGTTCAATGGGAATCACGCAGATCTCTGGTATGTCTATGGCAACAGCGGTTGGGTAGGCTTTGTGCTGGAGCGCCCCGCCGTGGTGGGTCAGTGGTATGTTGCCCACGCCGGTATGGCAGGCTCCATGTATGCCTCGTACAATGCCAAGGACTATCGCCTCCAGGTTCTGGATCCGGATTCCGGCATTACGGAAGAGGCTTTTATGGCCATGTCTGACGTGCAAAAAACCTTGACTCTGACGAACGGCGGCTATTGGAAAGACCTGGATACTGTCACTGACAACACAAGCAGTGAGGTCACCCGGGAAATTGCAGCGGAGAATCTGACGCAGGCTCAGGTTTACCGCCTGTATGTGGACCGCGCACCCAGCCTGATGGGCATGTGTGAAGTGGAGCTTTATGCATACACCGGACTACTGGGCGCGGATAACAACGGCCTGCTGTGCGCCGATCAGGCGGATGTCTATCAGGTTTCCTATACGAAGAGCAAAGAGGAAATTGCATCTACCACCGTCACAGTGCGGATTCCCACAGTGGAGGAGGTTGAAGAGCGGATCAATGCCATTGGCACTCCCATCACCGTGGAAAGCAAGGCTGTTATCGACATCGCCCGGACTGCCTATGACAACCTGCCTGCGGATCAGAAAGAGCTGGTTTCCAATTACGGGACCCTGGAAGCTGCCGAGGCCGCTTATTTGGCACTGGCTGACCAGGTGGAACTGCTGATTGACGGGATTGGTTTCGTGACCCTGGAGAGCAAGGAAGCGCTCAAGGCTGCCCGCGCCGCCTACGACGCCCTGCCCGAGGAGCTGAAGGCTCTGGTTGCCAATTATGAAACGCTGCTGAAGGCTGAGCAGGCTTACGCCTACCTGACGGAGGTGGACGATCTGCTGAAGCAGGCTGGAGATGCTGCCGCCGCTGCTGAAGCAGCTCAGAAGGCTGCCGAAGTTGCCCAGGCCGAAGCCGAGGCCGCGCAGGCTGCCGCTGAAGTTGCTCAGGCTGAGGCTGAGAAAGCCCACAAGGCCGCTGAAGCTGCCGCCGCCGAGGCAGGCGAGAACCGCGAGGCCGCCGAGGCCGCCCAGCAGAAGGCCGAAGAGGCTCAAGCCAAGGCCGAGACTGCGCAGGCCGCTGCCGAAGCCGCCCAGGCAGAGGCTGAGAAGGCGCAGGAGAGCGCCAAGACTGCTCAGAAGGCTGCCGAGTCCGCTGCCGCCGCCGCCGAAGAATCCAACAAGGCCGCTGCCGCCGAGGCTGCTAAGGCTGCCGAGGAGGCCCGCGCCGCTGCCGAGTCCGCATCTGCTGCCGCCGGCTCCGCTGCTGAGGCCGCTGCATCTGCCGCAGAAGCTGCCGCTTCCGCCACTGCCGCCGCCGAGGCTCAGGTAAAGGCCCAGGCCGCTCAGGCCGCCGCTGAGGGAGCCGCCCGCATCGCTGCCGAGGCCCAAACCAAGGCCGAAGAGGCGCAAAAGAAGGCCGAAGAAGCTGCCGCCTCCTCCGCTGAGGATAAGGAAGCCGCTGAGAAGGCCGCTGCCGAAGCCCAGGCTGCCCAGGAGGCTGCTGAAGCCGCCCAGACCGCTGCAGAGGACGCCCAGGCTGCCGCCCAGGCTGCCCAGGAGGCTGCCGCCCAGTCCAACAAGGAAGCCGCAGCTTCCGCCGCCCAGGCTGCCGAGTATGCCCAGAAGGTTGCCGAAATGTACGCCGAGATCGTGGAGATCAAGGCTGAGATGGTAGACTACCTGGCCAAGGCTCAGGTCGCCGCTGAGGAAGCGGAGGAAGAGCGCAAGAAGGCTGAGGAGGCACAAAAGCAGGCCGAGGAGGAGCGCAAGAAGGCAGAAGAGGCCCAGAAGAAGGCCGAGGAGGCCGCCCTGGCTTCCGCCAAGTACCGTGCGCTCATTGAGCTGGCCGCTGTGGACACCAGCGCATACAATGCCGAGCAGAAGGAAGCCGCCAAGGCCATCCTGGCTGAGGCCCGGGAAGCAATCGATGCCGCTGTCACCACCGAGGAAGCGGATAAGGCTCTGGAGACCGCCCTGGCTGCTTTGGCCGGGGTTGAAAAGCTGATCTGTGCTTCCGACCTATTCACGGACGTGGCACAGGAGGCCTGGTATCACGAGGGTGTGGACTTCATGGTCCGCAACACCTATATGAACGGCGTCTCCGAGACCATCTTCTCCGTAAATGGCAAGGTCACCCGCGGTCAGGTGGTAACCATCCTGTACCGCATCGCCGGCATGCCCAGCGTGGAAGGTCTGGAGAACCCGTTCCAGGATGTGTCTGCTGGAAAGTTCTATACCAATGCCGTGACCTGGGCGTTCAACGAGGGCATTGTCATGGGTACCAGCGAGACCATCTTCGCCCCCGATGTCTCCATCACCCGTGAGCAGATTGCAGCCATTCTCTACCGTTACGATGGCGAGAATACGGTGAAGGAGGACAACCTGTCCGACTTCAGTGATGGCACCAACGTCTCCAACTTTGCCAAGGATGCCATGAACTGGGCTGTGGCCAACGGCCTAATCAACGGCATCGGCACCGGTGAGACCGCCACCCTTAGCGCCAAAACCACCGCAACACGCAGCCAAATCGCTGTAATTTTGATGCGCTACCTGACAGAAGGCTGAGATCTGCCGAAACGCGGAATCTCAATGCCTGCATAATACTTAGGACTGCGGCATTCCCTTCTGCCGCAGTCCTTCTTACATAAAATTAAAGATAAGAAATATTAAAAAATTATGATACAATAAGTAATTTAAAAGCTAATACCTCCACCGGTAACAGCGATGAGAATTTCAAGTACAATGGAGCAGACCTGATTGAACAGACTGCGGGTGGTTACGGCTCTTATACCTATGACTACGATAAATCTCACAACATGATCAAAGCCACCAACGACAATGTCAGCGTCACGGCTACTTATGATGATGCAGGCAACAGCACCGGCACAAGACTGCAAAAGAGCGACAAAACAGGCGTCTATTTGCAGACTTCGGCCACATATACAGCCAATCAGGATCATACGGCCAGCGTGACCGACGCCAATGGTGGAACGACCACCTTCGGGTATGACAGCCTGGGGCGCAATACATCCACCAGTACACCCATTGATACCGGAGTTACTTCCACCACCAGCTATACCTATGTTTCCGGAACAGACCGGCAATACCGGACTTCCAATTCCAGCGGTGCTGTGCTATACTATGGGTATACCAATGGCGTCCAAACCGAGGCCAGCCGTTATTCCAAAAACAGCCAAATGCGGCCCTGGCAGCGGTACCACCTGACTCTGGATGCATGGGGGAACACCACCAAGATCCAGGTCCAAAGTGGCACCGGCACAACGGTCACTTCTTGGCTTACAGGCCCAACCTTGGCCAGCTATGAATATGCCGGGAATAACGGGTATTTGTCAAAGATGACAAATGCCAACGGGGATTATGAAACCTACCCCTATGACCGCTACGGGCGTATCGTGACCATCGAACACCGCACAAAGAGTGGTACGCTGAACTATACTGAGGTCTATGTCTATGATGGTAACGGAAACACCGGGCGCTGCAAGGTGATGGATGGTTCCGGCAATGTCACAGACGACTACCGGTATGAGTACGATTCTCTGGGACGGCTCATTCGCAGCAGTCAGGTTTCGGACGGCGAGACGGTGCTTCGGACAGAGCATATTTACGATGCGGATAACCGTCTGACGAATCAGAGTTATCAGTTGGGCGCAAGCAGCTTCTCAGAGAGCTACGAGTATAACAAGAACGACGGCAGTATGAAATCCATGGATACTGCCAATGGGGATACGCTGTCCTTTACCTACGACGCCATTAAGCGGCTGGAGAGCGTGGCAGCGGGCTCCCGGTATACTAAGACTTACGGTTACCGCACCATTTCCGGCAGCCAAACCACCACCCAGATTTCCTCGCTGGCCTACTCCGGATTTACAGGCGCGCCAACCTACCGCTATGCTTACACAGCAAACGGCAATATCAAGTCCGTACAGAATCCCAACGGAAGTTCAACCACCTATACCTATGACACCCAGGGCCAGTTGACCAAGGCAGTTGACGAAGACTGGGCAACCACATACAATTACACATACGACGCGGCAGGAAATATTCTGTCCAAGAGCCTTTGGAGCGATTTCAACGGCAGTGAGGGCAGTCTGTCCTATACCTATGGCAATGAAAGCTGGCCGGATTTGTTGACAGCGGTCAACGGGCAAAAAATTGCATACGAGGGGCAGACCTATAACAGTGCTGCCAACACTATTTCGGGAAGCGTTGTAAGCGGCAACCCCATCAGCTATTTCAATGGCAATACCCGCTGGAACTTCACCTGGGAGAACGGGCGGCAGCTGGCAACGGCCTTTTCCAGCGAGGGCAATACGGACACTACCATTGATTACGCCTACGATTTGAATGGGTATCGGACGAGTAAGACTGTGGTCACCAAGACCTATGAGATGGTTCCGGTTCACAATTATGTCACCACGGTAGTCACAGCCACCTGCACCGAGGGCGGCTATACCCTCCACGAATGCGCCTGTGGCGAGAGCTACCGAACGGACGAAACTGCGGCTCTGGGACACAACTATGTGGAAAGTGGTCTGGAAACCTATTTGGATATATGTCTGGGCCAGTCATCTCACAGCTTGAAAAAGTGGCTGAGAAGGGGCTTGGAAAAGTGATCTCAAACACTTTTTGCAAGAATTTTGCCAAAAAGGCCGCCGAAACTGCAGCAGAAGAAGTCCTATCTTCAAGCGTTACAGGCGTTGCTGGACTGTTCGTCAAGGTCTGTGTAAGGATGGTTCAGACCCTAATATAAAGCTTTTCCCAGAATGCATCACGAACTTTAGTGCGCTTAAAAACAGGTCTAAAAGCAATTTGTTCCAAACAGACTGTGAGCATAATTAAAAACAGTTATGTAATATTTTCAACGCTAACTAGGTTGGCATGTGAAATGAAAAATTTGATCCCATCTCTTTGAAAACTAGGAGGTACAGAATGACATTTCACGCAAAACCTGCAGTCAGATATTTCGCACGTCCAGCGCTATTAGCAATCATTTTGCCCCTTTTATGTATTTCAGGACTCTATGACATTATGTTTTTACATAATACAGCTGTATCCATATTTTGCGGTTTTGATGTTGTACAGAATGTATACTTTCTAGCTGTAATCATTGGAATCAATATTATATCCATTTTTATTTATGCTGTGTATTGGAAAGAACTGCATGAAAAATGCTTTGCAAAAATTAAAATTTGTAAGTACGAGATCATCTGGAAATGCGTTCTAAGAAAGAAACGTGTGATAAAAATTGACAACTGCAGATTTATCGGAGTAGAGAGTGAAAAATCATTCAACGGCCCAGACTATCCGTTCATCTATTTTTCCTCATCTCCGTACCCGACTGAATTTTCGCATAAAATAAACAAGATAAATAACAGCGATAAATTCATTAAGTTCTGGTACACGGACAGACTGGCAGACTACCTGCTCGCACATCTGTCGAAAGAAAAAACCGGTGGGTTACAGTATTATTGCAACCGCAAGAAGGTCGAACGCCGATATTCTAAACAGCGTTCGCACTGAAGCGCATGGAACTGCTGGTGAGAACATACGTGTCATGGAATCCACGGTCACGGAGGAGCACAGCTACATCTATGCTGGCGGACGGCTTCTGCGGGAGACGATTACCACAACTGCTGCAAACGGGACTGTCACAACAAAGGTTCTGGATTTTGCCTACGACGCCCAGGGAACCCCCTATTCTCTGACCTACACCAACGGCACGGCCAGCCCGGCAACCTACTATTACGTCACCAATCTCCAGGGAGATGTGACGTATCTGATCAACAGCGGCGGAACCAAGGTCGCCAGCTACAGCTATGACCCCTATGGCCAAATCCAGCAGACAACCGGCAGCATGGCGGAAATCAACCCGCTGCGGTACCGTGGGTACTACTATGATTCCGACACGGATTTCTATTATCTCCAAAGCCGGTATTACGACGCTGCTATTTGTAGGTTTATCAATGCCGACAGCTACTCCAGCACAGGGCAGGGAATTCTTGGCTATAACATGTTTGCGTATTGCAACAATAACCCAGTTGTTCAAGCTGATCATAATGGGGAGTTCGACCTATTAACACTAGTTAGTGCTGCAGTAAGTGCAGCTGTTAATGTTGCTACGACATATATTGCGGCCAAAGCAACAGGCCAAGAATATACGCTTACTGATGCACTTGTATCGGCTGCAATAGGAGCAGCAAATGCAATTCCGGTCGCTGGGCCTTTTATTGCAGGTGGAATTTCAGGCGCATACTCTGCATATACGGCGGTTAAAAATGGAGCTACTGCTGGTGAGGCTGCGCTATGCTTCGCAGTATCCGCTACTGTAACCACAGCAAGCATTGGAAATTTGGCGAAACTTGGGACTGAGTCTGCTCTAAGCATTGTAGCAACTGCAAGCGCAGACTTAGTATTCGGAACAGGGTATAATTGCATAGCTGCAGCAACAAACAAGGCTGTATCTATGAAGGCTGAAGAAAGGAAAGCATCAGGCACACAAACAACCAGTACGACTCGTTCGCGTAACACGCAAAAACGCGGAAATAAACGTACAGGGTATACAATGTGCTTGTACTGACAGTGAATACATGATAATAAAATCAGACAAGGGGAATATAGTTTTTATTATATTTTCCTATCTACTGTTCTCGCTCATCGGGGGCCTTTTTGTTTCTGAGAACAATGGCCTAACCAGCGTAGTCTGCATGGGACTGCTTGTTTGGATTGTAGGATCCATCTTCTGCATAAGGTGGTATATTGCTGTTTTTCGTAAAATCGTAATAGGCCCCAGCGGCGTAACCATCTCATTATTTCGCAAAATTAAATTTTACCCGTGGGATTCCATATCAATATATTATGAATCATATCAAGACCAGCTGGGCCTGCGCATACAGTATAAGGGCGCCGTTGTACTTTCTCCATGCAAGTTCAAAAAACCAAAGCATATTCCTCCTCTTATATATTGTATTATGTTCCATCCTTATTCATTTTCATTTATTAACTTTTATGAAGAGTCAATAATGAAAGATGCTCCAAATGTATATCCCGTTAAAAAGCAAGAGTTTCTTTCAAAAATGACTGCCCTAGGCATTATTGGACCCGACTTTTTCCCATCTGCCTAGCAATATGATGGGGAAATCGTACTCCAACTTGGCACGGATGGGTTTGAAACTCATTAAATCCGGCATTCGTCAGGTCAATATTGCAAGAGGCATTTCGTCTGTCACGGAAACTCTGACAACGTGGGGATTATCCCAGCGATATTCTGTCTCATAAGGGGGCCGCCATGAAAACTTCTCAAGTTGTGTTAATTGCGCTTGTCACCCCCACTATAGTACAAATCTGCCTGGCGATGCTTCCCAAAGAGGGAAACAAAAGTATGCGCTGCGTGCATATGCCACAGTATTTCTGGGTGATCAGTGTAATCACTGGCGTAATGTGCGCTGTGCTGGGACTTGTCGGCTGGTTAAAGCAACTTGTTATCTGCATTGTTTTTGCAATATGCTTGGGCATCATCTCCTGCGTTTTTCTGCTGATGTACAGAAGCCTTTACATTGTATACAATGATGCTGGCTTCACGGTAAAGCAAATTTTCCGTTTAACGCGACAGTTTTCCTATGAGGAGGTTGAAGCGGTTACGTTCGGTCACAGTCTATTGCAGTTCACATTACACACCAAGAAAGGCCGGATATTTGTGGATCAACTAGCTGTGGGGCAAATTTCGTTTTACAAATATACGGAGGGAAAATACCAGGAGGCAACAGGCAGACGTACCATTCCGCAAAAGGAACCCCGGCTATTTCATGGCTATGTGCGAAGTCCCGGAGAAATAGCGTTTTTTCCATGCTTAGTGCTTGTTCTATTCATTGCTGCTGCGGTTTTGATAACAGGCGATAGTCTCAAACTGCTTGGCGCACCAAAAGAATTATTGCGGAGAAATGTACAGATTACCAGTTGGTCAACGGAGAATGATATGGTATATTTTACAACTGCATATGGAAAGCTTTGGGTTCAGTGGGATGCAATCGCCGATTTTGAGGTTCTGCAAAGCGATATGGGTCAGGGCCAAACCTTTTCCGTAATATTCGAGCCAAGCGGCAACGAAAGTAAAGCCGCCGGCGCACTGTGGAGCCTCCAAGACGGGGAGGGTATTTTCCTGGTGTCACAAGAGATTGTTATGGAAAACAATCAGAAGATTGCCTGGAAAAATATTGGCGGCATATGGGCGATGGTATTGATATACAGTTTACTTTTGTGTGGTGGGTATTATATCCTGTGCCATGCACCAGCACATCCCAGGCTGGCGTCCTTGCTGATAAAAAAAGAGTATCGGAATTTTTGATTCCACCAACCTCCAAGGCAATGTGACATGTTTAATCAACAGCAGTGGAACCAAGGTCGCAACCTACGCGCATGATCCCTACGGACAAATCCAGCAGACGACTGGCAGCACACTCCCATCAATTCCATGCTACTACGCTTGTCTTGCAATGGTTCTCACGGGTACATATCTGACCGTGCAAGGCTGTAAACTCTGCCGCCAGAAAATAGAGTGTCTGGCACAGGTAAATCCGTGAAAAAAGGAGTGCGGTTCATTTAGAGCCGCACTCCGAATTTTTGCAAATTGCGGGACTCATCCTTCGCCGTAGAATTGTGGCTTGGCGATTGCAACAAATCCACTTGCTCCTGTAATCACCACATTGTTCAGGCTGATAAGGTATAATAAGTTGCGCAAAATTGGCAAGAAAAAGTAGACACGGCTTGC
>OFMD01001499.1_pt1 | contig 14289 bp, 13 predicted proteins | sample 1541211 | NCBI WGS metagenome assembly OFMD01 (sample SAMN04209231, study PRJEB22552) | human gut metagenome | biome: gut; material: feces | host: Homo sapiens | place: USA: Oklahoma | reverse complement strand
CGTATTCGGAGTTTTACTTCTGCGATACCCTGTGGCCGGATTTCGGCGAAAGGGACCTGGATGAGGCCATTGTAGCCTACCAGCAGCGGGACCGGCGGTTCGGCGGCGTGAAGTAAGAGATATAAACGAGGAATTTAAGCTATGAAACAGAGAATTCTGGTGGCGGTGGTGGGTATACCGCTGCTGCTTTTGGTGCTGTGCTGGGCCCCCCATTGGGCTACGGCGGCGCTGCTGGCGGCCCTGGGCATCATCGGAGCCCATGAGCTTTTGGCGGCGGTGTGCGGCCCGGAAAAAACCAAGCAGCTTTGGGTGCTGGCGGGGGTTTTGGCCGTGCTGACGGTGTTTTCCACCTACGCGGGTATGGACGAATATAAGAAAACCGTCCTGGCGGCGGCCCCCTGGCTGCTGTGCGCCGGCGTGGCGCTGCTGTTTTTCCTGGCGGTGCGGTGGTATGGCCGGGAGAATGCCGTTGCGTTTCAGGACATCTGCGCGGTGCTGCTGGGCGGTGTGGCCATCCCTCTGGCCATGAGCTGCCTGCTGCGGCTGCGGCTGCTTACCTACGGCGGCGGGCTGGTGCTGATGCCCCTGGTGGCGGCCTTTATGAGTGACTCGGCGGCCCTGTTTACGGGCATGGCCTGCGGCAAGCACAAGCTGGCTCCCAAGGCCAGCCCCAAAAAGACCGTGGAGGGCGCTGTGGGCGGCCTGGCAGGCGGCGTGCTGGGGATGATCGTGTTCCGCATCGTGTTCTTTTTTGTCACGGTGGAGCCGCTGCCGATCGGTTGGTGCATGGTCATCGGCCTGGTGGGGGCGTTTATGGGCCAGCTGGGTGATTTGAGCTTTTCCATTATCAAGCGCCAGTTCGGCATCAAGGACTACGGACGGCTGCTGCCGGGCCACGGCGGCGTGCTGGATCGGTTTGACAGCGTTATTTTCGCCGCCCCGGTGGTGTGGATGATCGCTGTGAGCGTGGGAATGTGAGAAAAAATGAGTAAGTGTATTTCCGTTTTAGGCAGCACCGGCTCCATTGGCCGGCAGACGCTGCAGGTGGCGGAGGAGCTGGGCCTGCGGGTGGCGGCCCTCACCGCCGGAAGACAGATCGATTTATTGGAGCAGCAGGCACGGCAGTTTCGCCCGTGCCTTGCTGCCGTGTATGAGGAGGCGGCGGCCCGGGAGCTGCGGGAGCGGCTGAAGGATTTGCCCATCCAGGTCATGAGCGGCATGGAGGGCCTTTTAGCGGCGGCGGAGCTGGCGGAGAGTGACACCGTGGTCACGGCGGTCATGGGCAGCGTGGGCCTGGAGCCGACGCTCGCGGCCATCCGCAAGAAAAAGCGCATTGCCCTGGCCAATAAGGAGACCCTGGTGTGCGCCGGGGAGCTGGTGATGGCCGAGGCGAAAAAATACGGCGCGGAGATCGTGCCGGTGGACTCGGAGCATTCGGCTATATTTCAGAGCCTTCAGGGCTGCCGGGACAGAGGCGAAATTAAGCGCCTGCTGCTCACCTGCTCCGGAGGGCCGTTTTTCGGCAAGAGCTTTGCGGAGCTGGAGCATATGACGGCGGGAGACGCCCTGCGCCACCCCAACTGGACCATGGGCGCAAAAATCACCATCGACTCCGCTACCCTGATGAATAAGGGCCTGGAGATCATCGAGGCCATGCGGCTTTACGGGCTGCCCCTTTCTCAGGTGGAGGCGGTGATCCACCGCCAGAGCATTGTGCATTCCCTGGTGGAGTTCCGGGACGGGGCCATGCTGGCCCAGCTGGGTACGCCGGACATGAAGCTGCCCATCCGCTATGCCCTGACCTATCCCTACCGGGCCGAGACCCCGGACAGAACCTTGGACCTGCTCTCCTGCGGGCCTTTGACCTTCAGCGCCCCGGACGAGACGGCCTTTCCCTGCCTGCGCATTGCCAAGCAGTGCGCCGCCGCCGGGGGCACCGCCTGCGCCATTATGAACGGGGCCAATGAGGTGGCCGTGGCGCAGTTTTTGCGGGGCGAGATAGGGTTTAACGATATTTCCCGCCGGGTGGAGCAGGCTCTTTCCCGGGTAGCGGTGAAATATCAGCCGAGCCTTGCGGATATACTGGAGGCAGACCGGTTGGGCCGGGAGGCCGCCGGGTAAAAAACGGCGCTGTGGCGTCAGATGGGAGTGACTATGTCCACTGTTGTATATATTTTAATTGCGGTGCTGGTGTTCGGCGTGCTCATCGCCGTACACGAGCTGGGGCATTTTATGGCCGCCAAGGCCTGCGGCGTGCGGGTGAATGAGTTCTCCGTCGGCATGGGCCCGGCCATTTGCAAGAAGCAAAAGGGGGAGACCCTGTACGCCCTGCGGTGCCTTCCCTTTGGCGGCTTCTGCGCCATGGAGGGGGAGGACGAGGCCTCCAGCGATCCCCGGGCCCTGGAAAACAAGGGCTTTTGGGCGAAGCTGCTGATCTTTGCCGCCGGGGCGGGGATGAATTTCCTTGCGGGCCTGCTTATTATCCTGTGCCTCAATAGCGGCGTGAAAACCATGGTCCAGCCCGTTATCGGGAGCTTTGCCGACGGCTGCCCCCTCCAGGAGACCCTGCAGGTGGGGGACCGCATCGCGGCCATCGACGGGGAAAAAATCTATGTGTACAGCGACCTGTCGCTGCTGCTGAACCTGAACCAAACGGGGCAGTACGACCTGACCGTGGTGCGGGACGGGAAAAAAGTGGAGCTTTCGGGGGTTTCCATGGAGCGCCGGGAGTACACCGACCAGAGCGGCAAGGCCTACACCGGCTACGGGCTGAACTTCACCGTGAAGGAGACCACCCTGGGAGACCGGCTGCAAATGAGCTTTGCCAATGCCGCGGACTTCGTGCGCATGGCGCGTTTGTCGCTGCAGATGCTGGTGACGGGCCAGGCCGGGGTCAAGGACATCAGCGGCCCGGTGGGCATTGTGACGGTCATCACCGATGTGGGCCAGAATAGCGGCTCCACCGCCGCCGCCGTGCGGAATATTGCGTATCTGGCGGCTATGATCGCGGTGAACCTGGCGGTAATGAACCTGCTGCCCCTGCCGGCCCTGGACGGGGGAAAGATTTTCTTCCTGGTCATCAACGCCCTGTGTATGCTGCTTGTACACAAGCGTATCCCGCAGAAATTCGAGAGCTATGTCCACATTGCCGGGTTTGTGCTGCTGATGCTGCTGATGCTGGCGGTGACCTTCCAGGATGTGTGGAAAATTTTCCAATAACTGGCGGCAAACTCTATGAGACTTTTTGGTTTGCGTTTTTACGAGGGAGGAGCGTAAGAGAACATGAGTAAGCAAATTCAGGTGGGCAGCGTGGCCGTGGGCGGCGGCGCCCCCGTGAGCATACAGTCCATGTGCAACACGCCTACCCGGGATGTGGAGGCCACGGTGGGCCAAATCCTCCGTCTGGAGGAGGCCGGGTGCGAGATCATCCGGGTGGCCGTGCCGGATATGGAGGCAGCCCGGGCCGTGGGGGAGATCAGACGGCACATCCACATCCCCCTGGTGTGCGACATCCATTTTGACTATAAGCTGGCCCTTATGTGCGCGGAGCAGGGGGCGGATAAAATTCGCATCAACCCCGGAAACATCGGGTCCAGGGATCGGGTGCGTGCCGTGGCGGACGCCTGTAAGGAGCGGGGCATCCCCATCCGCATCGGCGTCAACGGTGGGTCTCTGGAAAAGGAGCTGCTGGCCAAGCACGGCGGGGTAACGGCCCAGGCCCTGGTGGAAAGCGCCCTGGGCCATGTGCATCTTTTAAATGACTGTAATTTTGACAACATCTGCATCTCCGTGAAATGCTCGAATGTGCCGGTGAATATGCGGGCCTACCAGCTTCTGCGGGCCCAGACGGACTATCCCCTGCATCTGGGCGTCACCGAGGCGGGTACGCCCACCATGGGCATTTTGAAGTCCGCCATGGGTATCGGGGGCCTTTTGTGCCTGGGCATCGGCGACACCGTGCGGGTGAGCCTCACGGCAGACCCGGTGGAGGAGGTGCGGGCGGCGAAACAAATTCTCTCTGCCGCCGGGGTGCGGCGCTTCGGGCCGAATCTGGTCTCCTGTCCCACCTGCGGGCGGACGCAGTACGACATGATCCCCATTGCCCGGGAGGTGGAGCGGCGGCTGGAGAGCTGCGATAAAAACATCACCGTGGCGGTGATGGGCTGCGTGGTCAACGGGCCCGGAGAGGCCGCTGCCGCCGATGTGGGCATCGCCGGAGGAAAGGGCGAGGGCCTGGTATTCCGCCGGGGCGAGATTCTGTATAAGGTGCCGGAGGAGAAGCTGGTGGATGCACTGATGGAAGAGATCGAGAAGCTGTAAGTATGGAGAAAATCGGATTTTTTGATTTTTTTGGGAGCTTTTTGCCGCCCCAGGAGTTTCGGTCTATGCTGACGGGGGCCAAGGTGGTGAGCGGAGAGGTGAATCGGGAGAGCCGCGCCCTGGAGGCGGAGGTGGAGTGCCAGCATTCGGTGCCGGAGGCCGCCGTGACCGCCCTGGAGCAGCTTTTGCAGACCCACTACGACCTGCGCCAGATACGGCTGCGCTTCGTGTCTGCCGGCGGAAAAAAGAGCGCGGAGCAGGTGCTGCTGGGCAAGCCCATCAAGGGGAAGCCTATCTCCATGGAGGGGCTGAACCCTAAGATGGGCACCGTGGTGGTGGAGGGCAAGGTATTCTTCTTTGACTGCCACGAGACCCGGCGGCCCGGGGTGTGGGTCCTGACCTTTGACATAACGGATAACCAAAACTCCGTCACCGTCCGCAAGTATATGCAGACCAAGGAGCTGGGCAGCCTGCAAAGCGCCATCGCCCCGGGTATGTGGCTGCGGGTCCAGGGGATCATGGAGCTGACCAGGGACGGAAAGGATATGCAGCTGGCCCCCTTCAACATCGTGAAGATCGGCCACGAGGCCCGGAAGGATACGGCCAGGGAGAAGCGGGTGGAGCTGCACCTGCACACCCGTATGTCCAACATGGATGCCCTGACGGACCCGGCGGCGGTGATTAAGGAGGCCATTTCCTGGGGCCACCCGGCCATTGCCCTCACCGACCACGGGGTGTGCCAGGCCTTTCCCGATGCCTGGCACACGGCCAAGGGAAAGATTAAAATTCTCTATGGCGTAGAGGGGTACTTTATCAACAATCTGGACGATCGGGTGGTGGTACACGGCCCGGCGGACCAGGATTTTGACGATGAGATCGTCTGCTTTGACATTGAGACCACGGGCCTCCAGGTGATGAAGGAGGCCATCACGGAGATCGGCGCGGTGGTGCTGAAAAACGGGGAAATTACGGACCGCTTTCAGACCTTTGTAAACCCCGGCCGCCGGCTGACCCCGGAAATTATCGGCCTCACGGGCATCACCGACGCTATGCTCAAGGACGCGCCCCAGCCCAAGGAGGCTTTGGAGGCATTCCTGAAATTCGTAGATGGGCGGCCCCTGGCGGCCCACAACGCGGAGTTTGACATAGGCTTCATTCGGGAGGGGTGCCGCCGGGCGGGACTGGATTTTTCTCCCACCTATGTGGACTCCCTGATTTTGGCTCAAAACCTGCTGCCGGAGCTGAACAAATTTAAGCTGGATGTGGTGGCGGAGCACCTGGATCTGCCCGCCTTTAATCACCACCGCGCCTCGGACGATGCGGGCATGGTGGGCTATATGCTCATCCCCTTTTTCGAGAAAATGCGCCGGGAGCTGGGCATCAGCCGCCTGCAGGAAATAAACGAAAAAATGCTGGAGCTGCGGCCCTTGGGCAACAAGAACCACCGCAGACCCAAGCACATTATTATTTTGGCAAAAAACAAGCTGGGGCTCAAGCACCTGTATCAGCTGGTGTCGGCCTCCAACCTGAAGTATTTCAAGCGCTTCCCCATCATTCCCAAGACCGAGCTGGCCGCCCACCGGGAGGGGCTTATCATCGGCTCCGCCTGCGAGGCCGGAGAGCTTTTCCGGGCGGTGGTGGAGCACAAGGACTGGGACGAGCTGAAGCGCATCGCCTCCTTTTATGACTACCTGGAGATCCAGCCCCTGTGCAATAACGCCTTCATGCTGCGCAGCGGCGAGGCCCGGGACGAGGAGGAGCTGCGGGACTTCAACCGCACCATCGTCCGCCTGGGCGCAGAGCTTCATAAGCCCGTCTGCGCCACCGGAGATGTGCATTTCATGGAGCCGGAGGACGAGATTTTCCGCCATGTGCTCCTGGCCAGTAAAAAATTCCCCGACGCGGACAAGAGCCTGCCCATTTACTTCAAGACCACCGACGAAATGCTGGAGGAATTTTCCTATCTGGGAGAGGAGACCGCCTACGAGGTGGTGGTGAAAAATACCCGGGCCATTGCGGATCTGGTGGAGGAGATCGAGCTGCTGCCTCCGGGACAGCTTTTCCCGCCGCGACTGGAAAACTCCGAGCAGGAGCTTCACGACATGGTGTGGAGCAAGTGCCATGAGCTCTACGGGGAAAACCCGCCCCAGCTCATCGTGGACCGGCTGAATGTGGAGCTGGGCGGCATTTTGGGCAAGTACGATGTGGTGTATATGTCGGCCCAGAAGCTGGTGCAGCGGAGCCTGGAAAACGGGTATCTGGTGGGCTCCCGAGGGTCTGTGGGGTCGTCGCTGGTCGCCTATATGGCGGGCATCACAGAGGTGAACTCCCTGCCGCCCCACTACCGCTGCCCCCGGTGCAAGCACACGGAGTTCATCACCGACGGCAGCTACGGCTGCGGCGCGGATATGCCGGATAAAATCTGCCCCCAGTGCGGGGAAAAGCTGGTCAAGGACGGCTTTGACATCCCCTTTGAGACCTTCCTGGGCTACGGCGGCGGCAAGGTGCCGGATATTGACCTGAACTTCTCCGGGGAGTACCAGGCCCGGGCCCACCGCCACGCGGTGGAGATGTTCGGCGAGACCCAGGTGTTCCGGGCCGGGACCATCGGTACCCTGGCGGAAAAGACCGCCTACGGCTTTGTGCGAAAATATCTGGAGGAGCGGGACATCACCGCCGGAAACGCGGAGATGAACCGCCTGACCCTGGGCTGCGTGGGCGTGCGGCGCACCACGGGCCAGCACCCCGGCGGCCTGGTGGTGGTGCCGGACGATATGGATGTGGAGGATTTCACCGCCGTGCAGCACCCGGCAGATGCCGAGGATGCCGAGACCATCACCACCCATTTTGAATACCACTGCATGGAGGACAACCTCCTGAAGCTGGATATGCTGGGCCACGATGATCCGTCCATGATCCGTATGCTGGAGGACCTCACCGGGGTCAATGCCCGGGCTATCCCCCTGGACGACCCGGATACCATGAGCATTTTTACCTCCTCTAAGGTGCTGGGCTTTGAAAATGACGAGCTTCTGGGCCCCACCGGCGCCGTGGCCATCCCGGAGTTCAATACCCGTTTCACCCGGCAGATGCTCATAGACACCCAGCCCAAAGATTTTAACACCCTGGTGCGGCTTTCGGGCTTTTCCCACGGCACGGATGTGTGGCTTGGAAACGCCCGGGAGCTAATCGTGGGCGGTACGGCCTCGGTTCTGCAGACCGTGGGCTGCCGCGACGACATTATGCTCTATCTCATCTCCATGGGTCTGGACCCGAAAATGAGCTTTAAGATCATGGAGGCCGTGCGAAAGGGCAAGGTGAAAAAGGGCGGCTTCCAGGAGGGCTGGGTGGAGGCCATGGAGGAGCACGGGGTGCCCCAGTGGTACATCGAGTCCCTGGCCAAGATCGGCTATCTTTTCCCCAAGGCCCACGCCGTGGCCTATGTGATGATGGCCTTCCGCATCGCCTGGTTCAAGGTCCATGAGCCCTTGGCCTTCTATGCAACCTTCTTCACCATCCGGGCCAAGGCCTTTGACGCGGAGTTTTGCTGCGCCGGAAAGGAGGCCGTGGAGCGAAAAATTCACGAGATCGAGAACAACAAGGACGCCACCGCCGTGGAGCAAAACCTCCTGGTGACCCTGGAGGTGTGCTACGAGTTTTATCTCCGGGGCTTCCACTTCGACACCATCGATATTTACCACAGCGATGCAACGAGGTTCACCATCACCGAGGGCGGTTTGCTGCCGCCGCTGATCTCCGTCCACGGGTTGGGCGAGGCCGCCGCCCAGGACACGGTGGAAAAGCGCAAGGGCAAGACCTTCATCTCCGTGGAGGAGTTTTCCATGTGCTGCAGCAAGCTGTCCAAGACCCATATCGAGCAGCTGAAGGCCCTGGGGGCCTTTGCGGGTATGGCGGACACCAGCCAGGTGAATTTGTTTGACGGCTTGTAAGAAAATTATGTAATCGGACGGCGGGGCAAAGAGCCTTGCAGAGACGGTTCGGGAGCCCATGCTTTCAAGAGGGGAAAGCACGGGCTCCCGGACGGCTGACTCAGTTGCACTCCTTGGCCTGCTTGTTTTGCTCCTGGTTCTCATTTTTGCCGTTTTTGTTCTGATTCTGATTCTGATTCTGGTTCTTGTTCTGGTTGTTCTTAGCCATGCTGAGCACCTCCTTTTCCGAACTGTGTACGCCCTTAGTGTGCCATGACCCCGGTGAAATATACAAATTTTTCTCAAAAAAATATTGACATTGCCCCGCCCGGGTGCTACAATACCATAGGAAAAACAAAGAAGGCTGGATGCATCCGCCTCACCTCCCGCCACAGGCAAAGAGGTCAATAGCGCAGCGCCCTCCCGATTTTGGGGCGGTGTTTAGGCTATGCGGGTGCTTTCGGCATCCGTGTTTTTATTTTTGAATGGAGGTGTTTCGGCCATTAGCAAGCTGCAGCATGAATTGAACGAGGAGATCCGCGATAAGGAGATCCGCCTCATCGGTGAGACCGGCGAACAGATGGGCATTGTTTCCGCGGAGGAGGCCCTGCACATCGCAGACGAGCGCGGTTTGGACCTGGTAAAGATTTCTCCGCAGGCTGTGCCCCCTGTGTGCAAGCTGATGAACTACGGCAAGTACAAGTTTGAGCAGAGCAAACGCGAGAAGGAAGCCAGAAAAAATCAGCATGTGGTGGAGATCAAGGAGATCCGGATGTCCCCGGGCATTGATGTGGGCGATTTCAACACGAAGCTAAAAAACGCCCAGAAGTTCCTGGCAGACGGCAACCGGGTCAAGGTGTCTGTCCGCTTCCGTGGCCGTGAAATGGCCCACACGGATATCGGCCGGGATCTGCTGAACAAGTTTGCGGAGCAGTGCGCCGACACAGCAACATTGGAAAAGGCTGCCAAGATGGAGGGACGGAATATGTTCATTTTCCTCTCCCCCAAAGCAGGCAAGTAATTTATCTTTCCGCCACCGGGCGGAGAGCATACGGAAGGAGTATTTATCATGCCTAAACTGAAGACCCATAGCGGCGCAAAGAAGCGCTTCAATCTGACGAAGTCCGGCAAGGTCAAGAGAGCCCACGCTTTCAAGAGCCACATCCTGACCAAGAAGGACACCAAGCGTGGCCGTCGCCTGCGCTCCGGCACTTATGCCGACTGCACCAACGAGGCGACCATCCGCAAGATGATCCCTTACAAATAATCGACGGAATCGTTAGAATAGGAGGCAAGTACAAATGGCAAGAGTTAAAGGCGCAATGATGGCGCGTAAAAGAAGAAATAAGACCCTGAAGCTGGCCAAGGGTTACTGGGGTGCCAAGTCCAAGCACTTCAAGATGGCCAATGAGCAGGTCATGAAGTCCCTGACCTACGCCTATGTAGGTCGCCGGCTGAAGAAGCGCGACTTCCGTCAGCTGTGGATCACCCGTATCTCCGCTGCCTGCAAGCAGAACGGCATGAACTACTCCACCTTTATGCACGGCCTGAAGGTGGCCGGCATCCAGATCAACCGCAAGATGCTGTCCGAAATGGCTATCAACGACGCCGTGGCGTTCACCGCCCTGTGCGACATCGCTAAGAAGGCCTAAGACTATATTATATCCGCAAAAAAGTGCAGTCTCCGGGCTGCACTTTTTTTGCTGTCGGAAAATTCCGAAGGAATTTTCCGACAAAAGGTTTGCAGCCTGCTGCGCGCATAATTTTTGCGCCGGGCGCAAAAATTCCACACTTGCAGTCTGAGAGGTATTTTTCCCCACGCACATGTCGCGGTGAAAAATGATTTTAATTTTTTGCCGCCTGCGGGCGGCAAACTCTGCGAGGCTTTTTCTTTTCTATCTGCCCTTGTCAATCAAAAAAATTTGCAGTATAATAACAAAAAAATATACCGGGAGGGAACCAATATGTATTGTGTTCGCAAAGTCAATGATGATTACACCTGGATCGGAGCCGACAGCCGCCGCCTGGCGGTGTTCGAGGGCGTGTTCGGCGTGCCGGAGGGCGTTTCCTATAACAGTTACTTGCTTCTGGACGAAAAGACCGTCCTGTTTGACACGGTGGATGCCCAGGTGATCCACCAGTTCCGGGAAAATCTGTACCACGCCCTGGATGGCCGCACCCTGGACTACATCGTGGTCCACCACATGGAGCCTGACCACACCGCCGAGCTGGAGGACATGGTGCTGCGCTTCCCGAATGTGCAGATCCTCTGCACCGCCATGGCCAAGACCATGATCGGCCAGTTCTTCGGTCATGTCTACGACGACCGCATCCGCGTGTGCAAGGAGGGAGACACCCTCTGCACCGGCCGCCATACGCTGCAATTTGTGGCGGCGCCCATGGTCCATTGGCCCGAGGTGATGATGACCTACGACCGTACGGACAAGCTCCTGCTGTCGGCGGACGCCTTCGGCTGCTTCGGCGCTCTCAATGGCCACCTCTTTGCCGACGAGGTGGACTTTGACCGGGACTGCCTGGACGAGTGCCGCCGCTACTACAGCAACATCGTGGGTAAGTACGGCCCCCAGGTGAAGGCGGTGCTGGATAAGGCGGCAAAGCTGGACATTGCCATGCTCCTGCCCCTTCACGGCTTCGTGTGGCGCAAGGATCTGGATTACATCCTTCATAAGCATCTGCTGTGGAGCACCTATCAGCCGGAGGTCCGGGGCGTGCTTATTGCCTACGCCTCCATTTATGGCGACACGGAGAGCGCTGCCAATATCCTGGCCTGCCGTCTGGCGGAGCAGGGCGTTCCTGTCACCATGCGCGACACCTCTGTGGTCCCCCTCAGCAGCATTGTGTCCGACGCCTTTAAGTACAGCCACATTGTTTTGGCCTCCGCCACCTATAATATGGGCGTGTTCATCTGCATGGAGCAGCTCCTCCACGATTTGGCGGCCCACAAGCTGGCAAACCGCCGCTACGCCATCCTGGAAAACGGCTCCTGGTCTCCCGCCGCCGGAAAGGGTATGGAGCAGATCATTGAGCCCCTGCACTGGGAGAAGGTCAGCGACACCCTCACGGTAAAGTCTGCCCTGCGCCCCGACCAGGTGCTGCAGCTGGATACCCTGGCTGACCTGCTGGCCAAGGATGTCCGCCGGGCCGAGGAAAAAGAGGAAAAGCCCGCCGGCGGCAAGCGCTATGTCTGCAAGGTCTGCGGCTATGTTTACGAGGGCGATACCCTCCCCGAGGACTATAAATGCCCCATCTGCGGCGCCGGCCCCCAGTATTTCGCGGAGCAGCAGTAAAAAGGACAAAAAGACTTTTTTGACACGCTGAAATGCTGTATCGGAGCACGGCCCTGAGGTGAAAGATGTATGAAATCTATCTATCTTTTGACAACTTTAAATGAAAACTACCTTCCCCAGCTGCAGGTGATGCCGACTTTCTTGGCGATCCATAACCCGAAAGATGCGATCCGGAATTACGAAGCCCGCAATTACGGCAATTATATGCACCTTGCGCGGCAGGAGTGGGGAGGCAGCCTATGAAGCGGAGCTATAAACGGATCATCGGCAGCCGCCTGATCGTTACTGCCCTTGCAGTCCTGATACAGCTCACCTGGCTTTGGGGACTGCTGGAATTTCTCGCGCCCTATGCGCTGCCTATCAATATCGTACTCACCGTTTTGGCGGTGCTGTTTGTCCTCTATGTGGCATCCAAGCGCGACGAACCGGCCTATAAGATCCTGTGGCTGATCTGTATACTTGCCTTTCCCCTGTTCGGCGCGATCTTGTATCTGGGCTTCGGCGATAAAAAAACCAGCCGCCCGCTGCACCGCCGCCTGGAAAAGGCCGTTGCCGAGATCGGGCCGCCGAAGGCAGAGGCAGACGCGGCCCGCGAACTGGAGCAGGAATCGCCTCATATGGCACAGATATTCCACTACGCTTCCCGGCTGAGCCGTTATCCGGTCCAAAGAAACCGGGACGCCCGGTACTATCCGTCGGGAGAGGCGATGTTCCCGGTGATGCTAAGGGCGCTGGAGCAGGCGGAAAAGTATATCTATCTGGAGTATTTTATTATTTCAGAGGGTAAAATGTGGCAGTCCATGCTCGCCACATTGGTTCAAAAGGCTGCCTGCGGCGTGGATGTTCGGATCATCTATGACGATCTCGGCAGCCTGACCACGCTGCCGCCGGGATATGCAGAGTATCTGCGGCGCAGGAACATCAAGTGCGTTTCCTTTAACCCCATGCGGCTTTTCCTTTCCGGAACGCTGAATAACCGGGACCATCGTAAAATCCTGGTCATCGACGGAAAAGTCGCCTTCAGCGGCGGCATCAATCTTGCGGATGAATACATCAACCACATCGAAAAGTACGGGTACTGGAAGGACGGCGGCTTCCGTTTGGAGGGGCCGGCGGTGCAGAACTATGTGCAGATGTTCACGGAATTCTGGAACGCCTTTTCTAAAGACCCCCTGACGCTCCCGGATTCCTGCGGCTCCTGCCCCCCTGAGCAGGGGGATGGATATGTCTTGCCCTACTGCGATTCTCCCGCAAACCGGGATGCGGTCAGCAACCATCTGTATATGGAATTGTTGGGGCAGGCGACGCAATATGCGTGGTTTTTTACCCCGTATCTCATGCTGGGCGACACACTGCTGGACGCCTTTGTGCGAGCAGCGCAGCGGGGTGTTGATGTGCGCATTTTTGTGCCCGGTGTCCCGGATAAAAAGCTCGCCTACCGGATGACGCAGAGCTTTTTCCGCCCGCTGCTGGAGGCCGGCGTACGCATCTATACCTACACCCCCGGCTTCCTCCATGCAAAGGCCTGTCTGCTCGATGATGAAATCGGCATGCTGGGCACGGTAAATCTGGATTATCGCAGTCTTTTCCTGCATTTTGAATGCAACGCCCTGTTTTACCGCGCCTCGCTTTTGCGGGACTTGAAGCAGGATTTTGAAGAAACCCTTCCCTTGTGTAGGGAAATTACACAGCAGGATCTGAGGAAGGCCCTGCACAGCCGAATGTTAGACAGCGTTCTGCGAATCATCTCTCCCCTGTGCTGATAAGGGTTCTATGCCGTGAAAGCACTTGCCTACTTCCATCATGAAAAGCGCCGCCTTGGGAAAATTCCCAAGACGGCGCTTTTGACTGTTTTTAAGCTGCCGTAAAATCATATGTTATTACAAGGCCGGGCGTGATGCTCTGCCCTTGCCACAGAGCCTTATTTATGATATACTGTTCTTAACGAGCTCTAAACACCCCCACTCACACCGAAAAGGAGACTGTCATGCAATTCATCCTGCTCCCCTTTGCCTTGTGCTTCCTGCTCTATATCCGCCAGGAAAACCGCTATCACTTCTGGGCTGCCACCGCCCTGAAGGTCACCCTGACCCTCACGCTGGCCCTGTGTCTGCTGGTGGCGCTGCTGCGTCGGTATTCTCCGGTATTGCTGGCGGCGAATCTGGGTATGGTGCTGTGTGCCGGAGGTGATTATTTCCTGCAATACATCCGCCGCAGCCCCGGTAAATTCACCTGTGGCATCCTGCTTTTCAGCTTGGGTCATGTGTGCAATCTGGTGGCCCTGTTCCTCCTGGCCCCTTTTCGCCTGAGCGCTCTGGCGGTGCTGGCAGGCCTGCTGGCTCTGGCCCTGGCCCTCAAGGGGATAGGCCGGTGGGATACCTCGGAAAATGAGCCCTGGCTTACCATCTATATTGGCCTGGTGGCCATGACGGCGGCCCAAAGTCTCTCGGCGGCCATCGCCGCCCCCGGAGCCCCGGGAAGCCTCCTGCTGGGTCTGGGCGGCCTGCTGTTCTTCCTGTCGGACATAGTCCTGGGCATTTGGAATTACCAAAAAAATCATATCCTCGTGGCGAACCTGAACTGGCTGCTCTACTTCTCCGGCCAGTTCCTCCTGTGTGCCGGATACATTGCAGCCGCATAAAAAAATACCATCGCATTCCTACGATGGTATTTCAGTGTGTCAAAAAAAGCCTCGCAGAGTTTGCCGCCCGCAGGCGGCAAAGAAATAAAAT
>OFMD01001496.1_pt1 | contig 14321 bp, 5 predicted proteins | sample 1541211 | NCBI WGS metagenome assembly OFMD01 (sample SAMN04209231, study PRJEB22552) | human gut metagenome | biome: gut; material: feces | host: Homo sapiens | place: USA: Oklahoma | reverse complement strand
GGATATGTATTGGTTCTCTTCCGGAATTTGCCGGAGAAGGACGGCCGCCGGTGATCAGTCCGATAATCTTAGGGTCAGCAACCATAGCAGTTACCTGTCCTTTTTTATTGGTTTCGATTGCCTGAGGAGCATGAAGTTCAAGAATTTCAGCACCCTCTGCGATAGCAGCTTCGATTTCGTCCATGAGGGCAGTCATATCAGCCTTTCTGCGTCGGTACATAACACTAACGTTTTTAGCACCAAGACGGATAGCAGAACGGGTAGCATCCATAGCTACATTACCACCCCCGACAACAATGACATTCTTGCCTGTGAAATCTGGTGGGTTACCATCTCCGATATCACGTAACATCTGGATGGCAGAGATAACACCTTTGGCATCTTCTCCTGGAATTCCAAGCTTTTTATCAGTGTGTGCACCGATAGAAATATAAACTGCATCGTAGTTTTCTTTTAACATCTTAAAGGAAATCTCTCCATCTCCATCACCGATGCAGGTATTCATCTTTGTCTCAACACCTGTAGCAAGGATATTCTGAATATCTTCTGCAAGACGGTCTTTTGGAAGACGATAGTTCGGAATACCATAGTAAAGCATTCCGCCGAGTTCTTTTCTCTGTTCGAAAATAGTACACTGATGTCCCATCTGCTGTAAGTAGTAGGCAGCACTTAAACCGGAAGGACCACCACCGATGATAGCAACTGTTTTACCGGTAGATTCACAGCATTCCGGAGGTGGCACGAGACCACAATGATCAGCGGCATAACGCTTTAATCCACGAATATTAACGGCATCATCCACAAAGTTACGGCGGCACTTTGTCTCACAAGGATGTTCACATACAAGTGCACAGGAAGTAACAAATGGGTTATCTTTACGGATTAACTTAACAGCATCTGCATAACGTTCATCTGCGATAAGAGAAATGTAACCAGGAACGTCAACACCGGCAGGACAAAGAGCAACACAAGGAACCGGCTGTTCTAAATGACAGGAACAATGACCGTTCGTGATATGCTCGATGAAATCTTCACGAAAACCTTCCAGACCTTTTAAAACCATTCTTCCGGCTTCGTAACCGATAGCACAGTCAGCACTGTCATAAATGGCCTTTGCAGTACGTTCAATTAAACTAAGTGTTTCTAAAGTGGCTTTTCCATCCAGTACATCTTCTAACATATCTTCAAGAACGCCCAGACCGATACGGCATGGAACGCACTTTCCACAAGTCTGTGCATGAAACAGTTTCAGGAAAGAAGCTGTCATATCAACAGGACACAGTCCGGGAGGACTGGCAATAATTCGGCGTTCCAGATCTTCGTACAGATTGTCAACGACTAACTGGGCCTTGCTTTTTTTTCTGACCTCAAGTCTACTCATAATTTCCTCCATTCACAGGGCTACCACCCTGATAACAAAAATAGTCTCAATGAAGCGATTATATCATATGAGAAAAAATTTGAAAAGAAATGATAATTTATTATCATTATAATAAAAACGTTATAATAATAACAATTTACAAAAGAAAACAATTTAAAGTCGTGAAGAAGATATTCATTTATAAAAAAGACAGAAAAAACCACATTGACTGATAAAAAATTATCATCACATGTGGCTTTTCTTTATATTTTATTCAAAAATGTATAGCAAAATATTTTGGAAAAGTATTAGAAAAAATGCTGCTTACAGGAGAAGTCCGGCAGATTGTAATCTTTTTTTAACAATCGGTCCAGCAAGGACAACGAGAATGATTTTCACAAGGTCACCAGGGATATATGGAATTACTCCGGCAAGCAATGCCTGGTAAAAGGTAAGGTGTGCCTCGATGGCAAGCCATGCCGTACCAAAAATGTAAGCAACAATAGTACCGATGGCAAGACCGACAATCTGCATTCCGCGGTTAGAAAACTTTTCAAAAGCAAATCCACAGATGATTGCCATTGGAATAAAGCCGATCAGGTATCCGCCGGTTGGTCCTAAAAGTTTTGCAAAACCGGAACTAAAACCGGAGAAAACAGGGAGTCCTGCAATACCAATAAGAAGATAGATCAGATAACTTATTGTTCCAAACTTCCAGCCAAGCAAACATACAGTCAGGTAAATTGCCAGATTTGTTAAAGAAATCGGAACAGGGCTGATCGGAATTGGGATGGAGAGTGGTCCTAAAATACAGGTGATGGCAGCCATAACAGCGATGAGTGCCATCTGGAATGTTGTAAAAGATTTTTTCTTTGTAGTAGTAACAGCAGACATGATAATTTCCTCTCTAAAATGTATTGTTAAAAATAAAACTGGCTCCATTATAAAAGAAGTAGAACAAATTGTCAACCATAAATAAAAAATAAGTTAACAATGCTTTTCTGATTGACAGGGAGCTGACTTTGGCCTTTCTTTCGCCACACAAGTAAATTTTTTCAAAAAACTAGCATTCTGCACAAATATATTGACATTTTTTGCGTTTTTTTGTAAAATTAAAAATGGGACTAAAAGTATCAAAAAGAAAGGGAGAGAAAGTATGAAGCAACGATTTTTAAGTATTTTTCTTGCGTTAGCCTTAATCATTCCATTCTTTCCGCAGGTAACTTTACCAGCGAAAGCAGCGGAAACGACAGCAAAAACGCAGGATGAGAACAGTAACGAAAACACGGATGCTTTTGGAATCAAGATGGATACAACCATTGATACCCAAAAGGAGAAGGCGAATAACCCTTATGGAACAGAAGGCTGGGTAAATCTTTTTACCGTACCGGAACTGTTTGTTTCACAGGGGTATGATGGCTACAGAAGTTTTGAAACCTATAATTATAATAATGACAGAGATCATAAAGAAGGTTCCATTGGAAGCATAACAGACGGAACTCGGATAGGTAAAAAAGAGGAAGGGAACAAAAACGGATTTACCATTATGGATACGGCACCTGTCGATGCAGAGGGTGAAGGGCAGAAGCGCTATGTGGCTGTTCTTGGCTACTGGCTTGGAGGAAAGCGTCTGGAGCTTTATATTGCAGATAAAGACGGAAACAGAGTAAGTAATACTTATGCTATTGGAGGGGAAAAAACTCTTGATTATCTGGAACAAGCAGATGCATTTGAAGATACAGGATTTGTTTCTGTAGCAGCAGGCGATTTTAACGGAGATGGAAAGGATACGGTTATAGCCTATGCTCCGTTGATGGAATCGGACAGTGAACAGCCTCAGTTGTGGGAATTCTCTATAACTGCATACGGAAATAATATGCAGTTAGATAAAACAGGAACTGTCTGCAATATATTTGATATTTTAGGTACAGGGAATATAGCAACAAAACATTCAAATAACGGAAAAGTATTCAGAAATACACCAGTTGTTCAGATGACAACAGCAGATACAGACAAAGATAGCGTAGATGAGCTTGTTGTCACAGCGGGAATGAATAATACGAAGGCGGATGTAAATAACCGCCAGTCGAGAATGTTTATTTATGATAATATCACAGAGGAAGAAAAGTCTTACTGGAATAAAACTTTTGAGTTAGATACCAAAGGATATAATAATGGTAATCAGAGACTCCGCTGGGCATCTTCTTCTGTAGGTAATCTTGTTATGACAGGCAGCGGTGCGGACTATCCGGAGATTATCACAGCAGGATGGGTAGATAAGAAAACAAATAAAGATGCAGATCTGACCCATGATATCGGTGCATATGTAACATCTTGTAGTAAAACAACTAAAAAAGGTAATTCTGCAATAGGAACGTATGCGAAAAGTGAAGTACCAGCAATAGGAAGTAATGGACAGCCACAGGTCAGTGGATTTACAAAGGATGGACATTACAGAGATGACGTGCAGTCCCTGGTCGTTGTAGATACCTTTGCTGCAGATGGTGTGAACGCAAAAGCCTCTGTACTGATTATGGATACGATATATACCTATGAAGCAGGGAAAGGTCTTAATGAGGAATACCGTACGGATTATTTTAATCACAGTGATAATGGAATTGGTACCTCTATCATTACAAATGGATTGGTACAGGATGCAGTATCCGGTAATTTTTCCGGCAATGAAGAAGGCAGGGAACAGATTGTATTTACAACCTGTCAGAAACGAGCATCAAAAAATCAATATTTCTATAAGACCTATACATACAAAAAGACAGGTAAATCTTTCTGGCAGTGTAACTCAACAGGATATCGTATTAGTAAGAAGGGGAATGCGTACACGTCTTTATGTGCACCAGATATTGACTCAGACAGTACGATTGCAAGAATTAAAGACGTATCTTTAACATATACAGAGCCGGAAGTGCTTGCACTTCTTGAATCAACTCCATATTTTTCTGAGGTAGACGAGGGAGATATCGGCAATAGTGAAACAGCTTATGGTAAGGAGAATGGAGAGGGAACTTCTGTATCAACAGCAGAGGGACTTACCACAAATATCGTGGCTGGTTTTGAGTGGTCTGTTGATGATATCTGTGCCGGCTTTGTATGCGGTGCCGGCTTTGAGACGAGTGTAGAACAGGGATATACCTGGGAGACTGCCACGAGTACGACAAAGAAATTTTCCTTAAATTACTCCAATGATACGGGAGAAAATCAGGTTATTGTTTACAGAAGACCAGTTACAACATATCGGTATGAAATTAAAGGAACAAAAGATACGATGGTACTTGCGAGACAGGGTACTCTGCTGACAAGTATGCTTCCGGTGGATGAGTATAATGAGGCAGCTCAAAGCTATGAACTGGAAGAAATCGCAGATGGAACACTTGCCACACCGGGCAATCCATTCTCTTACCGTTCAAGTACAGCGGGTCTTAATAATGTGGCAGAAAGCAAAATAACTACCCAGTATGGAAAGGAAGGAACGGTAACACAGGAATTTTCAACAGAGACAGAACAGGAAAAGACATTTACCTATGACCTGAATGCTTCGTTTACTGCTTATGGACTTGTATTTGGAGTAAAAGCAGGCGGCGGTGCCGGTACAACTTATTCGGAATCGCAGTCTACGATTAATACAGAGGCGATTACAAAGACGGGTGCAGTTACAGGTAAACAGGTAGAAGGTTATGATTTTAACTGGAAATTTGCACATTGGACAACAAAGGTAAATGGTACAGAAATACCGGTTCTTGGTTATGTGCTTACGAATGTTATCGCACCTCCGTCTCCACCGGAAAATCTGGCAGTAGAGAGTGTAACATCTGATTCTGCAAAGATTACATGGGATGCAGGAGAAAGAGGAGCTGATGAATATCGTATTTATCAGATTTATTCTGATGGAAGTGATATTCAGATCGGAACAGTCGATGGAACAGAGAGTACATACGAAGTTACAGGATTAAAACCAGATACATCCTATACTTACGCGATTAAGGCTTATAAAGAAGGAAAGAAAGGGGATGCGATCTCTGGAGAATCTGTTTTCAGTGAGAAGCTTATCGTTACGACACTTCCGGAGAAGATGGGAACTGTCACGATCACTAATCCGGAAAATGCAAGTGTAAAGATTGGCGGAAGTGCTGTATTTAAGGCGGATCTATCCAGTACAGCTTCTGATTACAGAGCAACTAATTACAAATGGCAGAGAAGAGAAAAAGGTGGTAAATGGCAGACGATTGACGGAGCAAAATCCAGTAAGCTTACACTTAATGATCTTACAGAAGCAGATAATAATACAGAATATCGCTGTATTTTCCGCGTAAGTTACACAAGTGCCAGCTCTCTTATTGAATATTACAGTAAGGCAGCGACGCTTACAGTTGGTGAAACTGCAGTTGCCCCAGAACTTACGATAACCGGACATGATAATACGGGAAATGGAACACTTGCCAAACCGTATGCCGGCAAGTCCAATTATAATAAGAAGACAGGTACAACAACGCAAGAGATAAAGACAACAAAGAATATTACGATAGAAAAATCAGGTACGCAGCCAGAGTTAACAGTGTATACAGATGGAGACCAAACGGCTCCGAAGTATTACGGTGTTGGAAAAGATGAGAATGACAATATAGTATATTATCAGGTGGCTAAGACCGGCGATACGTACACTGCAGGTGATAAGATTACAGTTGCTGAAAAATATTCCTATACGAATCTAAACGGTGATGCAGTTACAGATGTTCCAACAGAATTTAACAGTGGAAAGGATTCTGTAACTGTAACGAAAGATAATGTTACCTATTATCTTCAGGCAAAGATTACCGGAAAACAGAGAGCAGGTATCAATACAGGAAGCAGTGGAGTTACATCAACAGACAGCCGTCTGGAATCTATGACAGGAATCACATATTACTGGAAGTCAAATAATGGATATTATACATATGATTCTTCTGCACCGAATACGCCTGGAAGTGCTGTGACTTTATCAGATGCCGATAAAAATGCATTATATGATGTTTACCACAAGGCAAATACGAAAGTTGTTGTTGGAAGAAATGAAACCTATACAGTAAGTGATACAAGTACAGTGAATGGAAAGCAGGAGACTACTTATGAAAATGAGAGTCAGTACGGATTTGCTCTTGTAACGATAAGTAGTGGCGAAACGACAACATATACAATCACTTCTATTCAGGAGGATGTAGAAGAAACTTACACAGTAGGAGATACAGAACTTGCTGGTTTTGATCCGGCGAAGCTTACGCTTGTGACAAAGCAGGTTATTAATACAGTAGAGACACCTGTATATACGACACAGGCTGGGGATAGCTTAACTCTTCGTGCAAAAGTAACAGAAAAGGACAACAGTAAGGCAGCGGCAGGTGCATCTGTAGAATTTAAGATTGTAAATACACAGACAAATGCTATCAATACGATTAGTGCGGTAACAGATTCTAATGGTGAAGCAAAGACAACCTGGAGAGCAGCTACGAGTGGTCTCTACAGCATTCAGGTAAATGTTCTTGCCAAATCCGGTTATACAGCATCGGCAACGAAGGCACAGTATTATAATGCAGGTGGAACGTACGAGACAAACACAACAGAATACCGTCTTGTATTGTCCAGTACAGGAAAGCCTTTGACAGGAGCCATGACCTATGGTGGAATTGTTAGTTATGAGCTTCAGGAAAGAGCCATTACCGTTTCCTCAGACGAGGCAAAGACACAGACAGTCGGGGAGTGGAAGAAGTCAGAAAAGACTAATCTTACTTATACGGTAGAAACAACAGAAAAAGACAGAAAGAAAGTGGATGAAGTTAAACAGCCATTATCAGTGGCAAGCTATAATTTCCGCGTTTATGATGGAGATACGATTGATCCACAGAAAGAACTTGCAGCAGCAGCTTTACAGATAACAAAAGCAGCAGTAACAATTACACCGGAAATTAAAAATGGTGTAACCCCGTCTAGTGCTTCTGACATTACTTTAAAGGTGGAACCGGAAATTTCGGGAGTGAACCTTAATGATGTTCTTAATGTGAACTGTGGATATTTTACCGATAAAACAGCGACCGGTAAGTTTGATGTTATACTTTCCTACAAGACAGACAGCAATGGTGCGGTAACGGATGAAGTAAAAGCATTCCAGAATAATTATACAGCAACACTTAAAAGTGCAAGCTTTACTGTAAAACCAGATAGTGCACAGGTGAAGTTCTCCTGCGGAGAAAATGGTACGATTGTTGGACGTTATGCGGATAACTGGTATCCGATGGCATCTGGAAGTAACCAGACCAAAGGAACGAGACTTCGTTTTGCAGTGGCACCAAACAGTGGCTATGGTGTAGCTAAGTGGATTATCAACGGAACGGATTACGCAGTAGATGCAAAGAATCTACCAGAGGGAATGCGTATTTCTGAAGACGGAAAGATCTTAGATGTAGCTTCATTTAATCCGGCATCACAGACCGCATCAACAAATCCAGGTCATACAAAAGATGGCGTTCTTACAGTAGAAGTGAGCTTCAAGAGTACCTCTCATGAGATTACTTACAGTGTAGATGGTAAAGGTGGGACCTTAACAGCCGTTAATGAAAATGATAAGAAGATTAATTCTGGAACTAAGATTACACAGGGAAGCAAGGTGACATTTACCGCAGAACCAGAAGAAGGATATATCGTATCTGGCTGGAAAGTAGATGGAAAGACTTACAAATGGCAGGACAAAGACGAGGATTATCTTGGAACAACATTAGTTCTTGAAGATATTTCCAAGGATGAAAATGTAATAGTAAGCTTTAAGAAGAGTACAGCTTCCTACAAAGTAATTACCAGTGTAGCAGATGAAGATGGAAAGACCGATACTTCTCTTGCGAAGGTAACAGCGATCAACGCAGAGACAAAAGAGGAGGTGACAGATCTTACATCTATTAAAGAAGGAACAACACTTACCTTTACAGCATCTGTAGCAGATAAGACAAATCATATGGTAAAACTGTGGCAGACAAGTAAGGATGGTAAGACCTGGGAAGATGCAGCGTTAAGCGGCGGAAGTAATACATTTACCCTTTACAATATCAGTGAAAATCTGTATATTCGTCCGGTGATTACCATTGCCCAGAAATACAGCTTAAAGTATAAGGTTGTATTAGATGACGGCAAACCTGGTGAGACAATAGTAACAAATAAAAACATTGCAGAACTCACAGCGACAAGCAATGGTCAGGAAATTACAAGTGGGGAAAGTCATTCCGCATATATTCCGGTAGAATTTGCCCTCACTTTAAACAATGATTACTATGTCACTAGCTGGAGCAAGAACGTGAAGGCAAGAGAAGATTTATCAGCAGCAAGTCTTGACGCACTTGACAGCAATACAGAAGTTGTTGTTACTATCAAAGAAAAACCGGTTGTGACAATACCATTCGGTATCTCGAATGGAACTCTTACAGTAATCTACAAAGATGCCGCTAACAAAGATATATCGGTATCAAATGGAGATCATATTCCAAATGGTACACAGTTGCTTGTTACATTAACACCGAAAAAAGGCTATGTTGTTGATGAGGATGCGTTAGGTGCATCAGTAGAAACAGAATATACCGATGAAGATAAATCTGGAAACACAACAGACACGAAGTCTTACAAGGTAGAGAATGTAATAGCTAATGTAACCGTAAAAGGAGCATTTAAAGCACTTGGAACACATAAAGTAACTTATGAACCTGTAATTGCTTCAGGTGAGAGTGCAAACGGAACCTTAACCGCAAAGGCAGATAGAAAGCAGATGGACATTTACAAGGTTGACAAGCTTACTACTGGCGAAAAGGTATATGAAGGAAGTACACTGACATTTACGGCAGCACCAGATACGGATTATTCTATTCAGGAATGGCGTATTAATGGTACGATTTTGAAGGAAGATGGAATAAAAGTTACGGATTCTGTTTTAACTCTTCCTAATATCGCAAAAGATTACACAGTAACCGTACAGTTTAAGAAGTCAGGAAGTGACACAACAATCGCTGCTGGAGAAAATGGAAAGATCGTCAGTGCAGTGGCAGGAAAGGTAGATCAGATTGCTAATATTGAATCTGGATTTGTACTTGCTGCCGGAGCAACAGTAGATATTACTGCACAGCCGGATACCGGATATAAGGTAGGATGCTGGAAAGTAAATGGAAAGGTTGTTGATGGACAGACAGGCAATACGTATACTTACACAGCTGATGAGAACGGCACAGGAGCCGCAATCACCGTACAGTTCGTACAGATTGATTATGCAGTAAGCTGGAGCGCAGTAAACGGTACAGTGAAAGCAGAGGATACATCGGGCACAGAATATGAAGGTAATAAAGCCGACATACGTGGTGGAAGTCAGGTGACATTTAGTGCAACACCAAAAGAAGCTTATAAAGTAAGCTGCTGGAAAGTAAATGGAGAGGCTGTAGACGGAGAAAATGGTGATACATTTACATTTACTGTTCCAAGTGGTGCAAAAGAGATACCAGAAGTTGCTTCTTATAAAGTAGAGGCCGTTTGTGAAAAAGATCAGTTTACATTAACCTATGCACAGCCTTCTAATGGAACGCTCACAGCAAAGGGAGCGGCAGGTGAAGTTGCAAGTGGTGATAAAGTAAATGGCGATGAAAAATATACATTTACTGTGAAACCGGATGCAGACTATATCGTTGAAAGCTGGACTGTAGACGGTCAGGTGATTGACAGCCACAGCGCTTCCTATGAAGTGACAGTGAAGAAGGATACAGAAGTTTCTGTACAGCTTGCTCCTGCATCTTATAAAGTAACTTATAAAGTAAACAACGAACAGGGAAAACTTCTTGTTGGTAAAGATACAGAGGAAAAGACCGATGGAGAAATTTCAGCAGCATATGGAACAAGTATCAAGTTTACTGCAGTATCCAATAAATTCTGTCATATCAAAGGCTGGAAGCTTGATGGAACAGAAGTCACAGATACGACAGAGGGAATAAGCATAAGTGCAGATGGTTCTGAACTGACTCTTTCCGAAGTTAAGAAAGAGCATAGTGTAGAAGCAATATTTGATGCAGCTACAATGTATGAAGTTTCTTACGAAGTTGATGAAAAAGGTGCTGCTTCTGATGCAGGAACTCTTAAAGCGAAAGCTGGCAACACATACCTTAAGCTTAAAAAAGATCAGACAACCACAGTAGAAGGTGGAAAAACTCTTACATTTACGGCAGTTCCAGTGAGTGCAGACTTTATGGTAGCAGGCTGGTATGTGAATGGTAAGAAAGTAGAAAATGAACTTTCCAATACGTGTGTCATTGAAAAACTCGACAAGAAAGTACATGTAACTGTACAGTTTACACAGTATAAAGGATACGCACTTCCAGTCAGTGGTGAAGGCTATGCACTTTCTGAGATGAAGAGAACACCAGATGATACAACACCAGACACGGAAATCCGTGAAAATGGAACGCTTTCCTTCAAGGTAGCACCAGATACAGATAATAAATATATCCGTATTGATAAGCTGGTTATTAACGGATATGACTGCCTGGCTGATAAGCTTTCAGAAGGAAAAGAACAGCCAGAGAACTGTACCTTAGTAGAAGTACAAAAGAATGAGGATGGAAGTTATGTGATAACCGTTTCAGGAATCACAGGAGAAATCCAGACAGATATTACTGCCCACAAACATACCTTAAAGAAGGTGGATAAGGTAAATCCAACCTGTACAAAAGCAGGAAATAAGGAATACTGGATCTGTGAGGATGAAAATTGCAAGGAAATGTTCTTAGAAGAAGCAGCTATGAAGGCGGTACAGTGGAAAGATATTTTACTTCCAGCAACAGGTCACAACTATCAGAATGGTATTTGCGGAAACTGTGGAGCGAATGATCCGACATATGTAGATATTCATCCAGGAACGCCAAAAGTAAAAGCAAAAGCGAAAGGTGATCGAAAGATTAAACTTAGCTGGAGCAAGGCAAAAGATGCACAGGGCTACATAGTATATCGCTATAATGCAAAGACAAGGAAATATGCTGTGATTGCTAATACAAAGAAGACTGCCTATACAGATAAGAAGCGTACGCCGGGAACGGTATACAGATATCTTGTAAAAGCATATGGTGTATCTTTAAATAAAAAAGTAATTTATGGACAGGTATCTAATTGTGCAGTTGCTGTTACAAAGCCGCAGACTCCTAAGATTACATCGGTAAAGAAAGCTGGAACGACAAAAGCAATGATTCAGCTTAAAACAAAACGTAATGTTAAAGGATACCAGCTCTATGAGTACATGTGGCAGACGAAGAAGTTTAAACTTGTTGGAAAGATTGAGGGTAAAAAATATTATAAGTATGACAGTAAAAAGAAGAAATTTACCCGCGATAGAAAGTCTAAAGTTGTACAAAATGCAAAGAAAAAGACAATTTCTGTAAAGATCACAACAAACAGTGTAAACTTCAAACGTTACAGAAGATATCGTTTCAAAGTACGTTCTTATGTAAAGTATAATGGCAAGCAAATTTTCAGTAAGCTTTCTAAACAAAAGATTGTAACTCGTTAAACAGGAAATATGATCTGCGTTTAAACTAAAAGAGACTTCCCGGAAGGTTCGGATGCCTCCTCCTTCCGGGAAGTCCTTTTTGTCTTTACAAATAGATAAATATGTGGTTTGTGAGAAGCATATTCTTTCTTGACTGCATGGCAAAATCAGCCTATTATAAGAGTTAGAAAAGGCAGATATCTTTTTACTTTTTTTATAAATATATCTGCAGGTGTTGGAGGAAAATGTAGTATGGAAGGCAAGAGACTGACAAGTTATGCGATGGAAGAATTAGAATGTCCAAAGTGCGGGCATAAGCATTCTCTTAAAAAGTATAAGGTTATCAATGTAACAGAGAAGGCAAAATTAAAAGAAGAAATTATGAAGAACCGGCTTTATCAGTTTAGCTGTGAAGAATGTGAGTATATGGCACCGCTTACATATGACAGTTTATATGTGGATAGCCGAAAAAATATTATGATTTACATGGCACCGGTCATGAATGCAGAGATTAAAGTAGAGATTGCGGAGCTTGAACAGGAAAAAGGTATAGATAAACGTCTTGTAGATAATATTAATGATTTAAAAGAAAAGATTATGATTGTCGATAATCATTTAGATGATCGTGTGATCGAGATCATTAAGATCATGTATCTTGACCAGATTAAGAAAGAGATGGAAGATGATACACTGTTAAATATTCTTTTTGATTATAACAGAGACAATTATTGTTTTCTTGTCTTTTTCCAGAAAAAGGGAATTGGAAAAATTCCATTGACAAGAGAGTTCTACCGTCAAGTTGAGGATAAGTATAAAGAGGCAATCAAAGAACATTCTACAGATGGTTTTATGAAGATTGATATGGAGTGGGCAGGTAAGATTCTTTTTAAGAATCACAATAAATTTAATTAAAAAGAATTGATTAAAAAGAAGTAAAAAGTTCTTGCACTCTACATACTGTTATGGTATAATAAGAACGCTGTTTGAAATAAGATAACTATTGAATATAATTAATTAATGAAACATATATTGGAAGAGGTGAATAAGATGCGTGAGGGAATCCATCCAAAATACTATCAGGCAAAGGTTGTATGTAACTGCGGTAACGAATTTGTTACAGGTTCTACTAAAGAAGACATCCATGTAGAAATTTGTTCTAAATGTCATTCATTCTACACAGGACAGCAGAAAGCTGCTAAGGCTCGTGGACGTATTGACAAGTTCAATCGTAAATATGGCATGAATCAGAATTAATAACCGTAAGGTTTTAAATTAGGCGGCGGTGCAATGTATCACAGAGAATGTTGTGATGTTGTACCGTCGCCTAATTTTGGTTATACCAGATGTGAGATAACGCACATCTCGTAGCAAGAATGTGAGGCATTCTTGAAAGGAGGTGCTCTTTGAAAAAGACAAGTATTGGAGGACAGGCAGTAATGGAAGGGGTCATGATGAAGAATCTTGACCGTTATGCAGTTGCTGTTCGGAAACCAGATCATGAAATAGAAGTAATGACGGACGAGTATAAAAGTCTGGGAAGTCGTTATGCGGTTCTTGGCTTACCGATCATACGTGGAGTTGTTAACTTTGGAGAGTCTTTATATATCGGATTAAAGACATTATCCTATTCTTCTTCTTTTTATGAGGAAGAGGATTATGAGCCGGGAAAGGTGGAACAGTTTTTTACAAAAATTTTTGGAGATAAGTTAGAAAGCGTTCTAATGGGAATCACAATGGTCATTTCTGTTATATTGGCGCTTGGGATTTTTATGGTACTTCCATTTTTCCTTACGAATCTGATGAAAGGATTTCTGCCATCTTACAGTATACGTACCCTGATTGAAGGAATCATACGTGTGGCGTTATTTCTAATATATATATGGCTTATATCTAAGATGGAGGATATAAAGCGGGTATTTATGTATCATGGTGCAGAACATAAGACGATCAACTGTTTAGAACATGGTGAAGATCTGACACCGGAAAATATTAAAAAGTATTCGAGGCTTCATAAGCGTTGTGGAACCAGTTTTCTGCTTATTGTTATGATTGTCAGCATTGTCGTATTTATGTTTATTCGTGTGGACAGCTTAGTATGGAAGTTTGTGCTGAGAATCCTTCTCGTTCCGGTTGTGGCAGGTATTTCTTATGAATTTATTCGTCTGGCAGGAAGAAGCGATTCGAAGATTGTGAATACGTTAAGTAAACCAGGATTGTACTTGCAGTATTTTACAACAAGAGAGCCAGATGAGGAAATGATGGAAGTTGCAATTAAGGCAGTAGAAGGCGTTTTTGACTGGAGAGAGTATCTTCGGGCAATGCATAACGGCGAACTGGAGGATTAGCTATGACAATCCGGGAAGTTTTAATAAATATACGAGAACGACTGCAAAATGCAGGGATTGAAGATTTTGA
>OFMD01001488.1_pt1 | contig 14379 bp, 12 predicted proteins | sample 1541211 | NCBI WGS metagenome assembly OFMD01 (sample SAMN04209231, study PRJEB22552) | human gut metagenome | biome: gut; material: feces | host: Homo sapiens | place: USA: Oklahoma | reverse complement strand
ACGCCTTGATCGCGAAGGGCGCGGGAACGCCGATTTTCGCCAGATATAGCATTACAGTCCGTATACCAAACAATTTTCGATACTCATTGGAAATTTGTTCCGCTTTTTTTGGCGAAATTCCGGAAACCTCAGTGAGCCTTGCCGGATTCTGTTCGATCACGGTGAGCGTCTCGTCCCCAAACCGCGCGACCAGCCGCCCGGCGGTCTTGGGGCCGATCCCCTTGATCGCACCGGAACCCAGATAACGCTCCATGGCCAGTGCATCCTCCGGCATTTTTTCTACGTAGGAGGCTATCTGAAACTGCTTGCCATACACCGGATGTGTTGTATAATTTCCGGAAGCTTCAATGGCAGCCCCCTGGGTGATCGCAGGAAATGTCCCCACACAGGTCAGTTCCCGTTCCTCTTCCATCCCTTTCAGTACCATGACCGTATATCCATTATCTTCATTTCGGAAGATCACATGATCTATATATCCTGTAACTGTCTCACTCATTTTTTTCTCCATCTGTAAACCTCTGATAACAGCAAAAGGCACTGCAGCTGCAGCGCCTTATCTGTATGAGTTTCCTGCGGCAGTCTCTTCTCTGACCCTGTGCCGTCCGGACGACTCATAACGGTTTACATCCTTGACATGATTTCCGCATATTTTCCTGTTCCTGCAGCCACTACAAGCATTGCATCCTGTACCGTCAGTGTGCTGACTCCTGTTTTCTGCTCGATCAATGCATCCATTCCATGCAGCATGGCACCTCCGCCTGTAAGAACGATTCCTCTGTCCATGATATCTGCCGCCAGCTCCGGCGGTGTTTTCTCAAGAACGCCATGGACTGTCTCTACGATCTGTCCGGTCGTTTCCCGCAAAGCGGTCCGGATCTCCTCAGATGTCAGTGTTGCCACCTTCGGAAGTCCTGTGATGATATTTCTGCCCTTGACCTCCATCGTGCGAAGATCCGCTTCTTCACTGGCTGTTCCGATCTTGATCTTGATATTCTCCGCTGCATCCTCCCCGATAAAGAGGCTGTGCTTCTCACGTACATAATTCATGATCGCATGATCAAAATTATCTCCTGCAACCTTCACAGATGCGGAAACAACCACACCTCCTACGGATACGACCGCAACATCCGTGGTCCCTGCACCGATATCCACGATCAGATTACCAAATGGCTTGGTGATATCTACACCTGCACCGATAGCAGCAGCGATGGGCTCGTCCACAAGAAAAACTTCCCTGGCCCCTGACTGATAAGCAGCTTCCTCAACTGCCTTGCGCTCGATCTCCGTGATCCCGCTCGGAACACTGATGCTGACTCTCGGTTTCCGGAACGCTCTCCGTCCCATAGCCTGTGAAATAAAATATTTCAGCATCTTTTCCATTACATTATAATCTACGATCACACCTCTTCGGATTGGCCAGATCACTTCCATATTGGAAGTCAGATGGCTTGCCATCTGTCTGGCTTCCTCACCGATTGCTCTGATCTTCTCTGTATCTTTATCATAAACAACCACAGAGGGCTCTCTTAAAACGATTCCCTTGCCTGTGGAAAACACCAGACTGTTTCTGGTTCCCAGATCGATTCCAATATCCTTTGCCGGCATAAATCCTCCCGCCTGCGTCATACACGTTCATATGCTGACGCATTTCTGACTTATTCTGTTCCGGTCTGTGCCGAAACGTTCCCGCACTTCATTATATACAAAACCACAGAAATTGAAAAGAACTTTTACCGGTTATTTCTGTTCCAGATATTTTTTCACATATTTACCGGTGTAGGAAACCGGATTCTCTGCTACTTCCTCCGGAGTTCCTCTGGCAATTACCGTTCCGCCTCTGTCACCGCCTTCCGGTCCGATATCAATAATATGATCCGCCGTCTTGATCACATCCAGATTGTGCTCAATGACCACAACGGTGTTTCCTCCTTCAGACAGACGGCGCAGGATCTCGATCAGCTTGTGGACATCCGCAAAGTGCAGTCCTGTGGTAGGCTCATCCAGGATATAGATCGTCTTTCCGGTACTGCGCTTGCTGAGTTCTGTGGCAAGCTTGATACGCTGTGCTTCTCCTCCGGAAAGAGTGGTGGAGGGCTGACCCAGACGGATATAGGAAAGCCCTACATCATACAGGGTCTCGATCTTTCTCCGGATCGACGGTACATTCTCAAAAAATGTCAGTGCTTCTTCCACAGTCATATTCAATACATCATAAATACTCTTGCCCTTATACTTCACTTCCAGAGTCTCACGATTGTAGCGTTTGCCCTTGCAGACTTCGCAGGGCACATATACATCCGGAAGAAAATGCATCTCGATCTTGATGATTCCGTCACCGCTGCAGGCCTCGCACCGTCCGCCCTTGACATTAAAACTGAAACGGCCTTTCTTGTAGCCCTTTGCCTTGGCATCTGCGGTGGCTGCAAAAAGATCACGGATCTGGTCAAAAACTCCGGTATATGTGGCAGGATTGGAACGGGGAGTTCTTCCGATCGGGGACTGGTCGATATTGATCACCTTATCCAGCTGATCGATACCCAGGATGTCATCATGTTTCCCGGGGATCACTCTGGCACGGTTCAGGTCTCTGGCAAGTCTCTTGTACAAGATTTCATTGATCAGAGAGCTCTTACCGGAGCCGGAAACACCTGTGATACAGGTCATCACTCCCAGAGGAATATCTACGTCGATATGCTTCAGGTTGTTCTCTGCCGCACCCTTTATATGAAGAAATCCGGTTGGTTTCTTCCTCACTTCCGGTACCGGGATCTTCAGCCTTCCGCTTAAATAAGCTCCTGTCACAGACTGCTCATTTTTCATCAGATCCTCAGCTGTCCCCATTGCGACCAGTTGTCCGCCATGTTCTCCGGCTCCGGGGCCGATATCGATGACACAGTCTGCAGCACGCATGGTATCTTCATCATGCTCCACCACGATCAGACTGTTGCCAAGATCACGGAGACGCATCAGTGCCCCCAGAAGCTTGTCATTATCTCTCTGGTGAAGCCCGATACTCGGCTCATCCAGGATATATGCAACCCCCACAAGCCCGGATCCGATCTGTGTGGCAAGACGGATCCTCTGAGCCTCTCCGCCGGAAAGGGTTCCGGTAGCTCTTCCAAGTGAAAGATACTCCAGGCCAACCTCTGCCAGAAATCCAACCCTGGCGCGGATTTCCTTCAGGATCTGTCTTCCAATAAGCTCCTGCTGCTTTGAAAGCTTCAGATCGCGGAGAAAGCCCTGCAGCTTCTGTACCGGCATATTGGTCACTTCATAAATATTCTTATCCGCCACGGTCACTGCCAGTGACTCCTTCTTCAGCCTCTGTCCCTTACATGTGGTGCACGGAGTAATCCGCATAAAGCTCTCGTATTCCTGCTTCATAGTCTCGGAACCGGTTTCACGGTATCTCTGCTCCACATTGCGGATCAGTCCCGGGAACGCCACATCGTAAACGCCCTCTCCCCGCTGTCCTTTATAATAAACCTTCACAGAATGACCGCCGGTACCATGGATGAGGATATCCTGGACCTTCTTCGGATACTCGCAGAAAGGTGTATCCAGAGAAAATTCATATTCCCTTGCCAGGGCATCCAGGATCGCTCTGGAAAAGCTTCCCTGCGTGGTACAGGACTGCCATCCGAGAACAGCGATAGCCCCTTCATTGATACTCCGTTTCTTATCCGGGATCATCAGATCGATATCAAATTCCATCTTATATCCAAGACCCAGACACTGCGGGCAGGCACCAAATGGATTATTAAAGGAAAAGCTCCTGGGTTCGATCTCATCAATGCTGATGCCGCAATCCGGACAGGAAAAACTCTGACTGAAATTCAGAAGCTTCCCGTCCATAGTGTCTACTACCAGCAGACCATCCGCCAGATCCAGCACGGTTTCAATGGAATCGGAAAGACGCTTCTCTATTCCCGGTTTCACAATAAGTCGATCCACAACGATCTCAATGTTATGTTTGATATTCTTATCCAGCTTGATCTCCTCAGAAAGCTCATAGAGATTTCCGTCGATCTGCACTCTCACATATCCGCTTCTTCTGGCCTGATCCAGAAGTTTAACATGGGTTCCCTTGCGGCCCCGCACTACCGGTGCAAGAAGCTGGATCTTCTGGCGTTCCGGAAGCGTCATGATCTGATCCACCATCTGATCTACCGTCTGTTTGCGGATTTCCCTTCCACATTTGGGACAGTGCGGGATTCCCACACGGGCATACAGAAGTCGGAAATAATCGTAGATCTCCGTTACCGTACCCACTGTAGAACGGGGATTCCGGTTCGTTGACTTCTGATCAATGGAGATTGCCGGCGGAAGGCCCTCGATACTCTCCACATCCGGTTTCTCCATCTGTCCCAGGAACTGCCTCGCATAGGAAGAAAGTGACTCCATATAACGTCTCTGTCCCTCTGCATAAATGGTATCAAATGCAAGAGATGACTTACCGGAGCCACTGAGTCCGGTAAGTACCACAAACTGGTCTCTGGGAATATCGACGCTAAGATTCTTAAGATTATTCTCATTGGCTCCGCGTATCCTGATAAAACGCTTCTTATCGTTTGCTTCTGCTGACATGAAAGCCTCCTACTCTGTCCGGTCATAAAAAATACTCCGGTATTCTTCTCAACAGCAGAATCTACCTCTCTTATTCCGCTGTAAAACTTCTGATTTTTTATCAGTATACTGCCAGAACATTCGTTCGTCAAGGTAAAAAAATCGACAAATTTTTCTACAGCAGAAAATCCGCCATCACTCCATTGCTCACATGGATTCCCTTTCTCGAAAGATATATCCTGTCTCCTTTTTGTTCCAGCATTCCGATCTCCAGATGTTTTTTCAGGACCTCTCCGTAAACGTTTTCCATATTTTTTCCGAAATATTCCGCAAACGCTTCCATTGAAACGCCCTCTGTCATCCGAAGCCCCAGAAACATAAACTCAGCCATCTCATCTGCCTCTGTAAGGCTTTCCATATTCTGGCGGATCTTATCCGGAAACGCACTGTTTCCAATATATTCCTTCATATCCGCAGTATTGGAAAAACGCATATGATCCAGAAGTGAAGACGCCCCAAGTCCCAGTCCCAGATAATCGATCCTCTGCCAGTATCCCTTATTATGGCGGCATTCCCGCCCGCCTTTCGCATAATTGGAGATCTCGTACTGATGAAACCCATATTCCTCCAGGATCCCTGCCGTATTCTCATACATACGGTACTCCGTATCCTCATCCGGCAATTTCAGCTTTCTCTCCCCGAAAGGAGTGCCTTCCTCAATGATCAGACTGTAGGCGGAAATATGTTCCGGCGAAAGCCCTGCCACCGTGCGGAGATTTTTTTCCCAGTCTGCATAGGTCTGTTCCGGAATGGCACTCATCAGATCGATATTGATGTTGGAAAAGCCTGCATCCCTTGCCATAAAAAAGCTCTCCTGAAACTCTTCCCACGTATGGATCCTTCCAAGGATCTTTAATTCCCGATTCTGCGGGGACTGAAGCCCCAGACTCAGTCGGTTGATCCCGTGTTCCAGATATATCTGAAGTTTTTCTTTATATAAAGTCCCCGGATTTGCTTCGATGGTGATCTCAGCATCCGGGGCCACAAAAAACTTATTTCTGATCTGATCCAGCATCTCTCCAACAAGAGACGGATCCGGCACGGAAGGTGTTCCTCCGCCGATAAAAACTGTGGTGATCTCCCTGTCCGAAAAATCCGGAACAGCGGCAATCTCCCTTTCCAGAGCCTGGAAATATTCACGCTGCCTCTCTTTTCCGGCAGGTCCGGAAAGGAAATCACAGTAATCGCATTTTTTTACACAAAACGGAATATGGATATAGAGCTCCAGCGGTTTTTTCGCCTCATTCTCCATCCATGGCTCCTTCCTCTCCACCACTACCTGATGTATCATTATCCTCATCGGAGCTTGTATCTTCACCGGCACTATCCGCATTATCCGTACTTCCGTCTGAAGCAGCCGGTGTCGGTGTCACGCCATCGATCCCCAATGCCTCGCTGCCGTTTTCTGCCAGGTACTCATTGACCATTGTCAGATTTCCATTGCTCGTCACTGCATCCGGATCTACGGTTTTCGGATCAGGAGTGGCAGTCGGTTCCGGCGCTGTACTGATTTTGATCACACTTTCCTCTTCTGCATTTTTCTTCTTTGAACCACATCCGGTAAGCAGAGCTCCTGTCATAGCCAGAAGTCCTGCTGCCAGAAACAGTTTTTTTATATTTTTTTTCAAAAAGTCATCTCCTATTTATCATCCAGCTTCAGGACACTCATAAATGCCTTCTGCGGGATCTCCACGTTACCTACCTGACGCATACGTTTCTTACCTTCCTTCTGTTTTTCCAGAAGCTTCTTCTTACGGGAGATATCTCCACCGTAACACTTGGCAAGTACGTCTTTACGCATGGCTCTTACCGTCTCTCTGGCAATAACCTTGCTTCCGATAGCTGCCTGGATTGGAATCTCAAAGAGCTGTCTCGGGATCTCGTCTTTCAGCTTCTCACACATCTTTCTTCCGCGCTCGTAAGCAGTATCTGCATGCACGATAAAGGAAAGAGCATCCACTTCTTCTTTATTCACAAGGATATCAAGCTTCACAAGCTCACTTCTCTCATATCCGTCCAGTTCGTAATCCAGGGATGCATAACCTCTGGAACGTGATTTCAGTGCATCAAAGAAATCATAAATGATCTCGTTCAGCGGCAGTCTGTATTTCAGGAGTGCACGGGTTTCTTCCATATATTCCATGCCTTCATACTGACCACGTCTCTCCTGGCAGAGATCCATGATCGCACCAATGAACTCTGTGGTTACCATGATCTCCGCCTTCACCATAGGCTCTTCCATGTATTCGATCTCTGAAGGATCCGGAAGGTTGGTGGGATTGGTCAGCTCGATGATCTCACCATTGGTTTTATAGACCTTATAGATAACACTCGGTGCTGTAGTTACAAGATCCAGGTTATACTCTCTCTCCAGACGCTCCTGGATGATCTCCAGATGAAGAAGTCCCAGGAAGCCGCAGCGGAAACCAAATCCAAGGGCGACCGATGTCTCCGGTTCATAATAAAGGGAAGCATCGTTGAGCTGAAGCTTCTCCAGCGCGTCACGGAGATCGCCGTACTTGGCACCATCTGCCGGATAAAGGCCACAATAAACCATAGGGTTTACCTTCTTATATCCCGGAAGTGCCTCTGCACAGGGGTTGTCCGCATCCGTTACCGTATCACCCACGCGGGTATCACGGACATTCTTGATGCTGGCTGTGATATATCCGACCATACCTGCTGTCAGCTCGTCACACGGGATAAACTGACCCGCTCCAAAATATCCAACCTCCACAACCTCCGTGGTGAATCCGGTCGCCATCATATGGATCCTCGTGCCCTTTTTCACACGTCCGTCCTTCACTCTGCAAAATACGATAACACCCTTGGGTCATAAACAGAGTCGAAGATCAGAGCCTTCAGAGGTGCATCCACATCCCCCGCCGGCGCCGGGACCTTATTGACGATCTGCTCCAGGACCTGGTCTACATTCAGTCCTGTTTTTGCGGAGATCTGCGGTGCATCCTGCGCTTCAATTCCGATCACATCCTCGATCTCATTGATAACACGCTCCGGATCCGCACTTGGAAGGTCGATCTTGTTGATCACCGGAACCACATCCAGATCATGGTCCAGTGCCATATATACATTGGCAAGTGTCTGAGCTTCGATTCCCTGTGCTGCATCCACAACAAGGATCGCTCCGTCACAGGCAGCAAGGCTTCGGGAAACTTCATAGTTAAAGTCCACATGTCCCGGGGTATCGATCAGGTTAAAAATATACTCATTTCCGTCCTTGGCTTTGTATACAATACGAACCGCCTGGGATTTGATGGTGATTCCTCGTTCTCTCTCAAGGTCCATGTTATCCAGAACCTGGGCCTGCATTTCCCTCTCGGTAAGAAGTCCCGTCATCTCGATGATACGGTCCGCAAGTGTTGACTTGCCATGGTCGATATGTGCAATGATACAAAAATTCCGAATTTTACTCTGGTCTATCATTCAGGAAGTCCTCCTTAAATTTCTCTCGTATAAAGCGTTCCAAACGCATATTTTTCCATACTGCTCTTTATCATATCATATTTCAGCCTTCTTTGTCACTGCCTTTCAGAACTCTGTTTAAGATATCTGCAAATGGTTCCATGGCATTTCGGACTTCCTCCACGGTATTTGTCTGTGCTCCGGCCTCCAGAAGCAGGGCCCGTGGCTTAAGATGCAGATTATAGCGAAGACCTGCCAGATAGATCCCCCGGTAAAGATCGGGGTAATACTGTGCCGCCTGATATTCCAGCTGAAAGGAAAATGCCAGATTCTCTTCTATGTAAGGATTGGGCAGATAACTCACTGCCCCCTGACTGACTGTATAGCTTAATCCATTATAAAAAAGCAGCTGAGCAGTAGGTTTTCCATTCACCTGCGTTACCAGATGACGCTCATCCGGCACACCATCTCTGTGAAGATCGATCACAACTTCAATGGTGGGATTTTCTTCCAGCACTTTTTCTATGGATGCCCTGGCATAATCATAAGCCTTGCTCCTGTCCAGTGTTCCTCCCATCATATCAAAGGCATCTGTTATATGAATGACCTGGTATCCATATGTTTTTTCCAGAAGTTCAGTAAGATGATCTCCCACTCCTACGATGGTGTCCTCAGTCTGTCCTTCTCTTGAATCTGCAAAAGCCTCCTGGGAATGGGTATGATAGATCAGAATCTGGGGTACCGATGAATCCTTTTTAACGGACAGATCCTCCTTCAGAAAACGGGGCGCACTGATCTGCTGCGCATTCGTTTCCGTATTGGAATCCAATATAAAAAACTGATTCATCACATAGTCAAAATCTGCCAGTTTCGCCTGAGACAAGTCAATCTGCGGATGTGGCAGTGCCACAGTCTCCTGTTCCTTCGCAGTATTTTCACCGGATTGGTTCTCCTCTGACGGAGGAGTCTCCGGTTCTGTGTTCCCCGGCTCCGTAGCTTCCTGTTCTGAACCTCCCGGCTCTGTAATTTCTGGCTCAGCAACTTCCTGTTCTGCATTTCCCTTAACAGTTTCCTTTTCATTTTTTTTGCCGTCAGGAGATTTTTTCTCTGCCTCTTCCGCTTCTTTCTTTTGGATTTCTTTTTTCTTTTGAAGCTCTTCTTTCTTCTGAAGGGCTTCTTTCTTCTCCACTTCTTCCGCCTCGGCCATCAGTAGCGTCTCCTGCTCTTTTCGGTTCTCTGCTTCCACTTCTTCACCCAGATGCTCTGCGTTTTTTTCCTGCAAAAGCATCTCTGTTTCCCGGTCTCTGCCATTTTCCTTCTGCAGAGCTTTCTTTTCCAGAAAGCAATACAGCGGCAGCTGTCTGTAGATCTCACCATGCCTGAAAAAATCTCCCGGAAGGACAGCCACCACACCCAGGAAGATCAGGCTCAAAACCACGCAGAAAGCCCTCTGGATATTCGTCACCAACGATCACCTCTTATGGTATTTTATGACCTGTCCTCTTCGATTAGACTATCGGAAAAAGCCAGATTCAGTCCTTCGGAAATGGTAAAGCTTAAATATCGTACCGTTTCATCCACATCCTTTGGTGTTACAAACATGGTGTAAAGCTTCGGCGAGATCATTTCTTCCAGAAACTCCTTCTGCTCATCCTCCTCCAGTGCCTCCAGAAGCTCTGCCATGGAATCATGGACAATAGTAGCCGCATCCACCACAGTCGGAACACCGATCCCGATCACACGGACCGAAAGATTCTCTTCATTCAGGCCTTCCCTGTGATTCCCCACGCCGGAGCCCGGACTGATCCCGGTATCCGTGATCTGGATCGTCCGGTTAAGTCTTGTCGTACTTCTGGCCGCCAGCGCATCTACGGCGATCACCAAATCCGGCTTTGTCTCCGAAACAACACCCCGAACAATTTCCAGAGTTTCCATTCCGGTCTGTGCCATCACACCCGGAACGATACCGCTGATCTGATGCATTTTCATATGTTCATTGCTCTTCAGCCCATATTCCCGGATCACATGCCTTGTCATATGAAGATTGGAAACTGCACGAGGGCCAAGAGAATCCGCAGTGATCTCCTGATTTCCAAGGCCTACCACCAGGATTGACTGCTGCCGTCCGAGATCGATCAGCTCCCGCAAATGATGTGCCACCTCTTCCGAGATCTCCCTGTGATAATCCTCATCCGGAACGGAAAGATCCGGTGCCTCAATGGTAATATAGGTCCCCTGTGGTTTTCCCATGGTCCTGGCTCCGTTTTCCGTTGTGATCCGCACTACGGTAGTCCGAACATCCTTTTCCTCATCGTATCTTTCCCTGATCTCTACTCCACGTACTTCTACGTTTTCCGCCTGAAAGCGTTCCGTTGCTTCCAGCGCCAGGTCTGTTCTGATTCTGCTCCTTCCAGCCATACTCTCATCCTCTTTTTCTGTAAGATTGCAAAGACTTTTCCGCTGCTATCTGCAGCTTTACCGGTGTTTTCCCTTTCATTATTTCCCTTTTTCCCATAAATATGTATCATTTCCCCTTTCCCACACAGCATCTGGTATTTTTTGCATATTTTTTTGGAATTTTTGCAAAAAACATCTTGACATTCCTGTGCACGTATAATAATATATATAAGCATGTTTCATAGGAGCGCCCGTGTCTGTTCCTGTGAATGTAATTTAATATTATATTTTTAAGGAATCGGAGGTGTACGAATTGGCTAACATTAAATCCGCAAAGAAGAGAATCTTAGTTAACAGCACTAAGGCTGCAAGAAACAAAGCAATCCGTTCTGCAGTTAAGACTTCCATCAAGAAAGTTGAGACAGCAGTTGAGAATAAGGATAAGGCAGCTGCAGAGGTTGCTCTTAAGGATGCAATCTCCACAATCAGCAAAGCTACATCCAAGGGCGTTTATCACAAAAATAACTGCGCCAGAAAAATTTCCCGTCTTTCCAAAGCTGTCAACAGCATTGCGTAATAGACCACGGAATATTTTAGTTATAAGCTTATAAGTAAAAGGAAAGACAGTCGAACCGTCAGCGACTGTCTTTTTTGTATATAGATTTCTGCATTGACCCAAAGGAGTTTTTTATGATATCCCATCCCTTTCCCTACCGCATTATCCGCAGCAGCCGGAAAACCCTGGCGATCCAGGTCAGCGTTTCCGGTCAGGTAACTGTCCGCGCTCCACACACAATGCCAGATTCCACCATCCATCGTTTTCTCTCACAGAAAGAAAGCTGGATCCTGAAGCACCTCTCACACGCTGCCACTGAGCCGGCACAGCCCCAGGCTGAAAACCCGCCTCTTTCGGAATTCCGTCGCAGTTATTATATGGAATCCGCCAGAAAAATATTCAAAAGAAAAACCGCAGCCTACGCCAGAAAAATGGGCGTAACCTACGGCCGTATCACGATCCGGGAACAAAAAACCCGCTGGGGAAGCTGCACCAGCGAAGGAAACCTGAACTTCAACTGGCGGCTGATCTTCGCCCCGGAAAAAGTCCTGGATTATGTTGTGGTACACGAACTTTCACACAGAAAAGAAATGAATCATTCCCCTGCCTTTTATGCAGTGGTGGCATCTGTGATGCCGGAGTATAAAGCCTGCGAAAAATGGCTCAGGGACAACGGAGCGACCCTGTGGCAGAACCCGTCTCCGTAAAACTCAGGCTCTCACTGCTCTCGCCGAGCTGTACTTCACGATCAGAAGCTCCACGCTGAGCACATCTCCAAGTGTACCTGTCTTTACCGCCTCTTCCGCATCCACAAAATCCCGCACAGCATTCTCCAGCTCTTCCACAGTGTAGGATCTGGCACAGGATGCCAGATTCCGCACAACAAAAGAGGGTACTCCCAGTTTGGAAGCGATCTCGGTTTGAGAAAGACCCTCCTGTGACATTTTCTTGGTCAGGCAGATCTGACGAAACTGTTTCGCCAGAAGAAACAATATCCGCATCGGCGGTTCCCGAAGAGTCAGAAGGTCATAGTACAGATCCAGGGCCCGCTTCTGGTTCTTCTCCGTCACCGCACGCACCATATCAAAGATCTTATTGGTTGTCTGCGTGGTACAGACAGCCTGGATATCTGCAGCCGTCACAACATCTCTTCCGACCGTATAGGAGATCAGCTTTTCCAGCTCCATCCTTATATTTCCCATATCTGTTCCCGTCATGGTCAGCAGAAGCTCCACATCTCTCTGGGTGATCCTGCGGCCATTTTTTCCAAGGATCCCTGCTGCCCACCGCATAAGAGTCTTTTCATCCTGCTGTTTAAATTCCCCGATGCTGCCGCAGGCTTTTACCGCCTTGTACATACGGCTTCTTTTATCTACTTCAGACTCGCAGAACACCAGATACAGATAATCAGGCAGAGCTTTCATATAATCTGCCAGTTCCTCACATTTGTTCTTAAAGAATCCCGTATCCTCAAGAAGGACTACTCTTCGCTCTGCAAAAAAGGGCATGGTATCACAAAGACTCAAAAGCTCCCGGACATCGATCCCCTTCCCCTCATATCTGGTAAAATTCATGGTATCATCGTCCGGGTTCAGAGCCTTCACCAGATTTCTTTTATATTGCTGTTTCAGATAGGCTTCCTCACCGTAAAGGAGATATGCCTGCTTAAATTTTCCTGTTTTAATATCTTCCTGAATATTCTTCAATCTCTGTACCCCTGTCTGATTTTCTCTGTAATCCAGTTTATACGACAACTGCCGGAAATGCAACACCCAAGCAAAAATTTGACTTTCCACCGGATTCATGCTACTGTAAACAGGTACATATTCCGGCAGATCCGTTCTGTCAGCGAAATATGTGGAAGGGAGTGTTCCATTATGGAAAAAAGAAGAAACAGCAGAACAAGCAACCTGAAGAGCGCAACCACCAAGGCCAAAGCTACCGTGAAATCAACTGTAGAAAAGATTGAAAAAACACCTGCAGCTGAAAAAACCGTTAAAGCAGTCAAAAAGGCAACAGAGACTGTAGCAGCCAAGGCACCAGAAGTAGTAGAAGAAGTTAAGAACACTGTAAAAAATCATAAGATCAGCGGCATCACACTTGAAATTTTTGAGACATCCATCACAGTTGCCGACCTTGAGGCAGCTGTTAAGAAAGATGCAGAAGCAAAGGGCCTGAAAGGCAAAGAGCTCCACATCTATGTAAATGCAGAAGAAAGAGCAGCTTACTACACTGCTGACGGAGAGGGTTCCGACGATTACAGGATCGATCTGACCACTCTGTAAGCTCCGGCGGATCTGTTCCGCGATCGCTTATATGCCGGTCTGTCTGTGACATTCCGGAAACGCAAAAAAGCCATGCACAGGACATTTTCATCCGGTCCCGTTGCATGACTTTTCTTTTTTATCTTTTACTGGATCTTTTTGATCCAGTCTCTGGAGCAGCCTACTGCAGCTCTCCAGCCTTTTACCATGGCATTTCGCTTCTCGTCATCGATCTCCGTGCGGAAAATACGTTCCACATCACGACTTTCCAGTACTGCCTCCTTGCTTTCCCAGAATCCCACAGCAAGACCTGCAAGATATGCGGCACCAAGAGCAGTTGTCTCAATACATTCCGGACGTTCTACAGCCACATTACTGATATTGGCCTGGATCTGCAGAAGAAGGTTGTTTGCACTTGCTCCGCCGTCTACACGAAGAACTGCAAGGTCACTTCCTGCATCTTCCTTCATAACCTCCAGCACATCATTGACCTGATATGCAAGTGATTCCAAAGTCGCACGCACAATATGATACTTATTTACACCACGGGTCAGCCCCACGATCGTGCCGCGGGCATACTGATCCCAGTAGGGAGCTCCAAGTCCCGTAAACGCAGGCACGACGTAGCAGCCGTTTGCATCCGGTACCTTTCCCGCAAAATACTCGGTATCCGATGCGGAATCCACCAGATGAAGCTCATCACGAAGCCACTGGATCGCAGCACCAGCCACAAATACGGATCCCTCCAGAACATAAGTGATCTCTCCGTTAAGTCCCCATCCGATGGTTGTAACCAGCCCGTTATTGGAAAATACCGGTTTATCTCCTGCATTCATCAGAAGAAAGCCACCGGTTCCATATGTATTCTTGGTTTCACCTTTCTCAAAGCAGGCCTGCCCGAACAGCGCCGCCTGCTGGTCCCCGGCAGCACCGGCTACCGGGATCCTTCCACCGAAAAAGGACGGATCTGTCTCACCATAAATCTCACTGGACTCTTTTACCTGCGGGAGCATGCATTTCGGAATATCAAGCTCCTCCAGGATCTCATCATCCCACTCCAGCGTATTGATGTTGAACATCATGGTTCTGGACGCATTGGAATAGTCCGTTACA
>OFMD01001482.1_pt1 | contig 14477 bp, 28 predicted proteins | sample 1541211 | NCBI WGS metagenome assembly OFMD01 (sample SAMN04209231, study PRJEB22552) | human gut metagenome | biome: gut; material: feces | host: Homo sapiens | place: USA: Oklahoma | reverse complement strand
GAAGAAGAAGAAGAGGAAGAAGAATCAGACGATGATGATGATGATTCCGAAGAGGAAGAAGAAGAAGAGGAAGAACTGACCGGTGAAGAACTTGCCGAAATGGACTTCGAAGAACTTGAGGATGTCTGCGACGACAAAGACCTTGAAACTGACCCAGACGATTACGATGAAGACGCCGTCGAAAAACTCCGTAAAGCAATTGCCAAAGAACTCGGTCTCAAATTGCCGGCAAAGAAAGAAACCAAAGGTAAAGGCAAGAAAGGGAAAAAGTAATCTGGTAACTGTATTCAAGATTTAAAAGAAGGTAGGGAAATTTCCCTACCTTTATCAACTATTAATAAATGTAGAAGTTTACTTATAATAACCATTAACTTATAAAACATTAAAAATTATGGCAACAAAGAAATCAGACTCCAAGAAGAAAGGGGATAAAGAAAAAGACCCCGAAAAAGAAGCTAAACGCAAGGCTCGTCAAGAGGCACTTAAGAATCGGCCGGCTGAACAACGTCCTAACAGCAAGCAAATCGATGTTATTGCCATTAACGACAAATCCAAGGTAATGAACTTTGGTTATGCCGTTAAGAACAAGGAAGGCTATCAGGGTGTAGTGGTTACTTCTGTATTGGTTACGGATGGCAAACCGGTATCAACTTCAGTTTCATTCGTTCCGGGAACTCTTACCGTTAAGTCTAAGAAAGGACATGGCGTTATTTGTTCTCCGAAAAACAAAAAGGCTAAGGAAGAAGAAGAGGAAGAATCAGAAGATTAATCCAGGCACATCCTAAAATAGCGGTTACATATCGTCTGCAATAGTTTAAATTTCATAGAGTAACAACCCCACACTTAGGACGTTGTTCAGCCAAAAGCTCATTGCCTGTGAAGGTAGTGGGCTTTAATTTTTTATACCCATGGAAGAAGAGAAATTAGCAATTCGAAAGAATATTCGAATACTTGCATTGGATAATCTAATAAATACTTATACTGATGTACTAGAAGATAAAGAATTAAACCTGGGACCAGATGAAAGGGAACTTGCCATCAATATAATAAATGAGGCAAGAGAAATGCTATCAGAAGAAACTCAGGAAGTATCTAACCAAGTAATGCAAAGACCCAAATGGAAAAAGACTTAAGATTATTAGTGGGAAACATTAATCAAACTCTCAGAGAATTAGATTATGTTTCGTACCTTAAAAAGGTAGCTCTTAGTAAGGGTAAGAAAGGCGAATACCAATCCCATAGGTTGAAGAGTAATTATCTGAAAAGAAAACTCATATCTCTTAAAGGAGCCCTGAATAAAAAACTTCATGGGACTTATATTGTTGCCCAATTTAATTTTATAAGGGGGGAACAGAAAGAAACTTTTGAACAAACTTTTACGGACTTATCTCAGAAAGAGGTAGAAGATATACTTCAACTCGAGGCAGTTTTAAAACAATGCAGTTTAGAAATCCTAGAAATTAAAGAAATCCCAACCCAAATTAGGAAGGTATAACTATGGTATTATGTAAATAGGAAATTCAATTATTCACCTAATATAAATGAAAATGGCTAAGAAAGACGAAAAGAAGAGTAAATCGGAATCCAAGACTCCGGAACTCACAAAGGCTAAGAAAGCTTTGGATGCTTACCTTAAAGAGAACAAGTTGGACCCTACTAAGGATTGGACCAAAGACAAGAAACATGGTAAAAAGGTTACCGAACTTGTAAACAAGCTCAATAAGGAAAGAGACAAAGTTGCTGCTGCCTATCCTGAAGCTGACCAAGAGAACAACAAGAAATTGGTAAAACTCAAGGAAAAAGAGAAGAAGGAAAAAGCTGAGAAGAAGGCTGCCAAAGAGAAAAAGGAAAAGAAAGGAAATGGTGGTAGAACAGCTACCAAATACGATTATCCTCTCATCGATGGAAGAGAAATGACTTCGGCTGAGAAGAAAAAATACCGTATGGAGCAAAGAAAACTTGCTTCAGGTAAGGCTCCCAAGGAGGAAAAGGAAACTAAGAAAAAGAAGGAAGAAAAGGTAAAAGAAAAACCGGCTTCCGATAAGAAAGATAAGAAGGCCAAAGACAAGAAGAAAAAGAAGGCCGCTAAAGAAGAAGATTAATAAGAGCACTTTTTACTTTTACTTATCATATTTTTGAGTATTCGTTAATAATGGTAGAAGGCCTGGCAATATAAAAATTGTTCAGGCCTTTTATTTTCTAATTAAGTCGAAAATGGAACAAGAAGTATATAAACCAAAACTTAGAATCACTACACTATCAGAGAATGGTACCCCATTATCCGATAGGTTGGTAGATGCTTATACCGAGATGAATTCAGGTCCAAAGGTACAGCATAACGGTCCCATAAGAGTAGAAGTAACTCTTACTAATAAACAAGATATTGATAACTTCAAAGAATACTTAGATAGGTTATCTGGTACATTGCCTGCTAAGGCACCTAATGTTGGCAGAGGAAGACCTGCAGGGTCTACAACTAAGGAATTGGAATCACCAAGGGAGGATATTCTTGCAGATGTAGAGAAAATGATTGAAGAGGGTAAAAGCCAACAAGATATCATTAAATATCTTAGGGGATTGGGATTTGTATTTATCCTTACTGAAGATTTTCTATTTCACTTTCCTGGATTTGAGTTTAATAAAAAAGATGTGGGAGAAGCAACAGACAATAAGCAATATCCCAATTCATTCTCTTGGATGGCAAGATGTATCAAACGGGCTAAGGACCCAAAAGCAGATAAATTTGACCCAATGGTAATCTTTGGTTTTAGCATTCTTGGGGGACCCTCGAAAAAGATTATCCCATATCTCTATAAGGAAAGGAAGAAACCATTAAGGGCCCAAGTTGGTAAAAACGTAATCTCCTTCTCTCAGGCAGAATTCACTAAACTTCCCAAGTATATGAGGGAAGATGAACGTATTAAGTTCTCTACAGAGCAAAGACAATTACTTCTCAATCCAGAAAAGAAGCCTTCTAAATTCTTTATGCGATGGGTAGATGATGCTATCTTCCCCGACTCAATCAAGGAAAAGATAGAGGAAATCAAGAACCGCTAACACTTACCTCCGTATTTATTAAAAGAGTATTTTATATAAAATAATTTTAGTATATTTGCATAAAGAAAATTTAATTATGGACAAGGAAACAAAAGACATCGTAAAGCTCATTGCTGGTATTCAGATTGAATCACTCAACTCAATCAAAGAGGATGTTAAAAATGGGAATGATATTGCCCAAGACTTAATCAAAAAACTCCTTCAGATTGAGGATGACGAAATAATTCGAGCACTAGATGAGCACATTGAATTATACGTGGAAATCGAGAATACTCCTCAACTGATAAATATGCTAAGTGAATACCAAATGCTGGTATGCTCTCACATATTATTCAGAATGGAAGATGAATGGGTACATACTAATTCTCAGGGAGTACTTGGTACCTGGGCAATATTCCAGAGGGCAAATCTCAAATTCCACCCAGAACTAACACTTTTAAAATTTTAATATATACATGGAAAAGAACGAATACTTAGAATCAGTAGAAATGAACACTGGAGTCAAAATGATTCCTTGCGAATCCTCTAACATTGAGGGTTATGGTTATGACTCAAAGAAAAAACAACTTTGGGTTGCTTTTAAAAATAACCGAGTATATCGGTATGATGGAGTACCCTATGAAGTATGTAATGGTTTACACCTTGCAGAGTCTAAGGGTAAATATCTGGGAGAACATATAAAGAATAAGTTTAAAACTACCGGATATGAACTCAGGAACTAAAATAAGCCAAGTACTCATAATTGCTACAGGAGCAATGCTACTTTTCTTAGGGACAAGATATAATGCCCCAATAGAAGAAGTGAGCATTGCTCCTTCTGAGTATAATAGGCCTAAGCCCATAGATATCAAACCAAAGGAAAAGAAACAATGGTATAAATATAGGGTAGAAATAGAAACTATTCCAGAAAATCAAATCTATAAGATTGAGAAATCTGGATACCAGCAATATGAAGTTTCTAGATTGGGTGAAACTTATTCCTATGTAACCTACGAATTTACCTCAGACAAGGTAATGACTACTCAAGAAGCCTATGACTTCGTAAAGAAATATCCTGAAAGATGTACAAGGGTACCCAATACATCACAAGATAATATTTACGATAAATATAACGAGGATTACGAAGATTACATAAATGACCCAGAGGATGAAATTAACTATCCTCCAGAAATCTTCGACTTCTTAGCCGATTAACCCGAGCAAATAGAAAATAATTCAAATAAAATTTTTCTATTTAAAATAAAGTTCTTATATTTGTATCAGAAAAAGAAATTAATCATTTTACTAACATTTTAAATATAGACGTTATGAAAAAGAATGAAACAAAGGTTACTAACCTGGTTGCAACTAAGGTTGCCGAACAACTTGAAGGAATTAAAAATTCTAAGACTGCTAAGGCTTCTGCTCCTAAGGCCAAAAAGACTAAAAAGGAATTGGTAAAAGATGCTCAAGAAGCTGCCACTAAGTTTGCCAATGCTAAATTGGTAGAACTCTCTCCCAAAACCCAAACTTCCAAAAAGGAACAGGTTGTCAAGGAAGTTAAGGAACAACAAAAACCATCCATCATCGAACAGGTAATTTCCAATCGTGAAGTTAAATACGTATACCCTGCCGATGTAGTTGATACTCTTGCTCGGAAGAAATGGAGACAACAAACTCGAAACGAACTCCATCGATTGGAACTTGCAATGGCTCGTATCAAGGACCAGAACTCCAAGGAATTCAAGGCTGCTGCTAAAGCATACGAGGACTTTAAAAAGAAGGTCCTCAAACCAGAACAAATTGCATAAACCTTTATTAACCAGGTGCCCGGGATAATTACCTGGGCATCTCAATTCATACAAAATGGATTACACTATCTTCTCTGATAAAGAGATGCTTAAGCAGGACAAAGAATTGGTAGAATTACATAAACGATGTTGTAAGTCCTATCTAATCCAACATTCACTTAAGCACTCCAAGATTAAGAAGTTCTTTATCGTTTACGATTGGTATATAAATACTGATAACGTAAGGAATTTCTTTTTCAGGCCTATAAACCTTTTCATTCAGGCATTGCTTTTAGGGCAACTTGATGAAATATCCGATTACATTAATCCTAACAAAAATGGAAAACGAAAAAAGAAACGAACCAGAAAAGTATAACGTACTTTACTGCAAAGGCAAATATCAGTATAAATCTAAATATCCCCAAATAGAAACTAAACATAAGGTTATCTATTCAGGGCCAGTAGAACCAATGGCACCCATCTGGGATAATGTATCAGATATATTAAGGAAATCTGATAGAATTTGTACTGAATCTCGAAGAGAATTAAAGAAGTTAGAGGAACGTTCACAGAATAACCTTTACTTCAAGAAGAATGGTATTACTCACATAATCGTATACAAATGTTTAGAGAAATAGTTAAAGACCTATATATAGGCAAATCTAAGTTAACCATAGAATGTAACCAAAAGGAAATACCCCAAACTACTCTGGTTCAGGATGTATTACAGAATACGGGGTTTACTGGTAATATGCCCGACTATGGTACCTATGGTAATTTCAAGGATGGAAAATTTGAGATTACTCCAATGATGCCTAAGCATTGCTTATTTATTACTGGAGTACCCAAAGGGGCAATCCTTGATAATTTCAGAGTTAGAAGAACATATTGGTCCTCTTATTATGAGGATGATGTAAGAGGGTACTTATTTCAAATTACAGATGAAAGTATACCTCGTTTAATAATCACAAACTAAATCTATATGGAAGCAATCGATTACGTAAAATTATTTAAACTCGACCAAGAGAATTATGACTTTAAAAGGGAAGAGTTTATATCCGAATTAGGTAAAGAATTTCTAGATTATTGCCAAACTACCACAATTGGGATAGATAAAAAGACTGGCAATATATACTACTACCGATTTAGGGAAATAGTTAAGAATTTCGAAACTAAATTCTGGGCAATCTCAGAACTTAAAATAGGAGAACCATTAACCCAGAAATTATGGAATGCCTTTTTCGCTACTCAGGTAGTTCCTTTAAGGCAAAGGTTATTCCCAAAGGTTCAGAAATTAATCGAAGAGCAAAAGGGGATAACCAATAACCGTAGTAAACAAGACAAAAAACCTACGAACCATAAAAAGGCAAACTATGGCAAGGGAAATCACAGACCTGCATGGGAATAAATTTAAGGTAGGAGATTATAAACTTTGCCTTAATATTCCCATCACTGGGAAAGGTAATCTAGTATTCACCAGGGACCTAATCTCTGGTGAACCTTTTAATTTATCAGTAAGTAAGAAAAAATATAAGGGCTATTTCTATAATCTATCTTTGAATTTGTATGTAAGATACAATTTAGAGTATATGAGTTATGATGAAAGTTCCGATATCAGAAAATCTCATTTGTATGTCAGAAAAGGAAAATAAAATGGTAAGATTCCCAAGACCTATGGGGACTACTGCAATGGCATTAGAATATCAGAAGAACCCAAATGATGAACTTCTGATAAAGATACACAACTACATTATTAATCAATGGCTGATGGGTAATGGAGTATTATGTGGTATCACTTATGATATCAATACATTCTCATACCGTATGGGTATAGATATTAACTACATACGAGTATTTATGAGAGATAGGCTATTAAGCTCTAGAATATGGGATAAAGAAAAAGCAGAAGATTTACTTCAAGCGTTAATGGGAGAACAACTAGCATGGGCATTAGAAGACCGTATGGAAATAGCCCATCAGGTTAATATCCTAAGAGAATCTCAGGGAGGGAAATACGTACCGTTTATATCTGCCGAGCTGGGAAAGGCCCTTAAATTAAAGCTTGAATCCTCTACATCTCTGCAATCAATAGTACGTAATCTTACTGGAGGAAGTACTACAAATATCTTTGCCCAATTTAATCAACAGAACAACGTAACACAGCAAAATGCAATTACTGTTGAAGAGGCCCGTCAAATCGTATTGGAATCACAAAGGGTATTAGATAAACCAGAAGAGGCTAAACTATTGGAGGATAGGTATGACATTAAGTCTCTACCTGAAGTAGTTGCTACTAAACAAGAAGGAGTAGATACCAGTAAAGAGGGTCTTAACCTTAATAAAGCAGAGTTAATGCAAATTACTGATGATTATAAGGGAGCTATGTCTTCATTCTCTAAAGAACATCATGAACTACGTAGAGAAATCGAAATGCGTATAGACCCAGACGAAGAAGACCCAGAGTTATATCAATATGAAGACTTTGAGAAAGAAGAAAAAGAGGATGGCTCATTTGCATCTCAATTCCTCCGAAATAGTAAGCTCCCATAGTTATATCCGGATATTGCATATTTAAAAAGAAAGAATTATATTTGCATATCAATTTTAAAATAGACAAAAAATATGGAACTACCAAAGACATCTTACAAAGAGACTCGGGTTAACAAGGTTAATCAGGGTACATACTTTAAATTAAAACCAACTGATACTGCTCCAGTATGGGTAAGAGACCATTATGATAAATCATCTAAGACTTATGCTTGCCATAAGTATGATGACTCAAATCACGAAAAATTTCTCAAGGGAACAAGGAAAATATACATTGACTTTACATTTTAATCACATGAACTTATTTAAACGAAAGAGATGCTGTAGTGAACTCATTGCCCTTAAAAATGGCAACTTAATATTCAAATTGAGTAATACTCATATCAATGCTGCTTATAATACTTTACAGGCAATAATGAGGAAATCTGGTATATTCGATGAGAATCTATATTTCGATGTCTATCAGGAATATCGGAAACATTATGCTATATACGACGTAGTACCATCGTTGCTAAGGTATAAGATACCCTTGATATTTTCAGGTAGATACCCAAAGAAACTATTCGATAATCAGTTTACTTTTGAGGAATTAATACCGAATAATTGGGTATATCATAGTTTACCCGAAAATTTTAGATTACCAGAAAGCTTAGAGAAAATTCTTTTAGAAGTAAGAAAAAGGGTATCTGCTTATATAGACCAAGAAGATATATCAGACCAGGGTTATAGGGATTTGGTTCGAATGAATTTCGTAAAACAATGGGATGTATTTAGAAAGGACCCATCTCTTATAGATTGCTATATGGATGCTCAATTGGGCATGCTATGTATGTGGGCTAGAGTAGAAAATAAAACAATCGTAAAGAACATAATCGAAAGAACTCAAGATGAACTAGCTCAAGAGTTCTTATCTAAATATCAACAAAATGGAGAATAAAGAGAAATTTGCTTTCCGAAAGGTTAAAATGTCGGAAGGTGTAGAGGTAGAATTTATTAAATTACTTACCTCAGTAGAGACTAAAAGTGATGAAGATATCATCAGAGCTTTTAAAGCTCAACTATCTTCTGGAGTATTAACTTGCCATGCAGAAATGTTATTTAGAACACCAAGCCAGGTAGTATTTCAAACATCTCAGTTCAGTAAACCATTTAACTTTTATAAAAACTGGGAACTATGGGTATTCTTTAATATCCTGGGTGTATGGACTTTAAATAGGTTTAGGATATGATTACAATGAAAAACCTCCAAGTAGAGGATATAAAAGATGAATGGTTATATAATGCCTTAACACAGGGCATCAAGGAATGTATAACTGCTCCAGTCCTAACTTTGGACCCAACAAAGCCAGAACCAATTAAGAGGGCAGAAATGATACTGGAGAATTTCTCTCAGGAAGATTCTCCAGTAGTAGCTACAGTGATTGCTCCAGGCAATTTCATACAGATGATATTACCGAAACATGAGATACTTCTCTCGGTAATGTTCATCTATAAGGAAAGGAATACCTATGTACAACTTATAATACAAAAACTGGCTTATGAACGAGAAAAGACTACCACCAAGACTAATGGTTCTGCTAGTGGTACTGAAGGGTGAAAAGGTATATAAAGTACCAATTAGGTCAGAGATAGAATTAGACCATCTAAAGGATTTCAATACACTAAGAAGAATCCTTACTCCTTTAGTACAACTATATCATGGAGTAGGTTTTGATACTAGACTTACTTACGATGAATTCAGTATCTTCCTTAATGACCTACAACATTTGGGATATGAACGGTTAGATGAATATTCCTCGGGTATACAAGAATTAGTAGAAGCAAAACCCATTACTGAGAATAACCAAGATGTTGAGAAAATACGAAAAGGGTTACTTATCTCTCTTAAATCTCAGGAGTTATCAGAGGTATTAGCTACTAAAATAAAGCAAGCCATACATGAAGTATTTGAAAACGAAAAGAAGAAAGGTGGACTAATGAACAAGGAACCCTCTTTAGAACCTATGGAGAGTTCAATTATAAGAGAGGCTCTATATTTGCTAACTCCCCAATTACCTTAATAATTGAAAGGCAGTCTAATCCACTGCCTTTCTTAGCGTATACACATCCTCAGCCTCCTTAAAAATAAAATAGATATATTTTTCTATAAAAATAAAAATGCTTATATTTGCATATCAATTTTAAAATAGACAAAAATATGAAAACGAACTCAGTAACTTACAATCAGGCAGACGAACTAAATAAGGTAGTTCGCAATTTCTTAGAAAAGAAATCTACATTTGAACTTGACTCTGATGAACAGGGTAGTCTTCTTAATTTCCTAATGGGACTCTTAATCAAACTAGAGGATGATTACAAACTCAATTGCTTGGATATTAATCAGGTACAAATCTATGATACTACCTATTATTCTTTCATTTTCGAATCAATAATAACTGCCGATACCAATCCCTATAAGGGGCAATTAGCATCTGCTGCAGTTCAATTCATGAATGAATTTACCGATAACGATGGGAGGTTCATATCATTCAATCAACTCGATAGAAACAACTGGATTTTCCAACTTAATTTCTCAATCGCATGACAAAGTATAACGTTAGTCCATTAGTTGCTCGGGAGATAGAATTCTCCACGGGCACTATCTTTGGTGGTAGCTGGTGCAGATACTTTATTTCAATTACCCTACACCAATGCTATATAGAAGCAACATGGAAAACACGTCCTAAAAATGATTTAGACGGGAACAAAGAAATCTTTAACTCTTTACAGGAGTATCTAGATTGGTTTGCTAATCTTAAGAAAACTTACGGGAGGAGAATATCCCGTAAACAAATGGTATATGCTGCATACGATGAAACAACTCGTACCTTTAGTTACAAACCCTACGAGAATTGGGCTACAAGACGTTCTAAAGAGAAATTAAATAAGCCCAAGGAACCATTATTGGCCGATTAGTAATACTAATCCCTAACCAGTTAATATAACCCTCTGGGAGGCACTCAAAACATCTCCCAGAACCTCCCTATTTATAAAAATAAAAGTAGTTATAAAAACAAGTTTAGAAATAATTTTGTATATTTGCAATGAGAAATATTTCTCAAATAATTTTAATATAGACACGTTATGAAAGAATTAAAAAATTTAGAGGCCATCCGGGAACTGCTTGCTTCCCACCCCATTTATACTTATGATTACTCCGATGGTCTTCTCATTAACAAGAAATCTTCCAACAACTTGCAGTATCAGAATTATTTAACCAACTAAATAAATAATCACTATGGTAAACTTATATAAATTACTCAACGTACTGGAACAGGGCATGTCTCTGTTCCAACTTAATAAATGGAAAACCGAAGGCATCTGGTATCCAATTACCCAATATAAAAAGGAATCAGACGAAATCCAGGTAGTAACTAATTTATTTATTGCTGACCAAGAACAGTATCATATCCAACTATCAGGTAATTATCCAGAAGAATTCGATGACTGGAATAACTTTCTAGAGGAAAACCAATGGAAAATCTACCCATTACTTGCAAACATAATGCAAGTCTTCTTGCCCACAGGGGACTATCAAATATTCTATACTCAATATCCACAGGGATTCATATCCATAATCGCTAAGCCCCATGATAAGTAAAGAACTCAAATCACAATTAAGTATTCTCAAGGAAACTAACCCAGAATATATTCAAACCCTAAAGGATGCCGTTACGGCATCCTATAAGGCAGAACTTCAGGCAATCAAACCCAGTTCTACCGAAGAAGAGGAACAACTCAATATCGAACTCAAGGACATAGTATTAAAAATACTATTTGGGCCTTTCTATAACTATTTCGTATCAGAATACGTAGTATCAGATACTATATGGGAAGAACAGGATAAACTAATCGAGGACTTATATTATTACTTCAAATCATGACACCGTATATTCAACAACAACTTAAAAAGCTATGTGATAATCCAAATTGGTATGACGATATGCTCATCTCATGGGATAAAAACCCAAGAAATCAAAGGGAAGCTATTTATAACTACCTTTCTCATGTACAACTAAATGGGTTACTAGAAAACACTCAGATAGTTTTTACATTCATAGATGGCTACATGAAACCAGCTTTCTATTTCGAAATTCCCAGAGATACCAATCGATATCTTATACTGGGAATCCTCGATGAAGCAGGTTATCCTCATTGCTGCCTATTAGGCCAACCAAAACAAGTGTTTAACCCTCAACTCAATTAACATCATGAAACCAACAATAACAATAAACGAATACCCAATCGGATGGGAATGGCTAGACAGAGTACCTCTAGAGGACTTTACTTGGCTTATAGAAATATTCTCTACCATGACCGATAACACTGATACTTATGACTTTGCTACCTTCGATAAAGAAGCAACTAATGGAGAACCTCCTTATCCAGTAATCGAAATCAATAGGAAAGGCTTAGCCCACTTCATGAATGATGACCAAGGCTACGAATCCGGTATATCAATGTACGGTCACTATATAGCATGTAAATGCTTAGACATATCCTCAGAAAGAGAATACATGAATCAATATACCGATATCCGAATCCTAACTAATGAACTAGAGCCATGCTAACAAAAGGAAAATTCCTGGTATCTTTCGAGGTACCAGGTCACACTAAAGAATACACAGAGGGATTCACAGAGGAAATGGTAATCCCATACAGAACTGAGGAACTTAACCCATACCTAAGGTACCCCAACCAAGAGATAAACAACAACCACCTCCACTCCGAACACATAAGATTACAGATAAGAGAAATGTTACAAATCCCACTAAGAGATATAACCATAATCGATATAATATCACTACCATGAAAAAGAAAGACCTAATATACATACCCCACCAAGATACTTGGACAGAACACTTCCCTAATCCGGGCAGTAACAAAAATGATTACACTCTATACCTAAGTGATCCCCAAGCCCAGTATAATAAGTTACTCCGTACCCAACAGAAACTAAGAAACAAAAAGAAATGAATATCCTCTATCACATAATCCGAATAATCCTATCCGTAGGAACTATCCTAACCCTCATACGCAATGAGAAAATATACCAAGCCCACAAGCACTCCCACCCAACAAACAAAATAAGGTATATAATCTCACAGCTAATAATCCTAACCCTATACACCTCATCACTAATCCTGGTATCCTACACATATAGGATTATACTAAGGTACATATAATAAATACTAAAAATTATGAAATCACTAATTCTACTCATCGTAACGATCTGGCTTCTAATCCTAAATGAAGAAGCCTACCTAACAAAGAAATTCATCTACAGAATAATCATAATCCCTTTAGTATATGCCTTCATACAGGTATACCTAATCGAATAAATACCCACAAGGTACCTGGAATAAATACCGGGTACCTCCCACACCACCCAACACAAAAATAAAACAAAATCATACTAACGCTAACTAAGGTACACAAATAATAATACCTAATACACCTATCCTATATAATCATAACCTATATACAATCAATATACATAATACATACTTCCCTTCCTCCTTGGGGTACCTCACCGGGGGTTTTAAAAATTTGAGATCAAGGCTAATGTGAATCCTCTATTACTATACAATCCACATTACTCCACAGCTATCTAGCTATCATACCACATGGCCCTACCACTTTAAAGGCAATCACAAAAAGGCTTAAAAAGGCAAATAAATCCGACCATTAATGGCCCATAAATCCGATTGCCTTGAGTACTCTTTATATGTATTATATTATAGATTGCATTCAAGGTAATTCGAAGGTAGGGGATTATATAATACAGATATGTTATGTAGCTTCTATGTATGTAGGTAGTATAGCTTTAGTACATCGTCGATTAATGGCCATCACAATTTACCTTGATTACCTTCACCAAGTTATTATATTATGTATTATATAATAAGTATTGGTTGGGGTTAATAAGATTTGGTAATCAAGGCAAATTATTTGTTAGGTTTTAGGGCTAAATGGTTTATAGGATTTAAAGCCTTCAAGGGGCATATTTAGGTAATATTCCTAGTAACTCTGTAATTTATTTGCTTAGTATTTATATTAGCATTAACTTTTGTATTCTAGGACAATTTTGTGATTTAGGGGTACCTAGATTACCGAGAGCCATTAGGTATTATATAATATTAGTTATAGGTAGGGAAGGTAAATGGCAATCTCCATTAATGGCCTCAAGGACTAAGGCAAATATAACTCAAGGCCCTCAATAACCTACGAAGGCAATTAGGGTTATTGCATATTTAAAATATTGTTCTTATATTTGCAGTGAGAAATAAAAATAATAATCACTTAAAACCCATTACCTATGAACACAGAAGAATTATCAAACCGATTAACTAACATCATTAAGGGCATTACTAATACTCACCCTATTAGGATTAAGGCTACTATCGAGGTTTTCCTTGAAGAATTTGACCCAAGCCAGAACTATCTCCTTTCTATTTCAGATATAGAAGGCTATGAGACTCCATTTATCGAATTCGAGATTTGGGACAAAAACGATGGTCCTATACCCGGTATAAAACTTTTCAAGGATCTCAATATATACCTTGAACGAGAATATTGCGAATACTAACACATTGCCCCAGGCCTAACTTAGGTACCTGGGTTTTTACTTACGCTAACTTAGTAAGCCCTTATAGGCTATCCTAATCTCTATAGGCTTACCATAGTCCCTATATGGCCTTATTGAATTAGGACCTAATAGGTTTATAGAGGGCAATAATAGGGATATAGCTAATGGGCCTTAATTCTTTATCACCTTAGCCCATTAAAGGCCTTCAATATACAGGTATATAATACACTCTCAAGAGGACAGGCATAAGCCATATAGGATTATCCATATACATATCATATATGCCCACTACAAGGCGTGTGAAGATTACCCTTGTGAACCCTCAAAATTAAGTGCAAATATTAAGTGCACAATATTTTTTATTTTATGAATTTTTCACAAAAATAATTTTGAAAATAAAATTATTCATTTTCTCAAAAATTTTTCTTGAAAATGTTTGTAGATTAAAATATTATTTGTATCTTTGCAATGTGAGA
>OFMD01001481.1_pt1 | contig 14490 bp, 20 predicted proteins | sample 1541211 | NCBI WGS metagenome assembly OFMD01 (sample SAMN04209231, study PRJEB22552) | human gut metagenome | biome: gut; material: feces | host: Homo sapiens | place: USA: Oklahoma | reverse complement strand
ACGCCAGCCGTCAAAACGAGGACGCCCGGCGGCAGCTCGACCGGCTCACCGTTTTCATCCTTGCCGTAGTCCTCACGGCGTGCAAGCAGGGAATCTTCGTCTTCAATATCACCGCGATCCTCCCACGTCTCACCGAAGCAGGTGTTGTAAACAACCTGCATCTTCTTCGTGCTTCCGAGCGCGTTGAGGTATTTCAGGACAATGGATTCCCACGATGCCCACTGGCTGACAAAGGCGTTGAGCCAGAAAGACCGCGTTCCCTGTCCGTAGGCTTCCGGGTTCTCGGCAATCCATTTTGCCGGAGCACGCTTCATTTCCGCTTCCGTGGAAACACAGCCGCAGCCGGGGCAGGTGTAGTACACCTTTTTTACCTTAAAGGTCTTTTTGTGAGAAACGATGATTTCATCATGCTCAAAACGAATGTCCGACCAGCGGATTTCGTGATACTCTCCGCAGTGCGGACAGCGGGAGTTCCAGCGTTCCATCGTGCCAGTGTAGTAGGCGGCTTCAATGGCGCTGGCGTTCTTGATTGTCGGAGTCGATACCTCGACAGCTTTTGCATTATAGAACGTGGTCTGACGTGCCATCGCCAGATCCCACGGATCGCCCTCATTACCGGCGCTTGTCGCCCATCGGTCGCGCTCGTCGCCGAATACATAGCGAATGGGCTTTGATGCCAGCGCGTGCGCCTCGGTCGAGCCGCACATTGTGAGGATGCCGCCCGGATAGGCTTTTTGGAGGATTGTGTTATGCGAATCACGGCTTTTCGGTGCGGCAATCTTTTGCCGCAGCGCCGGGCTGTCGCGCAGCATCGGCGCAATACGGAGTTTGGAATACTCCTGCGCGTCAATGGTCGTGGGATGCACGAACAGAATAGAGCCGGGGTCTTCGTCGATGATGTAGCCGATGCAGTTGTTCAGAAACTCGGACTTGCCGACCTGCGACGCAGCTACCATGATGATGTGCCGCACCTTTGGGTCTGTAAAAGCGTCCATCGGCTCGCGCAGATAAGGCGTGCGCTCTGTGCGCCAAGGTCCGGGCTCGGCTGCGCTTTCAGCTGAAAGGCGGCGCTTGGCTTCTGCCCACTGGGATACCGTGAGATCGTCTGGCGGCGTCATGCCGGACAGAGCCTTTCGCATGGCTCTATTCAGACGTGCCGCTCCGCGTCGTCTGGCTTGGCGTTCGGCTTCGGCTTTTTTCAGCGCATCAGTCGATGCCTCATTCTTCGTCATAGCTGCGCCCCGCATTACTCCAGTCGCGCCGCTCGTTCACCTTTTCCGCATATTTTTCAGGGTCATAGTGATACGCTGCCAGCTCCCGCATGACCTTATGGACTTCCTTGCGGATGATCTCCGCGGCTTCGGCGGGGCTTTGCGCGGCGGTGACGTCAACGGACAGCCGTCCCGGAAGCGACAGCAGCGCGCCGCGGATGGTGTAGATCAGGTCTTCCGTGAAGCCCTCCACATCTTCCGAGCGGTGCAGCTTTCCTTTCAGCTCCTCGACCTCCATTTTTGCAAGCTGGGCTTTGGATAACTTGAGCTGTGCTTCAGACTGCCGTTTTGCTGTTTCCAGCTTCTGCTCGGCTTCGCTGATCTGCGGCTTGGAAAGGAAATTGATATATCGCTGAACAGCGTCGCCGAGCTGGAAGTAGCCGCGCCTGACGGGAATAATCGTGCCGTCCTGCGCCATCTGCTGCACCCGCCGTGCTGTCACGCCGAGGATCGTGGCAAGCTCTGTCGTGCTGACTTCCGCCTCAGCATCAATCTTGAGTCTCGTTTCAGCCATATAGCAAGCTCCTTTCGCTTTTTTTCGAGGGGGCTCAGCGGAATTTCACCGCAGCACCCGTGCTGCACGGGCGTGACCCTTACCCCGATGTGGTCATATGAACTTAGGAGGTCAGCGCGGTATGCCTCACCCGCGCTGTGGTATGAAAAATGCGCGGTATCCGCGTCGATACCTGCGCACATTCCAGCGGTAATCGTAACGAAATTACCAAAAAAACGTAGAACTAACTAGGCGAAATTTGGGGTCGTCGACCCCGCAACAGATAGGGGGCGGGCGTCACAGTACCTTTTCAGCGACCGAAACGATCACGACGCATAACGCCTTGCCACCCAGCAAACTTATCGCGAGTGACAACGTCCTTCTCGCAGGGCTTTTTGCAGCCTTTACGCCCTCGATGGCAAATGCACACCGTCTTTCCGTTGACGATCTGCACCCAAACAGGAATCTTCTCTTGTTCTTGCATCGCTTCTCGCCTCGAATCTATGATAACTGAATTATGGAATTGGCTGTGTACCCACCCATCCATTGTGAATCATTACCGGGGGCTACGCTTGCTCAACGACAAAAACTGCATCGCCCTCCTTTATGAACATAACGTGGCCGCAGTGCTCGCAAACAACCTTGGCATATTTGGGCGGCTTTTCAGCCACACTCAGAGCGGTTGCCTTTGCCTTGTCCACCTGCTCCTGCGTGGTGATTGCAACATTCTGTGCTTCCTCCTTTGCGGCGTTATCCAGATAGGCTTGGTATCTGGCACGACGATCCTCTTCGGATTCACCGACCACCCCATCATCGAAAAGGGCATCGGCATCAAAGTCATCGCTGGGAGCTGGGAAACCAAGGGTCTCAAGGTCAAAATCAAAGTCAAGGTTGAGCATGTCGATCTCGTGGAGCAGTTCATCGTTGATCCACTCCGAGAACTCAGAAATACGGTTGTCTGCCAGGCGGTCGAGCTTGATCGTTTCTTCGTCTGCGTCTGTCACGACACATGGCACTTCCTCCATGCCGAGCCGAATGGCAGCAGCATATCGGGCGTGACCTTTGACAATAACGCCGTTGCGGTCGATGACAAGCGGCACATTGAAGCCGACCTTTGGGATGATCTCAACGAGCAGGTTGACGGTCTTATCGTTCTTCCGGGGATTGCGGACATATGGCTTGATCTCGGAAATCTTCTTCATCACGATCTGATTAACAATCTCCATCAGTGCCAGCCTCCTTTCGATACTTCTGAAGCTGACGCGCCTGATTCTCGGAGATTGCAGCGCGTGTGAATGAATTGTTTTCGTAGAGCTTCGCATAGCCGGTGATGTGCTTGAGGCGCACCAGCTCTTCCGGCTCTAAGCCAAGCTCATTGCAGACCTGCAGATCGCTCGCGCCGTTCATCAGCATTTCCATAACGATATTTGACATACCGTTGATGGAGTGCTTGCCTCTGGCGCGGTTGTGCCGGACTGTCGAAGCCATGAGGTCGTTCATGGTCTTGCCGTGGAGTACGACGCAGGGCAGCTTCCCCTCGCACGATGCGTAGATGTCCTTGAATCTGCGCATGATGCTGTATCGATGGAAGCCGTCGACAATAACGTAGCGGTCTTTCTTTTCGTCGTAGATGGTAACGACGGGCTGCGTGTAGCCATCCGCTTTGACGGAGCGATAAAGCAGCTTCATCTCCTGCGTGGCTACGCTGTTGGGGTTGTAGTCGTTTGCGTGGACCTTTTCAATGGGTATCCACTCGACGCTATGAATGGGCTGATCTGAAATCATTTCTTGCTGCCCATATATTGCTCAAACTGCGCGGCGTCGCGCTTGCGGTAGGTAGGCGCCTTTTCCCGGATACGGAAGCGGGAGCGGGCATTTGCGTTGTTCGTGCCGTCAATATCGTTCAGGACGATCTCTTTGACATGGACGCGATACCATTCGTCGCCGGTTTGATTCTTCCAGCGGTTACGGAATAGCTCATGGTATTCCGGCTTTACGATATTGACAAGCAGATAATCGCGGTATTCCTGCCACGAACGGAACGCAAAGGGGAGCTGGCGCGGGATGATGTCGCCGCTGTCAAAGGTATGGGCGAATGTACCGACGCCAGATACGCGACGGATGAACTTGTTGTAGGTGTCCGGCTCAAACTCCTGCAGCATTTCAATCGAGTGCCAGGCGGTTTCGTGGATGAGCGCCGAAACACGCATCGCCTCCTTCGCCAAGCCCCACTGGTATTGCAGATCATAGACGCGATTGTATCCCCAGTGATTCTTTGCGATGGCTGTCCAAATATCATCATTGGTGAAATCGTAGATCGGCCAAAACACCTGACATTTGCCGACCTTCTTCTTGCACCATGTGACACCCTTGTACCGCGCTTCATGCTGCGTGATGGCAACACGCCGGTTCAGGCTTTCCGTCATGCGCATTCCCACCAGCACGGCGCAGTTTTCAGAATCGGTGCAGTAGGATGGGAGCGCGTTGACAAGCTCATGGAACCGGTTTTCGCCGCTGGGATTTTCCTTGATGGAGAGCGGGTGCTGCTGGTGAATCCAGATCGCTTTGTCCTCCGGATTCCAAACACTGATAAAATTCTTCTCCGGGGAGAGTGTGTTTGTGAACTCAAAGGGAATCTGATACCAATACGGCGTGACTTCCGGCAGCTCCATGATGTGCTGCATATAGTCCACCGTCGCTTGCCACTCGGCTTCCTGATCGAGCCAGAATACCTTGAGCGGCAGACGCCCGCGCTCCTGCGCAACCATAAGCGCCATGCGGAAAAGAACTGTACTGTCCTTGCCGCCGGACATGCTGACGATCACATCGTCGTGGCCGTCGAAGATCATCCGCAGCCGTTCCAATGCTTCGTCGAATACGTTGTTTTGCAAGTAGATCATTGCTGCTGACCCCGCGCCGCTCATGTGAGCAACATAGGGTTTCCTCCTTTTTTCGATGTACCCGCAGCCGGCAGCGTTGGCGATACGCCGCAGGTCCGAGCCATCCTCCACGCAAGGAGCATCGTGGAGGCAAGCCCTCCTTCCGAATAAAATGAGCAGCGCCCCCGATCAGGAGCGCCGCCCGGCTTGATTTGGAATTTTACAGTTTACATGAAATCACATCTTAGGGGTGATTGCAAGCGTCACAGCGCGTCAGCGCGCGTCATGGCGGGGCAAGTTCCGAGGAAGCGATAACATATGGACTTCACACCATCCTCGGAATTTCGCCCACCAAGCACACTTGCAACTACCTTCCACGGCATACCTCGGATGAAACGCAGCCGGAATACAAGGCGTGTGGTGTTATCCTCGATTCCGGCGATCCAGGCAGCGATCGTTTCCTCGCTTCTGGCAATCTGTTCTTTCAGCGCGTCGCGCTGCGTCTCCATGTCCGCGATCTCCGCGCCGAGGACGCCGACCTTGTCATTGACGCCGGAGGCGTGCGGCATTCCATCCAGCTTCTGTGCCCCGGGAACGGCAGCATTCCACAAGCCCTGAATCAATTCTTCTGTTTTCTGAAGCTGCTGGACAAGATCAAGATGCCCATTCAGTTCCGCCAGAGTCATGTGTGCCGCCCCTTCCCATCATCATTTAGCCTTTTTCCAAGCCCGGATTGCGGTTTTCTTTGTGCCTTTCGGTGTACCCGCTCTACCGCAATTATAACACCTGACGCAAAACATGGGCGGTGTTCTTGAACGCAGATATACTTCCTCGATCTTGCAGCGACTGTCTGCACCGCAAAATCGGCAGGTCAATTCATCGGTTCTCGGCATAGCGTCACCTCCCAGTCAAAGACTTGCCAAAAGAGAAAAGAGCTTTGGCGAGAACGTCCGCAGAAGCACCATAATTGTAAAAGCAGCTTGAGAGCCGGTCAAATGCATCGCAGATTCTCTCACAACGCAGATATGCGTTATATGCTTGGAAATTGCTGTCGCCGGGTGCCTTGTTCCGCATAAGTCCGTTTGCATGATTTCGGCTATACCCGCGAGCCATCAGCAGCTTAACTGCGCGTTTTCTTGTCATGTGTCTCTTTCCTTCCTGATAAATTTCACGCCACAGTTCCAGCAGAAATTATCGCGAAAACCGTTGACTTTGCTTCTGCAAATCGGGCAGCGGTGCGCTGATATAATTTCTCCCTTGAGGGCAGGCTCGTTGGAATCGCCAGTGTAAATATTGCAAGGGTAACGTACCAGACGGACACCCTCACCATAGGGAAGTCCGAGCAACCTTGACACTGGAATGCTTAATGCTTCTGCGAATCGTTCAATCGTGACTGGCTTTGGATTTCGCGCGTAGCTGGATGTGCTTTCATACTGTGCGATCATTGAGCCAGAAACGCCAATCCTCGCACCAAGTTCAGCTTGTGTCAATCCAGCTTCCTCACGTGCAGCACGGAGCCGTGCAGCAAACTGAGTATCATTCATTGCTCCTCACAGCCTCCTTTTCACGTTCCATACGTTTCTGTTCCATACGTTCCAGCCGATCATCGCTTGCGACAGTCCATTTCCGACGTTCTGCCGCTTTCGGGCGGCGCAGGAAATCAGCTCTGGCATTCGAGGTGTAGGCGGCTGGCATACCCAGCTTTTTCGGCTTAGACATTTTTCTGTTCCTCCAAAGCCCGCTCGGCTTCTTCTAAGCTGAGAAACATGGTTTTGCCAAGCTCGCTTGCCAAAAAGCCATTCGTCTCGCCCCGGTAGTTTTTTGCGGATATGATTATGGTGCGAAGTGTATCTTGGAGGTAAAAAGCTATCAGGGTAATGGTTTTTGGATAGATCTTTCCATTTTCAAGGCAGTACAGCGTATCGCCGTATTTGCAGGGAGGCAGCATCACAACGCGCCCCTCATCATCAGCCGCCATTAGCTTTCTGATTCGCTCGGCTTTCGACGTATCATCCGCGAAAGCGGATTCTATAATGGTTTTGGCTTTCACCACCTGCTCCGGTGTCAGCCCCGTAGCTTCGTAAGAAGCCAGACGAGCCAACGCAACCTCATATCCGCGGCGGCACATAATCCGTCCGTCATTGTCGTACCATGTGAGCTTATCCATTCTGCTTCCTCCTGAACTGTCTAGCATAGGGGCAGGTTGCCCAATGCGGCACATAGCCCACGCCGGTTGCTTTGGCAGGGTCTTCCGTGTATTCGCACGAAAGCACTTGCCCGTTTGGGGTGACAATTTTCTTGCTGCCGACGCGCGGCTTTTCGATGTAGTAGCGCGGGGTAGCATCGCAGGGGATGGATTTCCCGGCTGGCGTCGTAATCCAGACGAGCGCAGCCATGCACGCTTTACAAGCGGCCATTGTTTTCATCCTCCATTTCGTATTGTTCGATATGAGCATCAGGTGATCTTGGCGAAACGATGATGTTGCCAAACTCATCGGCACCACAGAAAAGCGCCCATTTCGGCAAGCCGGTTTCTCGGCTAACTGCCACCAAAAGATCTTCGAGTTTCTGCTTACCCTCTGGTGTATTGAGAAAGCGCATAACCTTTTTCATCCGCAATTCGAAGATAAGCTCCCGAACCCCTATGTAGGTGAAGATGAGCAGAGATGCAAGAGCCAAGCCAAGCCCTATGCCACCGATTCCGAGCAAAAGCGTCTTAATCATAATGCGGCACCTCCTTCCACATAGCGCCAGCTTTGTGGTGGACGTTTCAAGCCAGCTTCCGCAAGTTCACACGGTTCATCGTAAATCTGCTTTTTGGAGATGTGCCAGCCATACAGCTTTTCACCGCGCCCATAGTCCCACAAAGCACCGTTTTCAAGGCATGTCTGCAACACATAGTCATCATCTATGTCATAGATGCCGTATGGCTCGGTCGTTGGAACAATCGCGTCAATCCGGTCGCAGACAAACGAGGCGAACACCTTGCTGCTCCATTCGTCGATTGCGCCGCCCGTTTGTGCGTGCAGTTTCACATACAGTTTCAGCGGCAGTGCCTTTACACTGGTGCAGTAGATGCAAACAAGGAATGGCGGCTCCAGCTTCGGGCGCGTTCTGCGTACCTCAATGGTCTTTTCACCGCTGGCAATCTTTGCGCACCATTCGGGATTGATGCTGATTAAAACAGCTTTCATGCCTTTTCTCCTTCCTCCGGTTCTTCCGGCAAGCCGCGCCATTCCCAGTTGCTTCGTCCAAGGCTGCAACTCCCACACTTGCAATTTTTCTTTTTTGTGCAATCGCAGCACGTAAGCAGCAGCGACTCTTGATGGTCACGGCGGTGGTTGCAGCAGTGTCTGCATGCGGAACATCCGGCAAATATCTTCAGATCTACAATTGCCGCGTCCCTCTCGGCTTCTGCCTCCGCCTGCTTTCTCTGGGCGAGGGCAATAACCATGCCCTTCCACTCAAGTTCTTTGCGCAGGTCTGCGTTCTCGGCGGTCAAGCGCTCGATCGCATCCGCTGCATCAGAAATGATCTGGTACACCTTGCACGATGCCCACCCGCACAGCTTTTGCCATTCTTCAAGATTCTCCGTTGCCCAATACGGGCATTTCTTACATCCTTCGTTCGTTGGTTTCTCATATCTAGCCCGACACCGCAGCGCCTGCACGATCTCTTTCAGTTTCATACCTTTGCCCATCCTTTCGCGGCGGCAAGATCATCCAGATCTGCCTGTGCTTCATCGAACGTATTTCGCCACGGAAGGTGCGAATAGCCGTGCCAGCCGCTTGTGCTGTTCCTGTCCGGGCGCAGAAACTTGGCTTTGTATGTGTTCTGCCCGATGCCGGACTGGACTTTGTAGCGCCAGCCGCGCTTGTCGATGTATTCGTTCGCTGGGAGCGTTCGCCCATCGCTGGAAACGTTCTTGCGTTTCAGACCATCAGCACCGTCCGTCAAAGGGAGTGTGCGGCGGCGTTCGATCTCCGCCCGATAATTCCCACAACGCTTGCAGTCATCGGTGACGGTGCGGTGGGTGGCACAGCCACCCAGAACGCACATTTCGGTCAAAACATCACTCATCATCGGAATCCTCCGAATCGTCCTCTGGCGCGCCATACTCTGCAAAGAGGCGGTGCGTACCATCTGCCATAGCTTCTTCATCGTCCGATTTTTCATAGCCGAGCACTTCCAGGACATCATAGACGCGGTCGAGTTGCGAGTTTTCACAGAGGACGTACTGATGTTCTCCCATGTTCCATTGACTGTCGTAGTAGCTCTCATCGTTGGCATCAATCGCAGAATAACAGGCACAGAAGATCAGCTTTTCCGGCTGGGCTTCCGCCGCGCTGCGGACAAAGCCCATATCGCAGAAATCTTCGTTTTCATCGTCTGGCGAAAGTCTCATGCCAAGGAGCTGGGCACAGAGCCGAGGGTTGATGGAATTGCAGTAGCCACCGTCGATTGACTCTGTCGTTGCCACGCAGAACAAGGCGATTTCCTTCATGTGCTGTTTGAATACGCTGTTCGGAAGCTCTTTGATGAAATCCTTGCGCAGTTCAAAATGGGCCTCCGCGGCTTCCGCAAATTCATTTTCGGCCTGTTCGTCTCTGCGGCGCCGTTCCTCGCGGGCTTCGGCTTCCGGGTCTGGTTGCTGCAATTCCTGACGTTCCTTGTAAAGTGTGATTCCGGTGGAATCCTTCCTGTAAAAGTATCGAACGTCACTTGCGTCTTCTGGTACGGTCATTTCTTTTTTCAGATCCCAGCGGTTATAGCCTGAGAAATAGGCCATGTCAACTTTTTGCCCATTGAACTCGCCAGTTTTTTCGATATGGTATGCGAATGCATCTGCACATTCCTCCCATTCGGCGAATTTTTTTCTGATTTCCTGCTCTGAAATCAGGCTTTTCAGAACGCTGTTGAAGTTTGCCGTGCCAATAGCGTCAAGTGCCTTGTTCTTATCCTCGGGGCTGTCCAGCTTGTCAAGCTCCAGATAATCGTTGAGCGTCGCACCGCGGGATTCAGCTTTCTGGAATTTCTGCCGGTCGAGGTCAAGCAGTTTTACACGGCGGCGAATGGTGGTTTGAGAGAAGCCAGATTTTTCGGCGATTTCAGCTACGGAATCGCCCATGTTGAGCATCATCTGGAATCCCTGCGCCTGCTCGTATGTAGTGAGGTCGCTGCGCTGCATATTTTCAACAAGCATGGTCTGCAGCTGCTCCCGCTCAGACATTTCGACCACAATGCAGGGCAATTCGGTCAGACCAGCGATCTTCGCGGCGGCATAGCGGCGGTGACCGATGATGATGGTGTATTCCGTATCGGGGTTGTCCGGTTCATCCGGAACGACCGTCAGGTTCTGCAGAACGCCGCTGGCTTTGATGCTTGCGGCAAGCTCCGACAGATCACCGAGATCCTTGCGCGGATTGTCAGAGTGTGGGAAAAGACGGTCAATTGCGATATTTACGATTTGAGGCATTTGTGAATCTCCTTTCAGTTCAGGGGCGCGTTTGCGCTCCGTTTACGCGGCACCAATGCCGCTGCGCTTTTTTCTTCCGCGCCAGCCGGCAGGTTGGGCAGAATGTATTTTCTTTGCGCTCGATGAAAGAACGACCGCAGCGAGCGCAGTGCTGCGGCGGGATTCTGCGGAACTCAGTGCATTCGTCGCAGTTTTCACAGCGGTCCCACCCTTTGATTTCATCCCAGCTTACGCATAACAGCCGCTGCCAGTATGGATTATCGTCAATGTCGTTGATGCGCTTGCGGAGCACTGAGCAGAGCATTTCAAGTGTTTGCACGGTTTCTGTTCGCGTTCTGGACAGGTGTACCGCCTGCTTTACGGTCGGGTCTGGCGCGCCATAACCCCAAGGCTGATCTTTGAGCATGGCGCGTACTTTGTCCTGATTCTCGGTCAGATAGACGAAATAAACTTTCCCACGCACGGCTTTTTCGGATTTGCCGAGTGCCTTGCCAATGGCGGTGTAGCTGTCGCCTTTTCGAATTCCGTCTGCCAGCACATCGAAGTCGGTCTGTGTCCAAGCTGCGGATGAACCATGATTGTCGGCTTTGACCGGCCGCTCTTTCAGGCCGAGGTCGTTGCATCGGCGCTGGATCGCGCCGGCCGAGCGACGCAGCATATCGGAAAGCTCAGCGTATCCGTACCGATGCTGCTGAAGCAGCATTTTCAGCCGCGCGTCTTCATCGGGTGTCCATGGGTCTTTCCGCTGGATGGCAAATGCCTGAAAGTCCTTCTTGCGCTGCTCGGCTACCCATGCAGGCTCCTCGCCCAGCGCCAACGGCTCCATTTTGGAAAAATCAATGAACGAGCGGTGCTGTTCTGCCCATTTCCAAAACTCATTGAGCCGAATGACACGAAAACTGTTCTGATTGACGCGCTTTGTGTGAATCGGGAGGCCACGGTTCTCAACCCAGCTTTTCAGCTTATAGTTCCCACCGGCATTGCTGCCGCAAACGGCGATTATAAGCTGATTCATGGATATGTAGTCGCCGCCGAACAGAACCGGGCCAAGTCCCAGTCTGTTTTTCCGTACGATGACAGCCTCAACGGAGCGGTTAAGACGCTTCGCAATCGCGGGGATTGACATGACACCCCATTGATCTTGGAGGAATTGTTCTTCTGCTTTTGTCCATCCTGCGTGATAGCTTTGCAGTCCGAGCGAACGCCTCTTTTGTCGTACAGACCCTTCCGTCCGGCCAAGCGCTGCGGCAATAGCCGCTGCCGGCTGTGAGCGACTATGCTCGCGGAGATATTGAAGTTGATCGTCCGTCCATTTTCCCATGTGTCAGGCGATTCCTCCTTTCTGTCAGAATAGTGTGAGCTGCCCGGTTTTCGTTTCCTGCAAGGGCAAGGGCGGCAGCGCGGCAGACGATTTTAACTTGCCGGTAACTTGCTCGGCGGGCTTTTCGTCTGTCTGAAGCAGTAAATCCATCTGCGCCCAAATGCGGCGGTAGTGCCAGATGTCGCGGAAATAAAACGGGGTGTACCATATGTTCTGGTCTGGCCGGGGGATAAGCCCCCGGCGGTCAAGTGCTGTTGAGGGATGAAGAAGCGTGTCGCCAATCACGACGTACCCGGCGCAGCCCATGAGCGATAGCTGCAGGTAGCACATCAGACCAACGATGTAGTCAATGTCCTGTGCTACAAAAAGCACAGAGGTCTGATAGTTGATTTTCTGCCGCGTACAGGCGTTTGCAAACGCCACCAGCAACGCTCCTGCACCGCAGGCACAATCGTTGACGGAGATCCAGCCGTCCCGCTCTACACGCGCTTGGAGGTCTGTGCCGGTGATCTCGGCCATCATACGGCAGACATTATAGGGCGTGAAAAACTGTCCAGCGTGGTCATTGCCCAGATCAAGCGCCATGTAAAGCTCACCGAGAAAGTCCTGGTCCGGGTTAAAATCCATACCAATCACGACCTCTTGGAGCATCTGCGAGAATTTGAGCATTTCTTCGGGCTTGTACTTTCCGGCAATCGTCATGTACGTCTTTTCGCGCTCAGCGGCTTGACTCCGGTCAACGGTATTTGAGATCGCGATTGCGGCGAGTGTTATGAAATCTTGCCAGATTTCCCAGCGTCCATATCGGCCGCAGAGGGAGTTGAAGATCTTTACAAACTCCGTCTGATGGGTGCTTTTCAGATTGTGCGGCACACTTCTTCCCATGGCTTATTCCTCCGTCTGCGCCGGTTCAGGCGGTACGATGGAACGCTTGGTGACCTTGCCTTTGGTGGACTCGACACCAGCATCGAAGCCGCGCCGGTAGATGCGATAGAGGTATTTCGTCAGGTCTTCACGGTTCATGTGCTTGATGGTTTTGTAATCATCCCGTTTGAGCAGAGGCGGGTTCTGATTATTCATCGTCTGAGCCCTCCACATCGTCCGGCTCGTCGGTAGGAAGGACTTCGCGCGGATTCGAGCCAGCGAACGGTCCGACAATGCCGTTTTCCTCCAGCAGCTCCATGATGCGGGCGGCGCGTGCATAGCCGACGTTCAGGCGGCGCTGCAGGAGAGAAACCGTCGCCTTGTTTTCCATGCGCACGATGCTGACAGCCTGATCGTAGAGGTCATCATCGGCGGCTCCAGAATTGTCGGCAGTATCGCCGAGTTCATCATCCACGTCCTTCAGCTCGTTTACGTCATCCATTTCAGCTTCTGCTTCCTCGTTGATGCCTTCCGCGTCTTCCTCGTATTCATCGTCTGCGGCTTCTTCCTCGCTGATGACTGGCATCATGCCAGCGGCAAGTGAGTGCTTTTCCAAGACGTCCTTGAAAAAATACTGTTGCCAGTAGGTGATCATCTTCGTCAGGATGGATTCCATCTTGGTGCGGAGCGTCTTGGAGATCGTGAACGTGCCGCCGCTGACGCGCGTTTCTAGTGCACCATCCTTGAAAATCCACATCATTTCAGCTTCGGGGCTGATATACCCGGCTTCCTCGACGTTTTCCAGCATAGAGAGCTGGGCGTCCATGCCCTGAATCGGGCGGATGATGAAGATGATAGGATAACGATCCTTGTGGAAGCGGTAGGTCAAATTGTGTTCTTCGCACAGTCCCTCCATCTTCTTTTTCTGCGCTTCATACATCGAAATTTCGCTCATGGGAATAACTCCTTTCTGTTGTCAGTCGAGCAGGAACAGCGTGCCATTCCACGCCGTGTTTACTCTGTAATTTTGCAAATCTTCTTCTTTTACGTACTTCCGGCCAAACAGATCTTTCATGCTTCGCCAGTCATCCCAGGGGATTTTGTAGACTTCGCCGGTTGAAAAGCCAGCAACAACGAAGCAGCGAGCGCCGAGCCGCTGGTGCCTGTCCATGTAGGACGCCTGAATGTCGAGCACGCGATCCTGCGTCAAACGGTCCGTGGACGTGAATTTGGCTTCAATCAGAATCGTCCGCCCGCCTTTGAGCGTACCCTTGTAGTCGACCTGCGCTTTCTTGGTGTAGCAAGCGAGGAAGCGACCGTTACCCTCCGGCTTGATAACCTTCATCGGCTCCGGCGTTTTTTCAATCAAGGCATACCCACGGTCGCGGTAATAATCAAAGGTGCTGTCAAGACGTTGCTCGAAATACTGTCCTTTCTGGCGGGCGATCTTGCCCAGAAGCTGTCTTTTCGGGTCTTTTGCCATAGCTGCCTCCTATCCCGCTCCGAAGTAGATGCCATCGCAGTAGATCACGTCGGAGCCCTGTTTGTATTCAGAACACCAGATGTAATCGCTCGTGAGGTCGCTGTGATGTCCCTCAAGGACGTCGGCTGCAATATCCCACGCCCGTTGCACGGCAGCAGCTTCGCCCGGTTCGCTTGCTTTGTCCGGCCAGACAATTCCGGTCACGGAGAGCAGCCCCCATTGTAAGCCGTACTTGTTGTCCATCAGAACGCCCTCAATGGTATCTGGATAGCGCGGGTCATTCACGCGGTTCAGGACAACGTCAGCCACACGGTAGCGGCACATATCGCAGCAGGAATCTCCACCGGCTTCCTGATAAATCACGATGGCAAGGCGCTCCCAATCCTCTTTGTCCTGGCACTCGAAGCCACCCTTTCCGCAAGGCTCGCTGTCTGCCTCTTGGGGAGGCTCTGGCGGGTCATATGTACGGGGAATATCGGCGGTTTCGTATTCAGCCGGCGCGTAAGCCTCGATCACCAAGCGGCTCTGGTAGGCAGCTTCGTCAAATTTCTGCGGGATTGCAGAGGAAGTCAGAGCCGGTTCTGCTTCCTGCTGCGGCATTGCGATTGCAAGAACCAGCGCGGCGAGCAGAACCAGCGCCGCCAGAAAAACAACCGTAGGCAGGTTGCGCCTTGCCCATCTTTTCATATCCTCATCCTCCATT
>OFMD01001471.1_pt1 | contig 14577 bp, 12 predicted proteins | sample 1541211 | NCBI WGS metagenome assembly OFMD01 (sample SAMN04209231, study PRJEB22552) | human gut metagenome | biome: gut; material: feces | host: Homo sapiens | place: USA: Oklahoma | reverse complement strand
TTCTAAGAATGATGATGGATACTGAGGCTTTCAGTAATGAAATGGTAAGAGCTACACCTATGCCTATTTCACTTAAGGAAGCATATTACGAATATCGTTATGGTATATTCGCTGAATAAGATTACTCAAAGCAACAATTTTCTTAAATTGAGCGAAAAAAATTATAAAGAATACCAAGACAGGAAAATATTAGCACATTTTCTAAGCAAAAAGCCCTTCAAAAAGCGCTGAATATATCAGTATTTTTGAAGGGTTTTTATATGTACAACTGTCAAAGACAGGATATTATACACATATTTATAAAACTATTCAACCAATTACTCAATGTGTGATTGTGAAAATGTTGGATTATTTGAAAAATGTCATATTCAACGAAGAAAAATATTTGGGCGCGGTTGAAGATGTAAAGCAAATCCATTTAGATGGAATATTTATATAATCGCGCGAAAACGCATGTAATCTAGGAGGTGGTGTCAATTGATTGTGACACCTTTTTAATTACACAAAAGTAGGAGGTTAAAGGCACATGTCTAATAAGATAGGCAGACAGACTCCTACGAATAGTTACATTATCCCCTATAAGAGCACACGAGGGAATGAAGCTATAGAACTATACAACAATATCACACGTAATGCTATGGAATGGCAGGAAATACAGATGATGGACATAATGGCTGTTGATGATGATGGTCAATGGGTCAATATAAAATACGGATATTCAATACCGAGACGTAACGGGAAGTCTGAAATCCTAGTCATGAGAGAATTGTGGGGACTGCTGCATGGGGAAAAGATTCTACATACAGCACACCGTACAACTACATCGCATGCTTCGTGGGAGAAGCTTAAGCAGATGCTTGATGAAAATGATTATACTGAGGTAAAAAGAGCAGATAAGGAAAAAACCTATGAAAAGTCCTATACAGCTACAGCCCAGTTCGGACTGGAGACAATAAGAATCCTTGATGAAGGTAGGGGAAGTGCTTCCTTCAGAACAAGATCATCAAAAGGAGGACTCGGTGAAGGCTTTGACCTTCTCGTTGTGGATGAGGCTCAGGAATACACTGAAGACCAGCAGTCAGCACTTCAGTATGTAGTTACTTCATCAGAGAACCCTCAGACACTTATGTGTGGTACTCCACCAACTGCAGTATCTTCAGGTACTGTATTTGTTAATTTGAGAAAGGAATGTTTATCAGGAGGTTCTGATACAAGTGGGTGGGCTGAATGGTCTGTTGAACATATGTCCGATGTTAAAGACAGGGATATATGGTACGAGACGAACCCATCACTGGGTCAGACACTCAAGGAACGTTCCGTTGCAGCTGAAGATTCAAGTGATGAAATTGACTTCAATATACAGCGATTCGGTCTATGGCTTCAGTATAACCAAAAATCCGCAATATCAGAAAATGAGTGGAACGCTCTGAAAGTAGAGACTATTCCAGAGTTTAAAGGCCCTCTCTTTGTTGGTATTAAGTACGGTCATGATGGCAGTAATGTTTCTATGTCGGTCGCAGTAAAGACAAAAGATGACAATATACTAGTTGATGTCATTGGATGCAGACCTATTAGAAAAGGCAACGGATGGATTATTGACTTTCTTAGAAAGGCTGATATTGCCATGGTTACAGTAGACGGTGCAAACGGTCAGCAGATGCTTATAAATGAGCTTAAAGAGACCGGCATCAAATTAAAGGTGATCATGCCAAAGACTGCAGATATCATTGCTGCAGGTGCTTCATTTGAAAAGGCTCTGTATGCTTCAAAAATATGCCATTTTGGTCAGCCGTCGCTGTCACAGTGCGTATCCAACTGTGAAAAGCGCGCTATTGGAACAAACGGGGGATTCGGATACAAGTCAATCATTGAAGGGGTTGACATTTCTCTTCTTGAATCAGTAGTGCTGGCACACTGGCAGTGCTCTCTCAAGAAGGCAAGAAAGAAGCAGAAAGTACTTATTTAAAAATTACGTAACTATACGGAGAAATAGGAGAATATATATGAGTTTTACACCAATCAACATACAGGAAGAATTTGATGATGCAATCAAAGAAAGACTAGCTAGAGAAAAAAGAATTTAAAGAGAAACGTGAATACTTAGCTGCTAAGCTACTTACTATATTCATGGAGTATCCTATTATTTTCATGGGCTATTCTATTTCAGATTCTAATATTAGGGATATTTTAAGCTCTATAGTAAAATGCATGTCAAATGAACAGGTTAAATTACTGAAAAGAAGATTCATATTTATTGAATATGATGCAGAAATGGAAGGATATGATATTGGTGAATCATCATTTGCATTTGAAGATAATAAAATGATTACAATGACAAAAATAACCCTATCTGACTATTCATTGATTTATAATGCAATCGGCAAAAAGAAAATGAAAATACCCGTTCGTTTGCTACGATTATTAAAAGATGAATTATATTTGTTCACATTATCAAATGAACCTACTGAAAATATTAAAGTAGCTGCAATTGATGATGATAGAGTTTCAAATGATGAATTAGTAATTTCTATAGGCACAACAGAAACAATTAGCTTAATTGGTTTAAAAGGTATATCTGCAGATCAATGGTATAGAAATATTGTGATGCATGATCTCAGATATAATATCGAAGATTTATTAGATTATGCACCAACACTAGCAAAACAAGTTTCGGGTAAATTACCTATTAATTCTTTATATGAGGATAAATACAAGAAAATAGAAGGGATTGATAAGTTGCTTGTAAATGATTTTGAGGAAATAATATCTAATACAATAAAAAGAGATCAAAGTAAACATCCTCAAATCAATATAGAAAGCATTTTAAAAGAAATAACTGATATAGATAAGCAAATGATAAATATAGCTTACTTAAAAAAAGAGCAAGTAAATCTGATTGATCTAGAAAATTATTTAAAAAGTAAGTTTGAACAGGATAACGATATATTAAAGAATTCTAAACCTTTTACTCGAACAAATTTAAGAAGGCTGATTAGAATTTATGATTATTTAAAAGGAGAAAGCAAAAAAGCCTCTGATTAAAGCACCCTTTCAAAGGACACCATCAGAAGCCTCTTTCTTACTAGAAAACCTTTCAACAAGGCGGCTCTCTAAAAGCTACCCTATCTTCCAGCTCTCTTCATAAGTATTATACATAATTATCATCATATTGCAAGCATATATTAAAAGGAGTCAGATTTTTCTGGCTCCTTTTAATAGCAAAAAAGCTTCTAATTAAAGCTACCTTACAAAGGTCACTATTAGAAGTCTCTTTCTTACTAGAAAACCTTTCAACAAGGCCGCTTTATAAAAGCCACTCTATCTTCCAGCTCTCTTCACTAGTATTATACATATTTATCGTAAAATTACAAGTAAACTATTTGATTCTTTGTTGACTCTCAAGTAAAAAGGTAAATTCCAACTTAGACGGGTCAAAGTTGCGTTTAATCTTTAATATTTCTCCAATTGAATTTACTTTTACACCTAAAGAGATTTTATCATCATTCTTACCTATTTATTGAAATGCGTATATAGAGGTAGGGGGGGACTTATTTAAGGTATTTTAAAAGGAGTCAGAAAATCTGACTCCTGAAAGAACTTCTTACCCTTTATATACTTCCTGATCAATCATCTTTTCTTTCTTAGCTACAATAACTGAAGTAGAAGCATCACCAACTACATTAAGTGAAGTAACTAACATTTCAATAGGTCTATTGATTGAAAGAATTAATGAGTATGCAAGTAATGCAGCATCGTTTGTATAACCCATACCAGTTAAGATAGTAAATAGGATTACAGCACCTGCACCTGGAGCAGCTGGAGTACCAACTGATGCAATTAATGCAAGTACTGCAATAACAGCCATAGACATGAATGTTACTTTATATCCAGAACTTGCTGCAATAAACATTGCGGCAATAACCTGCATGATAGCTGTACCATCCATGTTGATTGTCATACCTAAAGGTAATACGAATGAAGCAATCTGATCATCTACACCTAATTCTTCAGTTACTGTTCTCTTGTTGATTGGAAGAGTGGCAGCACTTGAAGAAGTAGAGAAACCAAATAAAGCAACCTTCACCATCTTCTTCATGAATGGCTTTGGATTAACTCTAGCCATAGTCATTAAGTAGATTGGATAAGCTAAGAATAAATATATAAATAATGCAATGACTACAGTTACAACATAAGCAAGTGCAGGTCTTAATGAATCAATACCATAAATTGCGAATGTTCTAGTTAATAAGCAGAAAATACCGATAGGTGCGAACTTATTAACTACAAATGATAAGAATAAAGTAATAATCTTAGATACTTCTTCGAATAACTTCTTTAAAGTCTTTGTTTCATCTTCAAGAGTATTCATTGCGAGACCCATAGCAACAGCTATGAATACAATGGCTAATACGTTACCGTTAGTAGAGAATGCTGAGATAAGATTGTTAGGAATAATATTTAAGATAATATTCAATGGGTTAGCACCAGTAGAACCCTTCTGGATAGTTACTGCTGCTTTACCAACTGCATTAAAGAAACCTAAACGATATACAACAGAAGCAATCACACCTGCAAAACATAAAGCACATACAGTTGTGATAAAGAAAGTTAAAATAGTTTTAGTAGAAATTCTACCTAATTTTTTTGTATCTGTGATAGTTGAAATCGCAAGTGTAATTGATACAAATACCATAGGTACAATAATAAGCTGTAGTGAGTTAACGAATAACTGTCCTACAATATAGAAGATACCAACAGCCTTTGTTGCATTTGGCTGTGTAATATCCTGAAAGAATAAGTTATTGATCTTTGTCCAAAGATCAGTCTGTCCACCACTTACTAAGTGTTCTCTTAGCATAATGCATCCAAAACCACAAGCAAGACCACAGATCATTGCAATCAGCATTTTCTTAGCTAACTGCTTACCATTACTAGTTTTCATTTTTACCCTCCTGAAATTAATCCCAAAATTGTCATTATTATACACTAAATAACTCTTAATGCAAATAGTATTGATAAAAATGCCTATAAAATAAATATTATTATATAGGATAGAAAGAAAAACGATTTGTGATATATTAATTAAACAAGAGACTTTTAACTTCACATAATTATCCCATTATTGTAATATATACTCATCGCAAGGGGGAATTTTAAATGTTTGGAATTTATATTTTATCGATGTTATCGATGATGTTTATCTTTGCTGGTAATATTGTTTCTTACGGCGGGATGTTTCAATCATCATCAACACTTGCAGTGATTACTTTATGGGCTATGTTTTATCTTGCTTACATTGCAATCAACTGTTTTGCATTATCTTATGGTTTTAAGGAATATGGTAAGAAACATAAGTTATCACGTTATTTACTACTGCTTTTAACTGCACTTATCTATAACGTGGCTTTAACTTATGCATTCCATCTCTATAAGCCAGAAAATGTTACAATGCATTCTGTAACGCATGCATTCTTCTTATTATCGAATAATGCTTATTGGTTATTTACAGCCTTTACAGGCATGTTCTTACTAAGTCCTATTGTAGACTACATGGTAGAACATATTTCTAGAGAAACAGCGATTAAAGCGGTATGGATCATTGGATTACTTGGCTTCTATGGCTTATTTAGTGCAGGAGAACTAAAGGATCCACTTTTATTTAAGAGTGGTCGAGGAATCATCTGGTTCACATGTCTTTATTTCATTGGCGCAACTGTAAGAAAACATGAACTTTATAAAGTCAATGTATCAAAAACCGCATTGATTGGTTTATGTTCATTTGTCTTAAATGGTTTCTTAATGCTAAGCTTGGACAAGTTTATTGGTAATACATTTGATGATTACTTCTTATCAGCCTTATCACCATTATTACTTGTAACTTCTATATGCCTACTTTATGTTTTCGCAAATATGAATAGTAAACAAGAAAAGATTGTACAATTTATTGATGAATCAACTCTTTGTACATATTTTCTTGCTAGTCATTCTTTATTCTTGGGCTATGTCTTATTAAACCAGTTTACAACACTAGCAGGTATGCCTTTCTACTTACTTGTTCTTATGGTCATCATGATTGCATTATCTCTTTATGTCGTTGCATTAATCATCGATTTAATCAGAAGAGGAATATTCAAGGTATTAAGATTAGAAAAACTTGCATTATGGATTGAAACACTATTTGGAAAATTATTAAACAAGTTATCTGCTTAATACAAAAAGAGAGAATTCACTATTGTGAAATCTCTCTTTTTAAGTTCTTTCCAATTGTCATCCACATTGTAATATAACAAGCACCACCGCCTATGAAATTACTGATTGCTTCTGATATGAACACACCTTCAATACCAATAAAGCGGGGAAGAATAATAGTCAGAGGGGCTACTATAATCACTTTTCTAAAGATAGAAAAGAAGATAGCCTGTTTTGATTTGCCAAGTCCTACCGCTACAGATTGACCACAGATCTGTAATGACTGCATAAAGAATCCCGCAAAATATAATCTAATATAAATAATTGCATGTTTAGTAATATGAGGATCATGAGTAAATATACGAATAAAATATTGTGGAAAAGCAGTAATCACTATCCAGATCACTAACATTGTCCCAAAACATAAGAATGTCACAAAGTAGATAGAAGACAATACACGCTTATATTCCTTCGCACCATAGTTATAGCCTAGTACTGGCTGAGTGGCATTCCCAAACCCCTGAGCAGGTAACTGTACAACCTCTCTAATAGAATTAATAATCGTCATAATTGCAATATAGAGATCTCCACCATAAATCTGTAAGGTAGAATTACATACGATAGATACAATAGAATTAGTGATCCCCATCATGAATCCAGCAGTTCCTAAAGAAAAGATTCTCTTTACATAATAAGGATTTAAATGCATACATTCTTTCTTTAACTTAAGGATTGTTTTATCACTTGTTAGAAAGCGTATTGTCCATAAAGCAGATACAAATTGTGACAGTATTGTTGCGAGTGCTGCTCCCTTTACATTCATATCCAATACAAATATAAATACAGGGTCCAATATTATATTCAGCACTGCCCCAATCAGTACTGTCATCATACCAATCTTCGCAAAACCTTGACTATTAATAAAACTATTCATACCAAGTCCTATTAACACAAACACAGTACCAAACAAATAAATAGTCAAATAATCATTCGCATACTTGAATGTATGTGCACTTGCTCCAAACATCCATAAGATCTTCTCTTTAAAAATAAACCCAATCACCATCAAACCTATTCCAAATAGAACCAATAAGAAGAAGGCATTCCCCATAATCACTTCTGCCTCATCATTTCTTCCTCTTCCTCTTGCAATAGAACAAAGTGGGGCACCACCCATACCAAACAAGTTCGCAAACGCAATCACTATAGAAATAATAGGAAGACATATTCCCAGTCCTCCCATAGCCAGTGTTGCAGTATGAGGAATACGTCCTATATATATTCTATCTATCACGTTATAGAGTACATTAATCAACTGTGCTACGATCATTGGTCCTGCAATAGATAAAATATGTGTAGAAACCTTTCCCTTCGCAAAATTATTCCTTACTTCCATATAACCATCTCCCTTAACATAATCTTTACTATCTCATATATATTACAGTCATACAGTTCTTTTTCAAATGTTGAAATATTGTAACTCATATTATCTCATGTATATCATTCTTTTTTGATAGTGCATAGGCTGATATACTATATTAAAATTAAATTACATAAATAAAATAAATAAAATGAAATATGTGTTGCATAAGTAATATGTAAGCGCTACAATATTTATGTTAGATACATTCGAAAGGAGAAAATAATATGAAGAAAGTATCCGCTATAGCTCTAAGTACAGCTATGGCACTCTCAATGGCTTTGCCATCTAAAGTCAATGCCACAAGCAGAGTGGATCAATTACTCTCTAATATGAGTACAAGACAAAAGATCACACAGATGCTTATGGTAGACTTCCGTTACTGGGATGAAGACTTAAGTGATGGTTTACAGACTACAGGTCATGAATTTACTAAGATGAATGACCAAGTCAGAAAGATTGTCGAAGACTATGATTTTGGAGCACTTATTTATTTTGCTCAGAATATCCAGGAAACAGAACAATCTTATAATTTAAGTATGGCAATGCAGAAAGCAGCCACAAAAGATGGTGGTATTCCACTATTAATTAGTGCTGACCAGGAAGGTGGTAGTGTATACCGTTTAGGTTCAGGTACAGCTTTACCTGGTAACATGGCACTTGGTGCAACTCATAATACAGAGTATGCGAAAAAAGCAGGTCAGATTATTGGTAGTGAATTAAGTAGTATTGGTATTAATACTAACTTAGCGCCTGTTGTTGACGTCAATAATAATGCCAACAACCCAGTTATCGGTTTAAGAAGTTATAGTGATAATGCGGATGTTGTTGGTAACATGGCTTCTTCAACTATTGCTGGTTTGAAGGATTATAATGTTATAGGATGTGCTAAGCACTTCCCAGGTCATGGTGATACAGCCACTGACTCACATTATGGTTTACCTATCGTAAACAAATCAAAAGCAGAATTATTAAATAATGAATTAAAACCATATAAGATTGCAATCAATCAGGGTATTGAAATGATCATGACTGCACATATCTTATATCCACAATTAGATAACACAACTGTTGTTTCAGAAAAAACAGGTAATGAAGAAAAGAAACCTGCGACTATGTCAAAAGCAATTATCACTGATCTTCTAAAGGGAGAAATGGGATTCAATGGTGTCGTCACTACAGATGCGATGAACATGAAGGCTATTGCTGATACATTTGGTGAATCACAAGCAGTTAAGCTTGCGATTGAAGCAGGTGCTGATTTAATCTGTATGCCTACAGTTCTTTACAACCAGGAAGATGTTAAGAAGCTAGACACAATTATTGATTATGTAGAAGATGCTGTTAAGAAGGGTGAAATCTCTGAATCTAGATTAGATGATGGATGCAGAAGAATCCTTACAGTAAAAGAAAATAGAGGTATCTTAGATTGGAAAGAATCTGATTTCTCTCTAAACAAAGCTTTATCAACAGTAGGTAGTGCCACTAACAGAGCAACTGAAAGAGAAATCGCAGCTGCAGCTGTTACTGTTGTAAAGAATGAAAACAATACTTTACCAGTAGTAGTAAAAGAAAACCAGAAGATCTTAATGCTTTGTCCATATGACAATGAAAGAGCACAGATGATCATGGGTTATAACCGTGCTAAAGAAGCAGGACTTATCCCAGACTCTGCAGAAGTAAAAGTAGTAAGATATAACGGTTCAAATATGGATGCTGTAAAAGAAAACATTGATTGGGCTGATACAGTATTCATTAATTCAGAAATCAGTGCTGCAAGTCGTTTCTCATCAAATCATTGGCTATATTCATATGTAGAAGGTATCGTAGACTATACGCATGAAAAGGGCAAAAAGTCTATCGTGATGTCAGTAGATAAACCATATGATGTACAGATGTATGCAAATGCAGATGCTATTTTAGCCGTTTATGGATGTAAAGGTTCTTCAGTAGATGTGACTGAAGCAATTGTTGGTGGAGTTACATCTTCTAAAGCTGCTTATGGACCTAACATTATTGCAGGTATTGAAGTTGCTTTAGGTACATTTGGTGCTCAGGGAACACTTCCAGTTAATATTCCTGTATATGACAAGACTGCTAAGCTTTACACTGATACAATCAAGTATAAACGTGGTTATGGTATCTCTTATAAGTCTTTATTAAATAAGGATACTTTAAATGATTTAATTGCTAAGGCTGATGCTTTAGATTCTAAGAAATATACTGAAGAATCTTGGAATAAGTTCACACCTGCTTTAGCTGGGGCAAAAGAAGTAGCTAATACAAATGGCGTTTCTCAGAAGAAGATTGATGAAGCGATTGCTTCATTACAGGCTGCTATGGATGCTTTAGTAGAAAAACCTGCTGAAACAAAACCAGAAGAACCTAAGAAAGATGACACTAAGAAGGACGAAACAAAGAAAGATGAAACAAAGAAAGACGAAACAAAGAAAGATAATGTAAAAACTGGAGATATGACAAATATTTTACCATTTGCTGCATTAATGGGTCTTGCTTGTGTTGCATTCATCTTTTTAAAGAAGAAAAAAGCTTAATAACTAGAACGTCTCTTCTTTGAGACGTTTTTTTTTGATATATATTTTAACTTGCCGTGAGCAAGAATTTCTCAACCTCCCTGCGAAGCGAAAGTAGGTGAGTGGTTCACAAAAATAATAAACAATGTGTAAAAAAGTGTGAATGATAAAGTTGTTAGGGCTCTCGCTAAGGGTGTTTCCTATACAAAAACACTGTACAAATTGTACAGTGCTTATCCTTTGAGTTCATCAAATAACTCATCTAGATTGTTATATCCCTCGATAGAGGAATCATGAGTTATTCTTTTTGCCTCTTTCATTGCCTCTATAACTTTTTTGTTTGGTCTTAATTCAAAAGGGAAACCACCCGCACGTAATGATTCTCTCACAAATAGATTAAATGCTGTATTAAGGTCCATACCAAGTTCACTAAATAATGCATCTGCTTTTTCTTTTACGTCATTGTCCATACAAATAGTAATGTCTGTATCCATAGGATTCACTCCTTTCTTTTGTTAATTATAGTATATGTTTGTTTGTATAATTTCACAATATGAATATAGATTAAAAAATATCTATAATATAGTAAAAGCGAAAGGAATGATAACTAATGAAAAAAACATAATAATTATATCTAGTTCACCTAGAAGAAATGGAAACTCACAATTACTATGTAATCAGTTCATGCAGGGAGGGCACTAGACAAAGGCCATCATGTAGACATGATTCGCATCATGAATCAAAATATAGGGTTTTGTAGAGCATGTGATGGATATGTGAGAAATGGTGAACATGTATACTTAAAGATGATATGTCAGGTATACTTGATTTCTATCAAAAAGTAGTTGTGTTAGTTCTTGCTACACCAGTCTACTTTTATGTAATCAGTGCACAAATGAAAACATTCATAAATCGTACTTATCCTATCTGGCAGCATTTAAGTAAAAAAGTTGTCTATTATATTATATCTGCGGGACTAGGAGAAGATATCGTAGAAAGATCACTAGGTGATCTTGATGGTTTTGTAGAACATCTAGAAGAATATGAAATAAAGGGTAAGCTCTATGCCACAAATGTCATGGATGCAGGTCTAGTAAAGGATCAGGATATATATAAAAAATCCTATGAAATGGGCAACTCTATTTAACGACGGCAATTTAAAATAACTAGAGGTATCCTATGTCTTAAGTATTAAAAATTACGGGGGTATAATTCTATCTCGTGATTTTTAATACTCTGAATGCTTATTTTAGAAATATCTATAAGCAATCGATGTAAATACCTTGTTCTTATTTATTTGCTATCCTTTCGGATACTTGCGTAAAAGAATGTTGTATTCCTGGTTGATGTATAAAGGATACAATCACAATATGCCTAAGATAGAATGTATCTTTTAGTTCGTTGATTATTCGCATATAATTGCATAGGTAGCAGAAAAATTATGCACCACCCTTATGGGTGGTGCAGTTTATGATATGGTTAGTTATTTTGCAAATGACGCTACTATTTTTCACATTTATTCTTAGAAAAAAATGGATCATTAGCAAGATTCATTAAACTTTTAAGTTTATTAGGATCTTTTAACATGTCACCTAAAACACCAAATACAATGTGGTTACTTTGCTCTTTTTCTTTACTTTCTAATGCATTCTTATGTTCTAATTCCATTATTTCTATCTTATGTCTTTGTTCTAACTCGCTTTTTTCTAGTTCCAATTTATGTTTTTCATTCAATGATTCTATATCAATTTCATGTTGTTTCATCAGTTTAGAAATTTCATGTCTGTTACTCTCTTTTAAAGCTTCTATTTCTGATTTGGCTTTCTTAGTTGCTACCAGATAAGTAATGAAACCACTAATCGCAGCTGGAACACAAGATGTTAGTAATATATTTAAAATCGATTTCAATAATAAGACCTCCAATATATTTTGAACAATTAACATTTGACATTATAATAATCCGACAGTTTTTAAAATATCTTTTACACATTTGTGGATACTCAATGATGGATTCTCTCTGTAATACTCATAACCACAATGATTTATTTTGTTGTAATCTCTCATATTTTGGTGCTCTATTTTTTCGGCATTTGATATTGCGAATATTACATCATTCAAAGTTAATGAATTTAATAATCTTTTAAAGTTTGTTTCTTCTTTGTATCTTGCCATAGATTCAAAGTGAGTATTAAAATTTCGGTTAATGTCTGATAAGTAATCTGATCTATGAGTTCTTTTTATTCTCATATTTGATTTATGTAAGATTATCCATAAGTCAAATGAATAGTTACTATATCCTAAGCTATACTTTCTAACTTTTTTCATTTTGGTTGCTTTTTTCATAGAACTTAAAGTATTTTTAAATGCTTCTTCATTTTGTGGTTCTTCAAAATCAAAAACATGAACAATTTCTATATTATCTACAGATGTTATCCTTTTAATTGCTGTAATAGGATTTTTTGAACATATACAGTAAAATTCACCTTAAACAATGAATTCTCGTTATTATTAATTTGGTTTTCAAGCCATTTGAGATACCATTTTTCTGTTTCTCCTTCTACAGAAAAATAATAATTTTTACGTAATTTTCTATTCATGTGACTCATCCTCACTTGAGTTATCACTCATTAGATTTTCAAACAAATCATAGAAATCAATGTCTTTAACAGCACCATATCTTCCTAAGAAGTAGTGCTTCAAATAATCATCACTTAATCTAACTCCTGTAGTTCCAGATGTTTTAAAGTCTGATAAAGAATAATGAGTACTTAGATGTGTTTTTTCATCTCTTTCCACAAACTTGATTTCATCTCTTCTTACTATATTTGAATTCAAGAAAATAGGATTATGTGTATTAAATATTAATTGTGCATTCTTCTTGTTGATACCATCATTATGGAAAATATTAATAATATTCATGACAGCCATTGGATGTATATTGGCATCAAATTCATCTAACACTACTACTGCACCTTCTGTCAAAGCTTTTAAAATCAGTGGGAACATCTTAATAAATCTAATTGTTCCATAGGATTCAAAGATTTCTGCTGGGATTGCGATATTTTTATCTTTAAAGATTGAGCATAGTTGAGATTCTGCGCCATCTTCAGGAATAACGTAACCTAATGCATTTGAATTAATGCCAAATAATTTAGCGGCTTCATTTGTAGTTTCACTAATATAAATTTTACCACTTTCTGTGCTATCTAATTTTCTTCTTAGTTCTGTATTATCTGCTCTATATATGACAATGAACTTTTCTATTAACCATTTTGAAATGAAAGATACTAATTTGGAACTGAACATTAATTTGAATCCATTTGTTAGAAATAGTTCAGTTTTATTTAAATTGTTTCTTGCTATTGCTTTTGCACTATCCTCATTTTCACTGAAATTATTAATTAAATATTGTTCGATACTATTTAGATTAAAGAATTCAAGTTTATCACTTCTTTCAAATATAGTTTTATCATTAATTCGCAGACATTCAAAAACTATTTTTCTTGAATAGTCTTTATCTAAAAATAACCCTAAATCAATTTCTAATTCATATTCAACTAATAAATCATCCTCAACAAAACGAATATAGAAACTAGTTGGTAGAGGAGATTTGTTTAAGTTATTTGGAATCAATTCTAATTTTCCTTCAGAAACATCTGGCGATCTTAACTCATCGGTATTATTGATATGTCCCTTTAAAATGATTTCTTTAAAGACATCCATAGCAGAGATTATGTTTGTTTTTCCAGAAGCATTAGGACCATATATAATAGCTGAACATAATCCTTTATATATTTTTTTACCAATCTTGTGTTTTAGAATGCTATATTCTAAACCTTTTTGTTTTGGAGCAGGTGTCATCACAAAATCCATTTCTTCTAAAAATGATTTGAAATTCTTTGTCTTAAATTCTAACAGCATATTTGCTCACCTCTATTTTGCAATATTTACTCAAAATAAAATTATATACACTATTATTACACCATTATCGTTAAATAATGGAATGATTTTGCAAAAATATCGCAAAATAAACAATTCACATAGATACATGTATGTAATAATAGATAAGGAATAGTTTTAATTTTGTACTAGAGGTGAACTATTCTGTATTTAACAGCAAAAATGCCAGGAGTTTACTAAAACCCCTGGCATTAACACAAACCTATTATAGTCTTAAACCTTTAATGTTCTTTACACGTGATAATATCGTATTACAGCTGCAGCTTAACACACCAGGAAGTGTATCTATCACATTGTCAACTACCCACGACCTAAAGGTCATGGGCTTGTAACTGCCCAGTCGTATTAACGGTTTACACCTCCGACCTTTACCCCCAATAGATATTGCTATCTAAAGTGGCGTTACATCATAGGGTGGCTGACAGCACCCTTTGTAGCAGAGTTTACTCTGTTACAACTGTATTAGGTACTTGG
>OFMD01001469.1_pt1 | contig 14595 bp, 10 predicted proteins | sample 1541211 | NCBI WGS metagenome assembly OFMD01 (sample SAMN04209231, study PRJEB22552) | human gut metagenome | biome: gut; material: feces | host: Homo sapiens | place: USA: Oklahoma | reverse complement strand
CCTCGATCGGATGAGCGAAGTCGTACATCGGATAGATGCACCATTTATCTCCTGTTTTATGATGTGTCATATGAGCAACTCTATAGATAATTGGATCTCTCATGTTAATGTTAGGTGATGTCATATCAATCTTAGCTCTTAATACTTTTTCACCGTCTTTATAAACACCCTTTTTCATGTTATCAAATAACTCTAAGTTCTCTTCTACAGATCTGTTTCTGTATGGACTATCCTTACCCGGCTCAGTTAATGTACCACGGTATTCTCTGATTTCTTCAGGAGAAAGGTCACAAACATATGCTTTACCTTTCTTAATTAACTTAATAGCTGCTACATACATCTGCTCAAAATAATTTGAAGCAAAGAATAATCTGTCTTCCCAATCAGCACCAAGCCACTTAATATCTTTTAAAATTGATTCCACGAACTCTTCCTTCTCTTTAGTAGGATTAGTATCATCAAATCTCATATTAAACTTTCCATTGTACTTCTTTGCTAAACCATAGTTTAAAAGAATAGATTTAGCATGTCCTATATGAAGATAACCGTTAGGCTCTGGTGGAAATCTAGTCTGCACATGGTCAAATCTTCCTTCCTCTAAATCTTTATCAATTATTAATTCTATAAAATTTTTTGATTCAATCTTTTCGTTTTCTAATTCCATTTTAGCCTCCGGGTTAATTATATTTTTTCACAATTATTGAATTATACAATAAATATGCTGTTTTTTCAATATGTTTGCCTGAAATAATAATGTAATGCAAAAAGAAGCTTTACCCAAAGCCAAACTCACTTTAAAGTAAAACCTCTTTTATTAACTTTTAATTCTCTTTAATTTTAACTTTATACGAATATTACATCTTATAAAAGTTTATCTTTTAACTACTAATTTATTTTTCTACTAAAACTTCCATATATCTTACACCCCAGGCAAGAGCTTCACTATGTGAACTGAAATAAAGGTCAATTCTGTTTCCTCTAATTGCTCCACCTCTGTCTTCAACTGTGTAAGTGTTTCCATTGAACTTCAACTTTGTTCCAAAAGGAAATCTTGAAGTGTCAGCAGCAATTGTTCTGCCTGCTGTTGCTCTTGTTCCTGATGCCGTAATACCTGTTGTCTTCCCACAGCATGCTGCACATGAGCAATAACCTGTTATTTTAAAAGTTCCAAGACTTTTATATTTTGATTTAGATTTTGAAGAAGATTTCTTCTTAGACTTCTTCTTTTTAGATTTCTTTCCGTCTTTCTTAGACTTTTTATTGTTTGCATCCTTATTATTGGATTTGTTTTCATTCTCAAGTTTGTTTGTTTCTTCTGAAGTTTCATTCGCATCATCTTCAGATGCTTTCAAAATAAATGCTGAACCTCCAATTGTTTCTTTTACAATCTCTGTATTAACCTGATCATTATCAAGACCTTTAAGTTTAAGAGAATTAGTAGTATCTTCTGATTGTAAGATTGGTATCACATTTGCTGATTTAAGTACCGGTGTCTGACTAGCTTCTGCTACAGTTTCCACTACCATACTGTCATTCTTCTCAACTGACGTTACAACAGGTGTAATTGTCATTGATGTGATTAGACAAACAGCCTCAGCAATGAGTCTTATTTTTCTCATATCTATACTCCTTTTCTTTCCACTTTTGTGGCTTGCGAGTATAAATATACACCAACTGTTACAGAATGTCAAGAGAATGTTACAAATATGTTACATTCATATGTCTTATGCAATATTTTTTTAACCTTTTTGTCGATTTTCTATCCAAATAATTTTTCAAGAATAACATCTAAAACATATTCATGACCACATATTACAATAGTATCTTCATTAACAAGTAAAAAAGCAGTTCTTCTAAGGTTAAATGCTACACCAAGTCTTACTCCACCTTTCATTTCAGCGCTTCGCAAAACTTTATTAATCTCATATTTTGACATATGTGGAACACTCATATCCTCTTCTCTTTTAAACTGTATCATAGGATATCCTCCCTGATATCCACATATTACTAAATCTTTTAATTTATATCTTTTACTCCAGTATTTTAATTTTTCTTCCATAAATTCTCCAATCTTTCATTTTTAATCGCTTTTATGTAAATATATTACAAAAGCCCCACTTTTTCAAATGGAGCTTTAAAAATATCAAAATATAATCTGAATAAAATACTATTTAATGTGTTTCTGAATAAAATTAACAACTAACTTTCTTGTTTCTTCCAAAGCATTTGCTGTTTCAAATTTTCTTTCAGGATGCCACTGCAATGCCAAAACTTTCATCTCATCAGAACCGAAAGCTTCAATTGTCTGATTTTCCCTGTCAATTGCAAGTGGTTTAAAACAAGATGCCAGCCCATCTATCGGAATAACATCTTTATGGAAATTATTAACCCATATTGTTCTGTCTTCTTCAACAAGATAAACCTCATGGTCTACTGAACGTGGTCTCTCAACCTTTAATTCAGGATGATACAATAATTTTCCTCCAAACAAAACATTCATATACTGCATTCCCCTACAGGTTGCAATAATAGGAATACCTTCCCCAATACAATGTTTTATAAGTTTTTCTTCCATTACATCTCTGTATGGCTGTAGTTCTTCATTATGAGGTCTGTCATAATATTTCACAGGAAGAGCACCTCCACCGGCTACAATTAATAAATCACACTGACGTTCAAATAGCTTGCCGACGTTTTTAACGTGGTTAGAAGCAGGCTGTGGAATAAAACCAAGTAGCTCATAGAACCTTATATATGCTGCTTCCAATACATCTGTAGGATCTCCATACTGATTTACACCTTCACGCTGGGTAATAAGTGCTCTTAAATCCTCACATTGTAAACCTTCTTTAATTATACCGTTAGCACAATCAAGTTCCATATAGTTGATTTTTGACGCATAATCGTAAATCTTCTCACCACATCCAATTGCTGCGGGAATTTCAAACTCAGCGCAACGTATTGCCATGTGTGATGCCACACCGCCATACTTTGTAATAAAGCCTTTGATTCCCTTTGTAAAAATCCATTCATATCCCGGATCAGCTTTAGGAATCATAACAATCTTGTCCATAAGGTCTTCATCTGTTTCAAGTTCAAGATTAACAACTTCACCTTCAACCTTTTTAGAGGTAATAAAGTTAGGACGTGCCTCATTAACAGGAATAACAGAAACACTTGTAATATCAAGAATAACATCAGGCAAAATAGCGTTTAAATATTTATCATAATGTTTTTTATTATTAACAATAATAGCATTTAACTTTTTACCCATTTGTTCATTATTCAAGTAAAAACATTCTTTAAAATCATAAGCTGAAATCCATGATAAATCTTTTCTGTCAATGTCAAGGAGTTTACCTAACATCTGTATTAAATCAAGTACTAAACTTAGTGACTTAGTAAATTCAAACTTAAAGAATTCTCTGCCTTCAATTGAAGTTCTTAAAAACAGATTAAAATCTTTAGGTGTAACATCTAAACCTATTGATTTTAAAGCTTCTTCAAGTTTTTCGCTGTTAAGTCCTTCAAATTCTTCTTTAACTTTCTGAACTTTATTATGACCTACTGCCGGTCTGAAAACCATCTGGTTATAACTATCTGTTCTAATATCATAAGTGCCGCTTCTTAAATGTCCGTATTTATTATTAAATTCATTTCGGCTCATTTTCCCAACTGAGAACTTCTGATAATCCTGTTCAAACTTAGAAGATACAGTTGCAATAGATTTCATAAACTGATCTATTTCATTCTTTGTAAACCATCCTGAATCAACTAATGAACTGCAAAAAGCTCTTGCAATAAATGCCATTCTTGCCTGTCTTGTAAACTGAGGTGTTCCATAAATTCTAATATCTTCCAAAAGTTCAAGAATATCTTCAACTATCTTGTTAACATCCTCTGATTCCATATCGTTTTCAACAATGTGTTTACGGGTTTTTTCTAAGTGTTTAATGTCTTCATTATCACTTTCTGAAATCTGTTTATGATTCTTAATGTTTGTTACCGTAAGTTCTTTTAATGACTCTAAAATCTGCTGTCTTTCTTCTTTTGAAAAACCGTTATCCAGCAATTCTTTTGTTCTGTTTTCAGTGTTAAAATCAAAGTTTGAATAAACAATTTCAAACTCAATTTTATCATGTGCCGTTGTATCCTTTTTCAGCTTCTTCTTATAGAATTCCACAAGTTTTGTGGCAAGTTTTTCGTCTATCTTTGAAGGTGTTAATGAATAAAAAGAATAATCAAGACTAATGTATGGCTTAATTCCTATCTGATACATTAACTCATCATTAAGCTGTCTGTATCCCATCGGAACAAGTCCCTGGTTCCAAGCTTCTGAAGTAATAATATATCTGTACAATGAATAGTCCAAAGTACGGGGACTTGTACCTATAATCTCAGAAGGATTCCAAAAAGCCATATCGGAAAACATCATATTTTTACCATCAATTACGCTTTTTATATCTTTATATTCACATTTTAAATCTTCTATTTTTCCATAAAAATTCTTAATAGTTCCCTGAACATTCTTAATATTCGAGAAATTGGCAACCAAAGGTCTTGCCTGAAAAATGATAACTTCATTATTCTTATTTACCGCAAACTCAATATCAAGGGGAATCTTAAAAATATTCTCAATTTCATCTATTGCAACAATAAGATTTCTCCACTGCTCTTCAAGCTGTGAAAGTTCAATATTTCTGGCAATCCATAATGTCTTTCCACCCCTACCACTTGTTACTAAATCTGTGGAACCGGTGTCATCATAATTAATAAGATAATATGGTCTTTGTCCCTGAATATCATAGGTAAACAAAACACCACAATATGCCACGTCAACTGCCTGGTGCTGTATTAAAACCTGCTGTTCTGATATATCATCCATATCAGAAAAATAAGATTCCAACACAATATCAATAGCGCTTATTATATTTGAAGTATCAGATGAATCCACATCCAATACACTTGTATAATGGCCTGCATTAGATTTTTTCAGACAGTCTTCATTGGTTGATGAACTTCTGATAACTATCTTTTCGCCTTTGAAAGTCTTACTGATTTCGTTTGCCATCTCGCTTTTATTCATACGATAATCCCGGGCAATAATAATTAGCATAGGCTCAACTTTAGCCTTAGTAATTCTTTCTTCCAAAACTTTAAGTGTATTAGCTTTAGTTGAAATCAATTTGATTTCTTCTTTATCACTAAAATCGTCAAAGTTTTCAATGTAATCCTTATTCATATTTTTCCTCCTGCGCTATGTTTCTAGCAAAACATAAATCTTAAGATTAAATCTATAGTACCTTTATAAATCAAATATTATAAAAAGGGGGGCTAATATTTGATTCCAAAAACAACTTTTATTATTCAGTTGTTGTTTTAACTTTTATTTTTTTGTTATTCTGAATCTTCTGTAATAACTTCTTTGCTTCATTTACAGAATTTGCATCAGGATCCATTACATATGCTCTTGAATTTGGAACTGAATATGTTACATCTGATCTTCCTGTTCCTGTAACACTTGTAGAAACAACTTTCCAATTAGGTGTTTCATTAAGCTGATATTTTACAAGAGCCTTAATGTCTTTTTTAGGCATATTAGTTTGGAAACTCTTGCTTATATTTGCAAAAATCTCATCATAATTGTTAAGCAACGCTGATGACTGGGCTTTCTTAATAACTGCCTCAATAACTTTCATCTGATCACGTCCTCTTTGTTTATCGCCCTCTGCAAACGCATGTCTTTCTCTTGCAAACCACAATGCCTGAATACCACTTAAATTACTGTTTAATCCTTCACTATAGCTATATCCATGTGTTGAGAAAGAATAATCTGACACAACATCAATGCCTCCAAGAGCATCAATAATATCTACAAAGCCTGTAAAGTTTAATCGAATAAAATAATCCAGCTTAATATCATAAAGCATTTCAAGAGTATCCATTGAGACATTTATTCCATAATTTCCTGCATGAGTAAGTTTGTCCTTTACTCCATTAGAAATGGATAATGGCACATAATAATCTCTAGGTGTCGAAAGTAACAATACCTGATGTGTAACAGGATTAATTGACATTATAATATTAACATCACTTCTACTCTTTGCTGTTACATCCCCTTCTGTGTCTATACCGCTAATATACACATTAAAGCATTCTTTTGTAACATTCTTATCTCCACCATATTCCTTTACGGCAGTTTTTACATTTACTACATAAATACATTTAATCTTGTTGGTAAAGTTTTTATAAATTCCATTATTCTTACCATCATTTGTATCATCGCCTGCATTTTCAATAAGATCTAACATTGCCTGATTAAAAATAAATGCAGTTTTTTCAGTATTCAAAAGTTCATCTGCCATTTTAAGTAAATCGTCATATTCATTGGCAATAAGCTTATTGTTAGCTTTTGCGAGAACGTTTTTTAATACTGAATCTGTTTCGTCTTTTGCATAAGATAGGTTATATCCTAAATTATAATTTTCAATATCCTTTAGTTCTTCTGCCTTATCACTCTTTAGAATATATACACCATATTCCTCAGTTGAAAGTTTAGAGTTTTCTACCACATCATCTATGGTCTGATCTGCCTTGTTTAAAACATTTTTAATATCCTTATCATAAACCACTCCCAAAATTGAAGTTGCAAATAACACTATTGCCATTAATATAGATATAACCATAGAAATAATTGATGTTTTCTTTCCCTTTCTTATTAAAAAAGGAATAATAGTTATTGCCACAAGAACAACTTCTAAGATTATAAAATATTTAGCAGGTACATAATCTAATATTAGTTTATTTTTGTATGATACAAGTCTGAAAAGCACTACCTCAAATACTGCAAGTGCAATTACCTGTAAAATATTAAAAATTAACGCTATTTTTTTGATTTTATTTTTTTCCATATTTTCCTCCATTTTTTTTTTGCAAAATTTCTTCTGATTTTCTGCCTTATCTTTCGCAAAAATAATAACATCTACAAGTATATCATTTCTCTTAAAAAATAAAAAGAAGTAAGTCACAATTTCTTCTGCAATGCATATTTTATTGTAAGAGGAGGCGATTATGAAAAATATAGCTGTATTATCCGGTGACAAAAGACAAATATATGCAAATTCCTACTTAAATAATAATGGATTTTGTTCCTATATAAAAAACAATTTTGATTTTAATGAAGATGCTTACATTTTATGTGGCACTCCTTTTTCCAAAGATAGTTTGTATTTAAACTGTGATTTATATTCCAGTTTTCCAATAAGCACTTTTATTGCTTTATTAAAGCCGGGGCAAACAGTTTTTGCCGGAAATATTTCAAGCGATGTAACAACTTCTCTTAAAAAGAAAAATATTAACTATTTTGATTTTCTTAAAGATGAAAAAGTTGTCTGGTCCAACGCAATGCTAACGGCTGAAGGATTAATTAGCAATATAATAAATAATACCCCTTTTGCACTTGATACAGCTAAAGCTTTGATTATAGGTTTTGGCAGGTGTGGCATAAACACTGCACTTAAATTAAAGGCGTTAAACGTGTGTGTAACTATTTATGACCACACTCCAATTCATTTGTGCCAGGCCTCTTCTTACGGATTAAATACTTCCACTTTTGATAATCTGATTGAATGTATTAGTGACTTTGACATAATAATTAACACTGTTCCTTGTGAAGTTTTGACTGAGAATCTTTTAAGCTTAGTAAAAAAAGACTGTGTTCTTTTTGAAGTTGCGTCAAAACCTTATGGAATAAACAATGAACTTGTTAAAAAATATAGATTATCCCTTGTTACATGCCCCGGACTTCCCGGGAAAACTGCTCCTAAAAGTGCCGGGGAATTAATTGCAAAAAGTATTATTTCTTATTTAGAAAGGACTGGGGAAAATGGCACACAACTTTAAGGATAAAAACATTGGCGTAGGCATTACAGGTTCATACTGTACCTACAAAAAAGTTTTTGAAGAATTAAGACGGCTTGCCGATACACAGGCTAATCTGTTTACTATTTTTTCAGACAACGCCTCTTCTACTGACAGCCGTTTTGGTAAATGTAAAGATTTTCTGAAACTTGCTGAAGAAATAAGTGGAAAACCGCCTATAACCACAATTCCCGATGCAGAACCTATAGGTCCAAAATCTATGCTAGACCTTCTTATTATTGCACCGTGTACAGGAAATACCCTGTCTAAACTTGCCAATGGCATTTCTGACACTCCTGTGCTTATGGCTGCCAAGGCTCATTTAAGAAACAACCGACCTTTGGTTATTTTTTTAAGTACCAATGATGCATTAGGTATGAATTTGAAAAATATCGGTATTCTACTTAATACCGAAAATATATTTTTTGTTCCTTTCGGTCAGGATAATTATTTATCCAAACCTAATTCAATGATTGCTCATGTGGACTTAATTGAAGATACAATTGAAAAGGCCCTTGGGGGCAGACAGATTCAACCGGTAATTAAAAGTCCACACGTAACAATTTTGTGATTTTTTATAAGTATTCTTACAAATATTATTTACCCTAATTAAATTGTAGAATGGAGTTTTTTATGTGCGGAATTGCAGGTTTTTTTCAGACTAAATATAACATTTCAAACGAACAGACTTACTATTTTCTCAAAAACAAACTAGAAAAAATGAAAAATGCCATAAAACACAGGGGGCCTGATGATGACAATATTTATCTTTCAGGTTTTCTTAACAACAATGGGTTCTCTGATAAAACAGAGTTTCCAAATAATATTATTGGTGGTTTTGTAGGTTTTGCCCATTCAAGGCTTTCAATCCGTGACATTAAAGGCGGACATCAGCCAATGACACGGGCTTACAAAAATCACAAAGCTACAATTGTTTATAATGGCGAAATATACAATACTGATTATTTACGTAAAATGTTATCTTCTTTTAATATTAGTTTTGAAACAACCGGTGACACAGAAATAATCCTATACTGCTATTTAGTTTTTGGAACAGATATTTTCAAGGAATTAAATGGTATTTTCTCCTTTGTAATCTATGACAATGACACAGCGATTGTTGTTAGAGATCACATTGGAGTAAAACCATTGTTCTACTACCATAATAATAGGGAATTTGTTTTTTCATCTGAGCCTAAAGGAATTTTCGCTTATGGTATTAAACCTATGATAAATTCCGATAGTTGGTGTGAAATAATCGGGTTAGGTCCTGCTCATACTCTTGGAAACGGAGTTTTTAAAGATATTAAGGAAGTTCTGCCGGGACATTATCTAACTGTAACAACTGACTACCATCATAATGTTAAAGTTAAAGATTTATGTTATTGGAAGCTTAAAGCAAAGCCACATATTGACGACTATAATACTACTGTAGATAAATGCAGCTATCTTATAACTGACAGCATACAAAAGCAAATGGTTTCAGATATTCCTATTTGTACTTTTTTATCAGGTGGATTAGATTCAAGTCTTGTTTCTGCCATTGTGCAGGATAACCTGCCTGATAAGAATTTAAATACTTACTCTTTTGACTTTGTAGACAATGATATTAATTTTAAGTCTAATGCTTTTCAAATTTCAAGGGATAAACCTTTCGTGGATATTATGGTTAACCACATAAATAGTAAACATAAATATTTAGAATGCAATAATTCTAATCAAATTGATTGTCTTTTTAAAGCAGTTGATGCAAGAGATATTCCAAATATGGCTGATGTTGAATCATCCATGCTTTATTTCTGTAATCTTGTTTCTAAAGAATGCCGTGTAACTTTAACCGGAGAATGTGCCGATGAAATATTCGGTGGCTATCCGTGGTTTCACAGGAAAGAAATGTATATGCAAAACACTTTTCCATGGTCTTACGATTTAAGCCCTAGAATTGTTTTGTTTAAAGATGATTTCATTAATTCACTGCCATTAAAAGAATATGTAAATGACGCTTATGAGACTTCAATTAACCAATGCCCTCATACAGACGGCGAAACCATAACTGAATACAACCGTAGAAAGATTTCCTGGTTAAACATCCGTTGGTTTATGATGACTCTTTTAAATAGGATGGACAGATGCAGTATGTATTCAGGACTTGAAGCAAGAGTTCCTTTCGCAGATTACCGCATACTGGAATATGTTTTTAATGTTCCATGGGAATACAAATGTTATAATAATCAGGTAAAAAGTCTTCTTGTTGAATGTGGGAAAAAATATCTTCCACCTGAAATTCTTTACCGAAAAAAAAGCCCATATCCTAAAACCTATGATCCGACTTACGAAAAACTTCTCGGAACTATGGTTATTGAAGAATATAAATCTAATAATAAATTACAGAAATATATTGATTACAACAAACTAATTAAATTTATAAACAGTCCAAAAGACTATGGAAAGCCATGGTATGGCCAGCTAATGGCTGGTCCACAAATGCTTGCATATGTGCTACAAATCAGTTATATGTTACGTAAATACAATCTTTAAAATAAGAGGCTTTAGCACTACTGACATAACAATCCTTTTGTTATCATAATTAGTGATAAAGCCTCTTATTTTTAATTATTTTAAAACATAATTTTCCAATCGACTGGTTTTATTTATTTGTTCTGAAATTGCTTTATTTACGTTGTCCACTTCTTCCTTAAAGTTAGACGCCGACATTCTAAGTGCCCCATGTCCCATTATTATGAGCTGTTCTAAAGCATCTGACGTTGCAACTGTAACCTGAAACTTATTGGCAAGTTTGTGAGTTGTTTTTGCTATATACATATCTGCTGTTTCAGCCTCTTTAGTATATACTACATAGATATTATGATATTTCGAAACAGTTTCTGCATGTTTTTTTACATTATAAGCATCAAAAACAACAATAACTGTATTACCTTTATACCCCTGATAATTACACATTATATCTAAAAGTCTGTCTCTTGCTCCATCAATGTTTGTTTTTGCAATTTCCTTTAATTCATCCCATGCAAAAACAATATTATAACCATCTACTAAAAGACACTGAGGTAAGACTTTTTTATGTGTGGCTTTTTGTTTATTTTCACTATACTGTCTTACTTTTTTCTCAGTATACTTCTTTCTTTTTATTGGTCCGAATGTTTTTTCAAAGATTTCTTCTAATTCCTTATCTGTTGCATAGGAATCTCTGTATGTATTGCTTGCGCTTCTTATTACAGGTACATTTTCAATATCATACATTTCACCATTTTTAGAATCTGTTTTCACATGCATATATTGTTCAACCTGATCCCACGGAACAACAAATCCTGCACCATGCGAACAAAAAACCGAACCTGTAGGATTTGCAATATCTGCCTCACTGTCATAGGCTTTTTCAGCTATTATTTCCTCACTGTTGTGGCACGGGCCATATCCTTTGTAATCAAGAGACAATGTCCCGGTTCCATGAGTATATTCATTAACAGTATTAATGTAATCCCCAATTGTTGCAGCAGGTGCAAAGCCTGTTATTACACTCATTTCTCCTTCTGTTTCAGGCTGATTAATATTGCCACTCATTTGATCAATGTCTGTCATTGCCCTGCCTATATTTTCTGAAGGAATTTTCAAAGTAAAATTATAATACGGTTCAAGCAATACTGACTCTGCCTTCTTTAATCCCTGCCTTATAGCTCTATATGTAGCCTCTCTAAAATCTCCACCTTCCGTATGCTTAAGATGAGCCTTTCCTGCTACAAGAGTAAAATGAATGTCTGTTATAGGCGAACCTGTTAAAACACCTTTATGTTCCTTCTCTGCCAAATGTGTCATAATAAGTCTCTGCCAGTTACGACTTAAAAGACTTTCATTTAAATTAGATTCAAATGTAATTCCACTTCCAAGCTGTCCCGGTTCCATTAATAAATGAACTTCCGCATAATGTTTAAGCGGCTCAAAATGTCCTACACCTTCCACTATGTTATTTATAGTTTCTTTGTACAAAATAGAGCCTGTTCCAAACTCAACATCCATATTGAAACGTTCTTTTATAATATGTTTTAGCACCTGAATCTGAATAGGCCCCATAACGTTGGCTATTATTTCTTTAGTTTCTTCATTCCATTTTAAACTTAAAGTAGGATCCTCTTCTTCTAACTCTTTTAACATTTTATAAGCCTGATTAATATTTACATTTTCAGGTATAATAATCTGGTATGAAAGTACAGGCTGAAGATTGGGACTCTCAGACTGCATTTCAAAGCCAAGTCCCTGTCCCGGATATGTATTATTAAGACCTGAAATTGCACAGATACATCCGGCATCTGCCTCACTAATACTCTTAAACTTTTCTCCTGAATAAACTCTTATGTCATTAATCTTTTCAGACCACTGATTTCCATCTGTAATTCCACTAAGTATATCCTTAACTTTTATGAAGCCACCTGTTATTTTCATATAAGTTAATCTTACGCCGTTTTCTTTAACTATCTTAAAAACCTTTGCCCCGAATTCTTCATGATAAACAGGTTCAAAAGAATATCTGTTAATTCCATCAAGTAACTTATCAATACCTTCATTCTTTAATGCTGAACCAAAATAACATGGGAAAAGCTTTCTTTCATAAACTAAGTCAGCAATAGTTTCATCTGAAATTTCGCCTGATTCCATATACATTTCAAGTACATCCTCGTCACAAACTGCAATGGCTTCCATATCTTTTTCTTCCACTGAAAGATCAATTACACCATCCCCAAATTTGTTCCTTATATTGGTTAAGGCAAACTCCTTGTTAGTTCCAGGCATATCCATCTTATTTACAAAAATAAATGTTGGAATATTATACTTATTTAATAATTTCCATAACGTTTCAGTATGCCCCTGAACACCTTCACTTCCGCTTACAACCAAAACCGCGTAATCCAAAACCTGTAAAGTTCTTTCCATTTCAGCAGAAAAGTCCACATGTCCCGGTGTATCTAATAATGTGATTTTTTTGTCTGCATATTCAAGTTCAGCCTGTTTAGAAAAAATAGTTATTCCTCTTTGTTTTTCTAAATCAAAGTTGTCTAAAAAAGCATCTTTATGGTCCACACGGCCTAACTTTCTTATTTTTCCTGTTGCATATAAAAAAGCTTCCGATAAAGTAGTTTTACCACTATCAACGTGTGCTAAAATTCCTAAAGTGATTTTTTTCATATTTATATATATCCTCTGTTCTATTTATATCTAAGTTTTTAATTTGATTTTTTGTCTGTATTTCCCAAATTATGATTACAAAGTCTTTTCCCCACCTTTGTGCAAGCACAAGTGGGTTAGGACTTTGGAACACTGTAATCATATTTTACTGTAATATTCTAACTGTTTCAAGAATATATTAATTCGTCAGGGTATTGTCAGAATATTGGATTTTATTTACCAAATCTTTACACATAACTTTTTAAAATTAATTAATCGGCTAATAATTTTATTTTCATTCTTAAATATGTTAAGTTAGTCTTGCCAATGACACTGTTATTCTAAGTGTTCCATCTTACGAACCTTCCGGCAGGGAAAATCTTAAAGAAATACAAATTTCTAAGAAACATAAATGGTGTAACAAAAAAATTCAGGAATTAAATCTCCCAACCAACGTTTTAATTGCTCTTGTAAAACGCGGTTCTAAAAATCTAATTCCTGATGGAAGTACAACAATTCTGGAAAATGATATAATTGTTCTGTACAAATAATATTTTATTTAATATTTTATTTTTTATTCTTTACGAACTGACTTACAAAGTCTTCGTAAGGACAAGGTCTGCCAAAGAAATAACCCTGGAAGAAATTAGGACACATACTCTTAATTTTTTCCATTTCTCCCTTTGTTTCAACACCTTCTATACAAATCTTTAAGCCTAAATTAAATACCATCTTGTGTATTAATGTAAGCATATTATAATCGTACTCATTATTAAGAGCTTTTGCTGTAAAATTTCTGTCAATCTTGATTAAGTCAGGCTCTAACTGAGACATATAGTTAAAATTAGAATATCCTGTTCCAAAATCATCAAGTGCAAGACCTACTCCTCTTTCCTTTAAAGCTGACCATATTTTCATATATCGCTTATTAATAGGATATTTTCCTTCAGTTGCATAACTCTTAGCCTTAAAGTGAAGTGTTATAACCGTACCGTTCTTTTCAATATCTTTAAGACTATTAGAACTTGCAAGAAAAACAAAATCATCCTTGTCAAGACTCTCCGGTAAAGTAATGTCACCACTTGCAAAAACTTTACCATTCTGTGTGGAATTAAGTTTCAACTTAGTGTGGTCATAAAAAACCTTAAACTTAAGAGCCCAAATTCCACTATTATCCTTTAAATCAATATTAATTGCTGCCTTATCCTTCTCTGTTGTAGCACTGGATGCCACAAGACTTGTCCCACTTTTTGCATACACATTATTCCCTTCCGGAACAATATACGAAAGCACAAAAATAACGAGAAAAAGCCATAAAATCTTTTTCAAGAAACCACCTGCCTGTCTTATTCTTTATAGTTATTGTTAAATTGTTTTCCGAACTTTGTCATATATGTAAATTTTACCATAAAATGCCTGATTTGCATACAAAATTATACAAAAGGGTCGCGTAAATTTGTTGTCGGAAAATACATGATAGAGAATTCCCCATGTTTG
>OFMD01001465.1_pt1 | contig 14613 bp, 12 predicted proteins | sample 1541211 | NCBI WGS metagenome assembly OFMD01 (sample SAMN04209231, study PRJEB22552) | human gut metagenome | biome: gut; material: feces | host: Homo sapiens | place: USA: Oklahoma | reverse complement strand
CACTTTCGAGTTACAAACGGTCAACGGGCTGAGGTAAAGCGGGCCTGCACCGCGAGGGAATATCTCTGCTTTCCGCGTCCGCTTCGCCACCAAGAATTTGTATGTCTTCTAAGCGTATCACCCCAACAAATACAAATTTTCTATGTGAAAAAATTGTCAGTTTCCGCAAATTTAGAATTGAAATTTGGGGAACGCTAGTATATACTAGAATAGGCAGAAATTTTGGTTTATTTTAAATATTTTATAACTATGGAGGGCTAAAATATGAGCTACAATGCAACAGGAAACTCAGCAAGCAGACGTATTGCCACATTGCTTGATGAGGGAAGCTTTGTTGAAATTGGTGGTGCTGTTACAGCAAGAAGTACCGATTTCAATATGCAGGAGAAGGCGGCTCCTTCAGACGGTGTTATTACCGGATACGGAGTGATCGATGGTAATCTTGTCTATGTATATAGTCAGGATGCTGATGTTCTCGGCGGAGCTATCGGAGAGATGCATGCGAAAAAGATCGCACGGATCTATGATATGGCAATGAAGATGGGAGCACCTGTTATCGGTCTGATCGATTGTGCCGGATTAAGACTTCAGGAAGCAACAGATGCACTTGAGGCATTTGGAAGTCTTTATCAGAAACAGGCACTCGCATCCGGAGTGATTCCGCAGGTAACAGCTATTTTCGGTATGTGCGGAGGCGGACTTGCAATCGTGCCGGGTCTTGCAGACTTCACATTTATGGAAGAAAACGATGGAAAATTATTTGTTAATTCTCCGAATGCACTAGAAGGAAATGAAATTTCCAGATGTAATACAGCCAGTGCCGCTTATCAGAGCAAGACGGCTGGTCTTGTAGATGGTATCGGTACAGAGGCAGAGATTCTCGGACAGATTCGTTCACTTGTATGCATGATTCCTGCCAATTATGAAGACGATATGTCTTATGAAGAATGTACAGATGATCTGAACCGTGTATGTGCTGATATCGCAAATGCATCAGAAGATACAGCAATCGCACTTGCACAGATTGCTGATAATGGCGTTCTTGTAGAGACAAAGAAAGATTATGCAAAAGAGATGGTTACAGGCTTTATCCGTCTGAATGGACAGACTGTAGGTGTCGTTGCCAACCGTTCCAAAGTATACGGAGCTGATGCTGAGACAGAGGCTGAATTTGATGCTGGACTTACTGTTGACGGATGTGCCAAAGCAGCAGATTTCGTTAATTTCTGTGATGCATTCTCTATCCCGGTTCTGACGCTGACAAATGTAGCAGGCTTTGCTGCAACTGTAGAGTCTGAGAAGAACATGGCCAAGGCTGTTGCCAGACTGACTTATGCATTTGCAAATGCGACTGTTCCGAAAGTAAATGTGATCGTAGGAAAAGCATTTGGAAGTGCTTATGTAGCAATGAACAGCAAATCAGTTGGTGCTGATCTTGTATATGCATGGCCGACAGCAGAGATCGGTATGATGGATGCAAAACTTGCAGCACAGATTATGTATCCAGATGCTGATGCAGATACTCAGAGTGCAAAAGCAGCAAACTATAAAGAACTGCAGTCCAGTCCGAACGCAGCAGCAGCCAGAGGATATGTTGATGCCATCATCGAACCTGCAGACACCAGAAAATATGTGATCGGTGCATTTGAAATGCTGTTCACAAAAAGAGAGAATCGTCCGGACAAAAAGCACGGTACGGTTTAGTGAGGTGAGGCGAAGTGAAGAAAAAAATCAGTTTATTAGGACTTATCCTCATTCTCGTCCTTAGCTTTACGGGATGTGGTAAGTCTGAGACGACAGAGTATGATCAGACGACAATGGAGCAGTATGCAGATACAATCATCAGTGCATTCAGTTCTATGTCTGAAGAAGATATGGATTATTACGAGAATCTGAGAGATCTGAATCTTGATATTACTCTTTTACAGGCACAGTTACCGATCGATGGATCGGATTTCCTGACTATGATCGAAAGCTGGAAGGCTTCTCAGGAAGAATGTGGCGCTTATATTGAGCATGGTGACTGGACAATGAAAGTCAGCCATGATGGTGCAACACTTTCATCCGAAGGTAAATTTGAGGACAGAGATGCTGAGATTGCTTTCACATTCAATGAGAAGAGCGATATGGAGAGCATGACAGTATCCGCACATTATACAACAGGAGAAATCCTTAAAAAAGCCGGATTAAATACAATCCTTGGAATGGGAACTGTATTTGTTGTATTGATTTTCATTTCATTTATTATCTATCTGCTTGGATTCATTCCGAAGCTTCAGAAGAAGCTTTCCGGTAAAGGAAAAGCTGCAGAAGAGAAGAAGGAAACACCTGTACAGGCAGCTCCGGCACCTGCAGTATCTGCACCACAGGCAGCAGGTACGGATGACGGCGAACTTGCAGCAGTTATTGCAGCAGCAATCGCAGCTTCAGAAGGAACTTCTACAGATGGTTTTGTAGTTCGTTCTATCAAGAGAAGAAAATCAAATAAATGGAATTAATCAGGAGGATATGAAAATGAAGAATTATACAATTACAGTAAACGGAAATGTATATGATGTAACAGTTGAAGAAAATGGTGCAGGTGCAGTTCAGACAGCAGCACCAGTTGCAGCTCCTAAGGCTGTTGCTCCGGCAGCTCCAAAAGCAGCTCCGGCAGCAGGTGCAGGAAGTATCCAGGTAAAAGCCGGTGCAGCCGGAAAAGTATTCCAGATTCCTACATCCGTTGGTCAGAGTGTACAGGCTGGAGATACTGTAATCGTGATCGAGGCCATGAAGATGGAGATCCCGGTTGTTGCCCCGGAAGCAGGAACTATTGCCAGCATTGATGTTGCAGTAGGTGATGCTGTTGAATCAGGAGCCGTACTCGCTACATTAAACTAGTTACTGAACCAGGAGGTTTTACAAATGGAATATATTTCAAATACACTGGGAAACCTCGTAGATCAGACCGCGTTCATGAATCTGACTTTTGGTAACCTGATCATGATCGCTGTTGCCTGCGTGTTTCTCTATCTGGCAATCCACCATGGCTTTGAGCCATTGCTTCTTGTTCCGATTGCCTTTGGTATGTTGCTTGTAAATATCTATCCGGATATTATGCTTCATGCTGAAGATGCAGCAAACGGTACAGGTGGACTTCTGTATTACTTTTATCAGCTTGACGAGTGGTCGATCCTTCCTTCTCTGATTTTTCTCGGAGTCGGAGCTATGACAGACTTTGGTCCGCTGATTGCGAATCCGAAGAGTTTTCTTCTCGGAGCAGCAGCACAGTTTGGTATCTTTGCCGCTTATCTTGGAGCGATGGCTCTTGGATTTTCCGACAAGGCAGCAGCAGCTATCTCTATTATCGGAGGTGCAGACGGTCCGACATCTATCTTCCTTGCAGGTAAACTGCAGCAGACAGCTATCATGGGACCAATCGCTGTAGCGGCATATTCTTATATGTCACTTGTGCCGATCATCCAGCCACCGATCATGAAACTTCTTACAACAGAGAAGGAAAGAAAGATCAAAATGGATCAGCTTCGTCCGGTTTCCAAACTGGAGAGAATCCTGTTCCCGATCATTGTTACGATCGTTGTCTGCGTGATTCTTCCTACAACAGCTCCACTGGTTGGTATGCTGATGCTTGGTAACCTGTTCAAAGAGTGTGGCGTAGTAAGACAGTTGACAGAGACAGCTTCTAATGCTCTGATGTATATCGTAGTTATCCTTCTTGGTACGTCTGTAGGTGCTACAACAAGTGCGGAAGCATTCCTGAACCTTGATACGATCAAGATCGTTATCCTCGGTCTCATAGCATTTGCATTCGGTACTGCGGCAGGTGTACTGTTCGGTAAACTGATGTGCTGGATTACTAAGGGAAAAGTAAATCCGTTGATCGGTTCTGCAGGTGTATCTGCGGTTCCTATGGCAGCACGTGTATCCCAGAAAGTTGGTGCTGAGGCAGATCCTACAAACTTCCTGCTTATGCATGCAATGGGACCAAACGTTGCCGGAGTTATCGGTACTGCAGTAGCAGCCGGAACATTTATGGCCATCTTCGGCGTTAAGTAAATTTGGAGGACAAATAAATGGCAGAAATTGAAAAGAAACCAGTTAAAATAGTAGAAACCATTCTGCGTGATGCACATCAGTCCCTGATTGCAACCAGAATGACAACAGATCAGATGATGCCGATCGTCGACAAGATGGATAAAGTCGGATATCATGCTGTAGAGTGCTGGGGTGGAGCAACATTTGATGCTTCCCTCCGTTTCCTTAAAGAAGATCCATGGGAAAGACTTAGAAAGTTCCGTGATGGATTCAAGAATACAAAGCTTCAGATGCTGTTCCGTGGACAGAATATCCTTGGATACCGTCCTTATGCAGATGATGTTGTAGAATATTTTGTACAGAAATCTGTAGCAAATGGAATCGATATTATCCGTATTTTTGACTGTCTCAATGATATGAGAAACCTTCAGACAGCCGTTACAGCAGCCAACAAGGAAAAAGCACATGCACAGGTTGCAATGTCTTATACTCTTGGAGATGCTTATACATTGGAATACTGGGTTGACCTTGCAAAGAGAATCGAAGATATGGGTGCAAGCTCTATCTGTGTAAAAGATATGGCAGGACTTCTTGTTCCATATCAGGCAACAGAGCTTGTTACAGCACTGAAAGAAGCTGTAAGTATCCCGATCGAAATGCATACACATTATACTTCTGGTGTAGCTTCCATGACTTATCTGAAGTCTGTAGAAGCAGGTGCTGACATCATTGATACAGCTATGTCACCATTCGCACTTGGAACATCCCAGCCGGCAACAGAAGTTATGGTTGAGACATTCAAGGGAACACCTTACGATACAGGACTGGATCAGAATCTTCTTGCTGAGATTGCTGATTACTTCCGTCCAATCCGTGACGATGCTCTTGAGAGCGGGCTTCTGAATCCTAAGAACCTTGGTGTAAATATCAAAACTCTTCTGTACCAGGTACCGGGAGGAATGCTTTCCAACCTTACATCCCAGTTAAAAGAGCAGGGTGCTGAAGACAAGTTCTATGAAGTTCTTGAGGAAGTACCGCGTGTCCGTAAAGATCTTGGTGAGCCGCCACTGGTTACACCTTCTTCACAGATCGTTGGAACTCAGGCAGTATTTAACGTATTGATGGGTGAACGTTATAAGATGGTTACAAAAGAAACAAAAGATGTTCTCGCAGGAAAATACGGAAAGACAACAAAACCGGTTGATCCGGAACTTCAGAAGAAAGCTCTCGGTGATGTAGAACCGATCACGTGTCGTCCGGCAGATCTGATCCCGGATGAGCTTGATACACTCCGTGAAGAGTGCAAGCAGTGGATTCAGCAGGATGAGGATGTGCTGACATATGCATTATTCCCACAGGTTGCTGTTGATTTCTTCAAATACAGACAGGCTCAGCAGACAAAAGTTGATGCTACAGTAGCTGACACAGAGAATGGAGCTTATCCAGTCTAATTATAAAATCCGAATTAACACAGAGAACAGAGAACCTGCCATCGGCAGGTTCTCTTGCATACTCAGACATGCAAAGAAGAGATACAAAACGGGAATACCGTTTTGCATCTCTTCTTTGTACTGCTCTGTATCTTTTCTTTTTTATTTGTAAGCATTTCTTTTTGGTGGTATCATATAATTATATGCATATCGGGAGGTAATTGGCATGAATATTCAAAAGAGGATCAATGCCCTTCGCAGTTCGATGGCACAGAAGGGTATTGATATTTATATTATTCCTACGGCAGATTTTCATCATAGTGAGTATGTAGGAGATTATTTCAAATTCCGTGAATATATGACCGGATTCACCGGTTCTGCAGGAACAGCCGTTTTTACCAGTAAAAAGGCCGGACTTTGGACAGACGGACGTTATTTTATCCAGGCAGAGCAGCAATTAGCAGGCAGTGGGATTGATCTTTACAGATCCGGTGAACCCGGAGTTCCCTCGATTGAAGAATTTCTTGAGAAAGAGCTTCAGGAAGGACAGATTCTCGGTTTTGACGGAAGAACTATCAGCTATGAAGAAGGAACGTCCTACCGTCAGCTCGCAGAGCAGAATCATGCATCTGTAAACTTTTTGCAGGATCTTGCATCTGAAATTTGGACAGATCGACCGGATCTTCCTTCTGAACCGGCATTTTTGCTTGAAGATCAGTATACCGGAGAGGGTATTGAATCCAAACTGACCCGTGTACGCTTGAAAATGAAAGAATATGGATGTGATACGCATATCCTTTCAAGTCTTGATGATATTGCCTGGCTTTTTAATATCCGGGGAAATGATATTGCCTATTGTCCTCTTGTTCTTTCTTATGCAATCGTTTATAATGATTCAGTTGAACTTTTTGCTGATACATCTAAATTTTCAGATACACTTTTGCAGCTTTTTGCTCAACAGCAGATTATTCTGCATCCTTATGAAGAAATTTATGATACTGTGTCCCAATTTAACGAAAATCAGACCGTTCTGCTTGATTCCCGGATCATGAACTACAGCCTGTACCGTAAGATACCTGAATTTGTGACTGTTGTGGACAGACCGAATCCGGAGATCCTTATGAAATGCATAAAAAATGATGTCCAGGTAGAAAATCTGAAAGCAGCTCATTTAAAAGACGGAATTGCCCATACCAGATTCATGTACTGGCTCAAGACGAATAGCGGAGAATTTCCTGTCACAGAACTGTCCGCCTCTCAGAAACTGGAAGAATTTCGTGCAATGCAGAACGGATTTATCGGTCCCAGTTTTGCACCGATCAGTGCTTATGGGGAGCATGGTGCGATCGTTCATTACAGTGCCGATGAAGAAAGTAATGTAGAACTTAAGCCAGGAAAGCTGTTTATGACAGATACCGGCGGCCATTACCTTCAGGGATCTACCGATATTACCAGAACCGTTGCCATTGGTGAAGCAGGACAGGTAGAAAAAGAGCATTTTACCCTTGTTGTACGTGCTATGCTGCGGCTTGCTAGCACTATATTTCTTCATGGATGCAGCGGAACTAACCTGGACTGTATCGCAAGAGAAGTATTTTGGAAGAAAGGACTGAACTTTAACCACGGAACCGGCCATGGGGTCGGATATCTGCTCAACATCCATGAAGGACCGATCAATTTCCGCTGGAAAGAAGGGAAGACACCTTCACAGACCTTTGAAAAAAATATGGTGATCACAGATGAACCGGGGCTTTATATTAAAAATTCTCATGGGATCCGAATTGAAAATGAACTTCTTGTTACCGAAGCAGACCACAATGAATATGGACAGTTTATGAAGTTTGAAGTTCTCACCCTGGTACCCATTGATCTGGATGCATTGCTTCCTGAGCAGATGACTTTCGAAGAGCGGGAGCAGTTAAATAACTATCATCAGCTGGTCTATAAAAAGATCAGTCCTTATCTGCCTGAAGCAGAAAAAGAATGGTTAAAGCATTATACCAGAGCTGTATAACGCAAAAAGCAGAAGAAAATAAAATAGGAAAATAATCAAATGGAAATAGAAACTACAGAAAATAATATCAATGAATTAATCTCAAGAATTGATGCCCGGTATGGGAAAATGAGCAAAGGGCAGAAACGTCTGGCTGATTACGTGAAGGGCAATTATGATAAGGCAGTTTTCCTGACCGCCGCAAAGCTTGGTGAGATTGTCGGTGTCAGTGAATCTACTGTCGTCCGGTTTGCCACGCAGCTTGGATACAGCGGATACCCAGGATTTCAAAAAGCACTGGAAGAGCTTGTCCGCAATAAGCTCAATTCGATCCAGAGAATGGAAGTCACTTACGGGCGTATCAGTCAGAGTGAGATCCTTGAAACGGTACTGCAGTCTGATATAGAAAAGATCAAGCTTACACTCGGTGCGATTGATCATGCAGCTTTTAATCTTGCCATAGATACCATCCTCAATGCGAGACGCATCTATGTGGTTGGAATCCGCAGTTGTGCACCTTTGGCTTCTTTTATGGGATTTTATCTGAATCTTGTATGTGAGGATGTTGTAACTGTAAATACCAACAGCTCCAGTGAGATTTTTGAACAGCTTATCCGCATCGGTGAAAAAGATGTAATCATCGGGATCAGCTTTCCCCGTTATTCTATGCGTACTCTGAAAGCACTGGAATTTGCCAGCAACCGGAAAGCAAAAGTGATTACCCTGACAGACAGTATCCATTCTCCTATGAATCTGTATTCTTCCTGTAATCTGATCGCAAGAAGTGATATGGCTTCTATTGTAGATTCTCTTGTTGCACCACTCAGCGTTGTAAATGCACTGATTGTTGCCTTATGTATGAAGAAACAGAAAGAAGTAGTTTCGACGCTTGAAACTTTAGAAGAAATCTGGGGAGAATATCAGGTCTACAGCAGTGATGAATTAAATCATGTCAGTGATACTGTGACCGTGGAAGGAGAAAAAAGCCATGAGTAACGTAATCGTAGTCGGAGGTGGTGCAGCCGGGATGATGGCAGCCATCTTTGCAGCCAGGAACGGACAGAACGTGACTCTGTTGGAAAAAAATGAAAAACTTGGCAAAAAAATCTTCATCACAGGAAAAGGACGCTGCAATATAACGAATGCATCTGAGATTGAAGACTTATTTTCCGCCGTCATCAGCAATCCCAAATTCCTTTACAGTGGTTTTTACAGCTTTACAAATGATCAGGTTATTCATTTTTTTGAAGAACTAGGTGTAGCAACTAAAATTGAACGGGGCAACCGGGTCTTTCCGGTTTCTGATCATTCTTCAGATGTAATTGCAGCATTAGCAAGAGAGATGCAGCATTTAAAAGTAAAAGTGCAGCTTCACTGCGAAGTAAAAGAATTGTTGATCAATAATGAAAGGGAAATAAAAGGAGTACGGCTTGCCAACGGGAAAAAAATGACTGCAGATGCAGTCGTCGTTGCAACCGGAGGAATTTCATATCCTTCTACCGGTTCTACCGGTGACGGATATCGTTTTGCCAGAAATTGCGGCCATAAAGTAACAGAACTTTTCCCCTCTCTTGTTCCAATGGAAGTAAAAGAATGGTATGCAAAAGAACTGCAGGGACTTTCCCTCAAAAATATCGAAATCCATATTACAGATGGGAAAAAAAAGCTTTATGATGAATTTGGCGAAATGCTGTTCACGCATTACGGAGTAACCGGTCCGGTTATCTTAAGTGCAAGCAGTATCGTCGGAAAGACGCTTGAAAAAAAAGAACTGGTACTGCATATTGATCTTAAGCCGGCACTGACAGAAGAGCAGTTGGATAAACGTCTGCTTCGGGAATTTGAAGCCAACCATAATAAGCAGTTTAAAAATGCTATTGACAGTTTACTTCCAGCAAAATTACGTCCCATGATCATTGAACTTTCGGGAATCGAAGAAGAAAAGAAGGTTCATGAAATCACAAAGGAAGAACGCCTGAATCTGCTCCGGCTGATCAAAGACTTTCATATGACACTGACCGGACTGCGTGGATATAATGAAGCCATCATTACAAAAGGTGGAATTTCCGTAAAAGAGATCGATCCGGGTACGATGGAATCAAAATTGATAAAAAATCTCTATTTTGCCGGAGAAGTTCTGGATCTTGACGCAGTAACCGGTGGTTATAATTTACAGATTGCCTGGTCTACCGGTTATCTTGCCGGGATCAGTGCCGGACAAGATAAATTATTTGAATAAATATTAAAAATCGGAGGATACTTATACTATGGGATACAATGTAGCGATTGATGGACCTGCCGGTGCAGGAAAAAGTACCATTGCAAAGCTGGTTGCAAAAGAAAAAGGATACATTTATGTTGATACTGGTGCCATGTACCGCGGGCTTGCAGTACATTTTCTGAAAAAAGGACTTTCCGGTGATGATAAAAAAGCTGTGATTGATGCCTGTGATGATGCTGAAGTTACGATTGGATACGAAAATGGTATACAGCAGATCTACCTGAACGGAGAAAATATCACCGAACAGCTTCGCACTGAGAAGGTTGGAAATATGGCCTCTAAAACTTCTGTAATCCCGGAAGTCCGTGCAAAGCTTCTTGAACTCCAGCGTTCTCTTGCCAGAGAAAAAGACGTAATTATGGATGGCAGGGACATTGGAACAAATATTCTGCCGGATGCTGATGTAAAGATTTACCTGACTGCCAGTGTTGAAACCCGTGCAAAACGCAGATATGAAGAACTGTCGGCAAAGGGAGAGCATATCACTCTTGAAAAGATCATGACGGATATTAAGGAGAGGGATCATCGGGATATGACAAGAGAGGTCGCTCCTTTGAAACAGGCAGAAGATGCCATCCTCGTTGACAGTTCCAACATGACGATCGACGAAGTAGTGCGTACGATCTGTGATCATTGTAGATAAGAAAGGATCGGGAGAATCTGATGAAAATTATCAAAGCAGAATCTGCTGGATTTTGTTTCGGAGTAAAAAGAGCTGTTGATACAGTTTACAAATGTACTGAAACCGGAACCGATGAAAAAATTTATACCTACGGACCGATCATCCACAATGAAGAAGTAGTCAAAGATATGGAAAAAAGAGGTGTCCGTGTCATTAGAAGTGAAGAGGATCTTGCTGCACTGAAAGAAGGAACCGTTATTATCCGTTCCCACGGTGTAGAAAAAAGAGTTTACGAGGAACTTGAAAAAAAAGGGATCCATATTGTTGATGCAACCTGCCCGTTTGTCAAGAAAATCCATAAGATCGTAGAAAAGCACAGTGAACAGGGGGATCGTATCATTATCATCGGGAATCCCGATCACCCGGAAGTCCAGGGAATCCGGGGATGGGCAAAATCCCCGGTCAGCGTGATCCGAAACGCAGAAGAAGCAGAAAGTTTTTCCTGCCCTGCAGACCAGAAAATATGCATTGTGGCACAAACGACATTTAATTACAATAAATTTAAAGAATTAGTTGAAATTATTGAAAAAAAGAGTTATGATGTAAGTGTTTTAAATACAATCTGTAATGCTACAAAGGAGCGTCAGACTGAAGCCCGGAGCATAGCAGAGACGGTGGATGCTATGATCGTTATTGGTGACAAACATAGTTCCAATACCCAGAAGTTATTTGAAATATGCAGAAAAGCATGTAACAATACGTACTATATACAGACACTTGGCGATTTGGATTTGAATCAATTAGGGTCAGTGGAAACAGTAGGTATTACAGCAGGGGCATCCACGCCCAACAATATAATTGAGGAGGTTCAAAATAATGTCAGAATTATCTTTTGAACAGATGTTAGACGAGTCATTTAAAACGATTCACAATGGAGAAGTAGTTGAGGGAACGGTAATCGATGTAAAACCGGAAGAGATTATCCTGAATATCGGTTATAAGGCAGACGGTATCATTACAAAGAATGAATACTCCAACGATCCGTCAGTTGACCTCACAAAAGTAGTATCCGTAGGTGATACGATGACAGTCAAAGTTTTGAAAGTAAACGACGGAGAGGGTCAGGTTCTTCTTACATATAAGAGACTTGCAGCCGAGAAAGGAAATGAGAGACTGCGTGAAGCGTTTGAGAACAAAGAAGTCCTCAAAGCTACAGTTACACAGATTCTCGGAGGCGGCATTTGCGCTACAGTTGATGAAGTCAGAGTGTTTATCCCGGCAAGCCTTGTATCTGATTCTTATGAGAAAGATCTTGGAAAATATGAAGGTCAGGAAATTGAATTCGTAATCAGCGAGTTCAATCCGAGAAGAAACCGTGTGATCGGAGACAGAAGACAGCTTCTTGTTGCAGAACGTGCCGAGAAACAGAAAGAACTGTTTGCAAGATTACAAGTCGGAGACAGAGTAGACGGCGTGATCAAAAATGTGACGGATTTCGGAGCGTTTGTTGATCTTGGCGGAGTTGACGGACTTCTCCATATTTCTGAAATGTCATGGGGAAGAATTGATAATCCGAAGAAAAACTTCCACGTAGGTGATACTCTTACTGTTCTTGTGAAAGACATTCACGATACAAAAGTTGCCTTAAGTTTGAAGTTCCCGGAGACAAACCCGTGGGCGAATGCTTCAGAGAACTTTGCAGTAGGTACAGTGATCACAGGAAAAGTTGCACGTATGACAGATTTCGGTGCATTTGTTGAACTTGCACCGGGAGTTGATGCGCTTCTTCATGTATCTCAGATTTCGAGAGAACATGTTGAGAAACCATCGGATGTTCTTTCTGTAGGTCAGGAGATTACAGCTAAGATTGTTGACCTGAACGAAGAAGAGAAGAAGATCAGCCTGAGCATGAAAGCATTGGAAGCTGATCGTGATGAAGAAGATGCAGTATCTGTTGATTACGAAGCAGATGCTGAGTAATTATCTTTTGTATTTTATATAATGGATAAGATAGGGGACGATACTTGCATAGAGTGTCGTTCTCTTTATTATGTTAAAAAGATAACATTCTTCTGAAAATACAGAATTGTATGATTTTGTCGTTTGAATGACTGGATTTTTATGCTTCATTCTAGTAAAATAACGTAATATGAAAATAATGCGGGAATAGAGTGTGATAAGTAGATTCTGTTTCGGCGGGAAAGAAAGGAAGAATATCATGGGACTTCTGACATTTAAAGGCGGTATCCATCCGGATGACGGAAAGCGTTTTTCAAAAGACAGTGAAATACGTACATTACTGCCGAAAGGGGAACTGGCGTATCCGCTTTCACAGCATATCGGAGCGCCTGCGAATCCGATCGTAAAAAAAGGAGATCATGTTTTAAAAGGACAGAAGATTGCGGAAGCAGGAGGTTTTGTGTCATCACCGATCCATGCTTCTGTATCCGGAACTGTGAAAGGAATTGAATATCGGTTTAATCCGGCAGGTACAAAAACAGAATGTATCATCATTGAAAATGATGGAGAATACGCGGAAATAAACGATCTTACGGTGAAACCTTTTGGTGAGATGACAAGAGAAGAGATCATTGAGAGAATCGGTGAAGCCGGTATTGTCGGAATGGGAGGCGCAGGTTTTCCTACGAGGGTAAAGCTTTCTCCGAAAGAACCTGAAAAGATAGAATATATTATTGCGAACTGTGCAGAGTGTGAACCGTATATTACGGCAGATTACAGAAGGATGTTGGAGAATACCGGACAACTGGTGAACGGTATGCGTATAATCCTTTCGCTGTTTCCGAATGCAAAAGGAATCTTTGCGGTAGAAGATAATAAAAAAGACTGTATTGAAAAATTAAACAAAGAAACAGAAAATGACCCGAATATGGAAGTGAAGGCACTCATGACAAAATATCCTCAGGGAGCGGAACGTCAGTTGATCTATGCAGTGACAAAACGTGCGATCAATTCATCTATGCTCCCGGCAGATGCGGGTTGTATTGTTGATAATGTGGAAACATTGATCGGGATTCATATGGCAGTAGCTGAGGGGAAACCTCTTACGGAACGTGTTGTTACTGTAAGCGGAGACGCCATAAATTCTCCGGGAAACTTTAAAGTTCTTCTTGGAACAAACCATATGGAATTAATTGAAGCGGCGGGTGGATTTTCTCAACAGCCGGAAAAATTGATATCCGGAGGGCCTATGATGGGATTCGCCATGGTAAGTGCAGAAGCTCCGGTAACAAAAACATCTTCTTCTATTCTTGCGTTTAAGGAAGATATAGTTTCAAAAAGCGTGGAGACGGCATGTATCAACTGTGCAAGATGCGTTGATGTCTGTCCGAGTCGTATTATACCTTCACGATTAGCCGATCTTGCCCAAAGACATGATGAAAAGGCTTTTGTTGCGATGAATGGACTTGAATGTGTGGAATGTGGATCATGCAGTTATGTGTGTCCGGCGAAAAGACCTTTGAAACAGGCTATCGGTTCTATGAGAAAAATTGCGCTTGCAAATAAAAGAAAGAAGTAAGTGAGAGGTGAGAGAAAAGTGAATGAAAATTATCATGTATCAGCATCCCCGCATATTCGGGATAAGATAAAAAGCAGCAATATCATGCTTCTTGTTGTGATTGCCCTGCTCCCTGCTACTGTATTCGGAATTTGGAATTTTAGACATGAAAATGCGTGGATCTTAGTTGTTGCTACAACGGCGGCTGCTGTGCTTGCAGAGTATATCTATGAAAAATTAATGCATAAACCGGTTACAATCGGTGATTTCAGCGCAGTTGTTACAGGTCTTTTACTTGCATTGAATCTTCCTCCGACGCTTCCGTGGTGGATGGGGGTACTCGGAGCCGTATTTGCAATCGTTGTTGTAAAACAGCTTTTCGGTGGATTGGGACAAAATTTTATGAATCCGGCCTTAGCTGCAAGATGCTTTCTTCTAATCTGTTTTACGCAAAAAATGACGTATTTTGTGTATGACGGCGTGACAGGCGCAACTCCGCTTGCACAATTAAAGAGCGGCAATGTAGTAAATACGATGGATATGCTTCTTGGAAATGTCCGGGGAACGATCGGAGAGACATCGGTGATCGCGATTATGATCGGAGCGATGTTCTTAATATTGACAGGAGTGATAGATCTTAGAATTCCGGGATCTTATATCGTATCATTTGTTATTTTTATCACGCTTTTCGGCGGCAATGGATTTGATCCGTGGTACATAACCGCTCATTTATGC
>OFMD01001464.1_pt1 | contig 14627 bp, 13 predicted proteins | sample 1541211 | NCBI WGS metagenome assembly OFMD01 (sample SAMN04209231, study PRJEB22552) | human gut metagenome | biome: gut; material: feces | host: Homo sapiens | place: USA: Oklahoma | reverse complement strand
TGCCACCGGGCCGATGTAGGCATCGGCCCCTACGCACGGGTTTTCGATAGAATTTCGTAGGGGGCGATGCCTACATCGCCCCGCCGTACGCACCTCCCAAACCCTCCCTTGCCTAAAGGGAGGGGGACCAGCCGAAGGCTGGTGGAGGGATACTTGCGGGGTATGGGGTGTTCGTTTGCAGGAAGCTGGTGCGGGGATTCCCGTAAAAAGAGACCGCCCTCTCGGGCGGTCTCTCCGTGGATATACCTTAATTATATTGCGTCACAGGTCCAGCTTCAGGTCGTTTTCACCGATCCAGCCCCAGTTGCGCAGAGGCAGGGCGATGAGCCAGCTCAGGATAGCCGGGAGGACGAAGCAGATCAGCACCAGGCCCAGCCAGTCGGTGGCGGTGATGGCGGCCTTGGTCCCGGCCTCAATATCCGCCAGCCAGCCGGTATATACGCCGATCTGACCCACCAGGCCGCAGGTGCCCATGCCGCTGGACACCGCCGCACCGTTCATCTCCATGCGGAAGATACAGGTGGCGATGGGGCCGGTGATGGCGGAGGCCAGAGTGGGAGGGATCCAAATACGGGGGTTGCGGACAATGTTGCCCATTTGCAGCATACTGGTGCCCAGGCCCTGAGCGGCCAGACCGCCCCAGCGATTTTCCCGGAAGCTCATGACGGCGAAGCCCACCATCTGGGCGCAGCAGCCCGCTACGGCGGCACCTCCGGCCAGACCCGTGAGGCCCAGGGCGGCGCAAATGGCAGCGGAGGAGATGGGGAGCGTCAGGGCGATGCCGATGACCACGGAGACGATGATGCCCATGAAGAAGGGCTGTAGCTCCGTGGCCCACATGATGGCCTTGCCCACGGCGCTGGCAGCGGTGCCGATGGGGGCGGCGATCAGGGCTGCCGCGCCGATACCGCTGAGAATGGTGACAATAGGTGTCACCAAAATGTCGATTTTCGTCTCTTTACTGACGGCCTTGCCGATCTCCGCGGCAATGATGGCTACGAACAGCACCGCCAAGGGTCCGCCGGCTCCGCCCATGGCATTGGTGGCAAAGCCCACGGGAATGAGGGAAAAGAGGACCATGGGCGGGGCATTCAGCGCCTGCCCGATGGCCACGGCCATACCTGGGCCCACCATGGCCGAGCACAGGCCGCCGATGGTGTAGCCCACCGCGCCGTCGCCCTTACCCAGGGTGACGATGATGTCCGTTAAAAATCCGATATGGAACTGGGTGCCCAGCGTGTTGAGAATGGTGCCCACCAGCAGCGTGCAGAACAGACCCTGGGCCATGGCGCTCATAGCGTCGATGAAATAGCGCTTGGGGGAGAAAACAATGTCCTTGCGGCGCAGGAAGGCCGATACCTTTTCCATAAGTACACCTCGAATAAAAACAGAGTAGTCAGGTGTCTTGACACCGGACTACTCCATTATATAGTTTTTTTTGGTTTTGTCAATCCTCCAGGAGCATTCTCTTGCTGCGCAGCACCGCCAGCACCCGGGTAAAGGCGTCTTCACCGGGGGCCGAGAGCCGATGGGCATGGATGCCGTCGGTTAAAAGGCTCAGGGGCTGGGCTCCGTTTTCCTGCATTTTGCGCACGAATTCGTCCACATCGTAGCGGCAGGAGAGCTGCAGGGGAGCGGTGATCTCGCCGTAGACCGGGTGCTCCACCGTCACATCCAGCACGGTGCAGCCGCCGTCTACCATGGCATAGAGCTCCTCTTGGGTCTGATGAGGGGTGTGCTGGCAGACCACCTGGCGCACCAGGCCCTCCTCCGGAGGGATCAGGTAGCCTCGGGAGGTGGACACGATCTGCACGCCGCCGGCCCGCAGCAGGGCCACATCCCCCACAATTACCTGCCGGCTCACGCCCAGAAGGCCCGCCAGGGCTGTGGCACTGAGAGGGGATTTTCCCCTTTGCAGATGGGATAAAATGGCGTTTCGCCGCTCTTGGGCTGTCATAGTAAAGCTCCTTTCGGTGCGGTTTGGGCGCGGGTGGGGCGTCAAGGACGCCGCCCCCTACACGGTCACACTATTATACTATATCCAAAACTGCGATACAATAGGGGCCTCAAGAAAAAGTCACAGCGCCGTCTGCTGCAGATGGCGGAACCGACGCGCGCCCAGGAGCTCCAGCACCGGGGGCAGCAGGCACAGGGCTGCCCAGGCCGCGTAGAACAGGCAGGACATGGGCGTAATGGGCATCATCACCACCTGGGGGGCAAAGCGGATCATGGTCTGGTCCAGCAGCAGGGCCATCAGCAGCACGCATATCAGCGAGCAAAGACCGATGACAAAGGAGCGGTCCCGGCCATCGAAGCGGTACAGCGAGTAAGCGGTGCGGCCCCGGAGAGAGCAGCCCCGGCAGCGCATGGAGTCGGAGGTGGTCACGATGCCCTCAATGAGCCAGGTGAGGAGGATGCTGCCCCGGCGGAGGGCGTTGCGCATTCTTTGGAAGATATTTCCCTGGCCCTTTCCCCGGCCGATACCCCGCTGGGCCAGCTCAATGCGCTGACGCTGTTTGTTCAGCCGGGGAACCGTGCGCAGGAGGATGGATAAATACAGGGACAAATGGGGGGACACGCGGCCCAGAAGATAGACGATCTTATCCGTGGTGAACACCGCGTGGACGCAGCCCATCCACAGCACCGCCGCCACACAGACCATGGCCCAGGTGCCGCCGCAGAGAAAGGACTCCAGAGTCACCTGGTTGCCGATGAAGTTCACCCCCAGCACGGTGAGGCCGAAGTGGTGGTACGACCCGTACCACAGGGCATACAGCAGAGCAAGGGGCAGCAGCCCCAGCCCCGGAATCAGGGCCCGGAGGCCCCGGAGCTTCAGCAGGTACAAAAAGGCGCACACATAGCTGAGGCACAGAAAAACCGGCTGGCGGAACAGGATGGTCCCCGTAAGCACCGCCGTGAAATATAGGAGATTGATGGCCGGATGATAGCGTGCAAATTCCATGGCGTCAGGGCTCCATCATGCCGTATTTGATCTGGATGCGGCGCAGACGGTCCAGCAGGGGCTTTCCGAACAGGAGCATGGTCAGGGCCACCGCCGAGCCGTGGACGCAGTTAACGGGCACACCCGCCAGATAGATGGCCAGAGGGGAGGAGGCGCTGAATCCGGCCATGAAGAAGGTGGAGGTGTCCAGCAGGGGCCCTACCACCAGGAGGATGCACAAAAAGCCGAATACCGTCAGACCCAGGATGTCCTGCCAGCCGCCGTCACGCCAGGCCCGGGGGGATTTTTTCAGAACGCCGCACAGGGCGAACAGACCCGCCAGCATCCCGCCGATGCCGTAGGCAAACATCTGCCACGGGGTCCAGGGCCCCTGGCCGAAGATGAAGTTGCTGGCAAAGCCGCTGATGGCTCCGCAGAGAAAGCCCGCCTCCGGGCCGAAGGCAATGCCCGTGAGCATGACAATGGCCAGCATGGGCTTAAAGTGGGGCACAAAGCCGAAGGCTGCCCGGCTGGCTACCGCCAGGGCGCACAGCACCGCCAGGAGCACCAGCTCCCGGGCCTGGGGCTTGCGGCTTTCAAAGTGCAGGAAGAAGGCGGCAATGGTCAGGACGATGATGGTCAGGCCCGAGAGATAAAAGCTCTGCCTCAGCCGGGTAAACAGCACCACCGCCAGAGGCACCAGAAGCACCATAATGGCTAGGCTCAGCCAAAAGCGCCAGTTTGTTTTTCGCGTGTTCATGTTAAATCGTTCTCCTTCATCAGGGACACCACATCCTCCGCCGTCACCGCCTGGGGGAACAGGTGCCGGCTCATGCGGTTGGCCGCGGTGGTGTAGAAGCTGTTTTGGGCAAAGAAGCGCCGGGGGGTGTTGGTGGTGAGAAGCTGGCCGTCAAAAAACATGGAGACACTGCTTGCGTACTCTGCGCAGAACTCCACATCGTGACTGACCATGACGATGGTCACGCCCTGCTCCGCCATAAGCCGGTGCAAAAGCCCCGCCAGCTGGCGCTTGAAGAAGCTGTCCAGGCCCTTGGTGGGTTCGTCCAAGAGCAGCAGCTTCGGCTCCGTCAGCAGGACCTTGGCCAGGGCGGAGCGCTGCTGCTCGCCGCCGGAGAGGTCGTAGGGATGATGGTCCAGCAGGGCGGTGATGTCGCAGAGCCGGGCCATGTCCTCAATGCGCCGCGCCTTATCCGGGCAGGAGGCGGGGAGCATCTCCTCCAGGTCCTCCCGGACGGTTTTCTTTACGAACAGACACTGGGGGTCTTGGGGCAGCATGGCCAGCTTTCCGTGGAAAAGATCTTTACACTTGGCCGTGTCCTGCCCGTCTACACGGACCTTGCCCCGGTAGGGCTTGCAGATACCGCAGATAGCCTTGAGGGTGGTGGATTTACCGGTCCCGTTGCCGCCTACGATGGAAAAGAGCGTCCCCTTGGGCACCCGGAAGCTGACGCCCTTGAGGATGTCGGGGCTGTCCTTTTCATAGCGATACCATATTTCCTTCACCTCCAGGGCCGGGTCCTTGATCTCCTCCGGCAGCTCCGGCTGGGGGGGCAGGGTGTCGCGCACTTCCTTCCCGGCGGCCTTTTCCGTAAGCCAGCTGCGGCCCTCCCGCACCGTCAGGGGGGAGGCGGCGCCGGTCTCGCCCGCGCCGTAGAAAATGCGTACCGGGGCGGGCATGGCGGTGAACATATCGCTCTTTTGGGTGTAGAGGAGCTGGCCCACCTTTTTGGGCGCGTCGTCAGCCAAAATCCGCCCGTTTTCCATGACCACGCAGCGGTCGGCGGCGTGGAAGATGTCCTCCAGGCGATGCTCGGTGATAAGCACGGTGGTGCCCAGCTCCCGGTTGATTTTCTTCACGGTGTTGAGAAAGTCCGAGGCGGCAATGGGGTCAAGCTGGCTGGTGGGCTCGTCCAGGATCAGGACCTTGGGCTGCATGGCCATGATAGAGGCCAGGTTCAGCAGCTGCTTCTGCCCGCCGGAGAGCTCCGCCACGTCCCGGTGAAACCAGCTCTGGATGCCGAAATAGCTGGCCATCTCCGCCACACGCAGGCGCATGGTTTTCTGGTCGCAGCCCAGGCTCTCCAGGCCGAAGGCCAGCTCGTGCCAGACCTTATCGGTAACGATCTGGCTGTCCGGGTTTTGCATGACGAAGCCGATTTCCGAGGACTGCTTGCGCAGGTCTGCCCGGTCCAGGGGCGCGCCGTCGTAGAGGATGGTCCCCTCCCGGCTTCCGTGGGGGGTGAGAACGGTTTTAAGGTGGCGCAGGAGGGTGGTTTTGCCGCTGCCGGACTTACCGCACAGGGCAATATATTCCCCCTGCTCCACTTGCAGGGAGACACCCTGCAGAGAGGGATGCTCCGGGTCTGTGGGGTAGGAAAAGGTCAGATTTTCGATCGCAAACTGTGCCATAGGATAGCCTCCCGAATGGAATAAAAGGTGGGGATCAGTAATAAAACGGCGTAGGCCGCCAGGCCCAGAACAGGCCGAAAACCCCTGACCGGGGCCAGGGAAAGGGCCGGGAAAAAGACCGCCCGGGCGCTGCCGCCGACAGCGGCATAAACGGTGGCGGCCAGGGCTGCCAGGATAAGGGCAGCAATCAGCCGGTCCCGGCCGGTGAAGCGGTAGATTTGAAAGGTGGTGCGCCTGCCCTCGGCGCCGTAGCCCCGGCAGCGCATGGAGTCGGCGGTGACGACGCTGCCCTCCAGGGCCCAGCCGGAGAGGGCCGTCAGCACATCCATGCCGCCCTGAATTTTCTCTTTCCGGGTTCCGGCGGCGCTGCGGCCGATGCACTTGCGGGCCCCGGCGATTTGCCTGCCCTTGCGCCAGTAGCCGGGGATCAGGCGCAGGACCATCACCAGCACCAGGGAGATGGAGGGGATCACCGCGCCGAAAAGACTGGTGAATTTATCGGAGGTCATGACGATGCCGCCGCAGAGAAACCACAGGCTCACCGCCGCAAACATGAGCCCCGAGCAGAGGCCGTAGCACAGGGCCTGCCAGGTATAGGGGCGGCCAAAGAGGGTGAATAGGACGGTATCCCCCAGGGTGTTAAAAATCGGGTTTACCGCCGCTACCAGCACCAGCACCAGCAGCAAAAAGCCGAGGGTCTTACCGCAGCGGCTCCGGCGCAGGGCGGCGTAGTAAGCTCCGCCGCACACCAGAGACACCAGCAGATACGCCGGGTGGAACAGCACCACCGTCAGCACGATGGCCGCTGCGAAAAACAGGAAATTCACCGCCGGGTGGCAGCGGGAAAACACATCATACTCTTGCAGGGCCATCGCCTCCTTTGCTTAAAATTTTGCAGGTATGGGGATTACCCCATAAAGTCGGGAGCGCCCACATCGGTGCCCAGGCCCTTGCAGGTGTAGGCCCACACAATGGTGTCGCCGGCCTCCAGCTTGTAGCTGGAGCAGCCGTAGTTGGGGAACCAGCCGTTGACCTTGTACATCCAGCCGGACTGCTGGCCGCAGTCAAACTCATACAGGTTGTTGATGCCCTCGACATAGTAGCTGCCGTACATGGGCGTGTAGCTATACTCGATTTGAATGCCCCGCGCATCGCAGATGCGCTTGAGTACATCGAACACGGTCTCCCCCTCGGTAAAGGTGACGGTGGTGGTGGGGAGGATGGTGCCGCTGTCGGGCACATAGACATCCAGACCCGGCCTCAGATCCTGCCTATTACTGAGGATCGTATCACAGCGGATCTCAATGGTGCAGGAGTAGGTGGGCTTTTCCGCAGGCTTGGGCGTTTCGTCGGGCTTCGCGGAGCTGTCGGGTTCGGGTGTTGTGTCGGTGGAGGTATCCGCCTCGGGCTGGGTGGGCGTGGAGGTAGCATTGCGGCTATCCAGCACGGACTTCACCTCGTCGGCATGGCAGACCATGTCCTCCTGGCTGTCCAAAATGCACTCCAGGGCAAAGGAGCTGAGGGCCTTGAGATCCAGATCCTGTACGGAGAGCTCTGTACCCACATAGCTGCCGGTCTTTCCGGCGTCAAAGGTGTTGGACCCGTCGCTGACAGAGCCGCCCAGCACATACAGGGTCTCCGACCCCGTGCGGACGGTACACACCAGCACGGCGCTCCGGAGCTTGGTGCTGTGGGCGCCGTAGTGCAGGGTCACGGCGGCATCGCCGGCCTGACAGAAGGCCTCGCCCGTCACCAGGCGCATCTGCATATCCTCCGGCTTCGCGGAGAGGATCTCCAGCTTGGCGCCCTGAGAGAGCGTCAGGCTGCAGCCCCCGACCTTGGCGGACACATAGCCGCTGGTAACGGAGACGGTGTCCCCCTTACGGAGCCGGGTCTCACCGGTGATCTCCGAGGCGATACCGCCGCGGGTGAGATTGGATAGGCCCTTTTGCACTGTGGCGGTGATGGCGGTGGCCTCGCCCTCCGGGGCGGGCTTGTCGAACCAGCCCAGATGCCGCCCGGCGAAAAACACGGCCAGGGCCGCGATGACGGCGATGGCGGCGATCATCAGGATGTTATAAAGGGTTTTCTTTTTCAGTTTCATTTTTTCTCCTCTCCGGGGCAATAGAAAAAGCCCCCAAAGCGGGGGCGTAGTATTTCCGTATCGACCGCGGGGCACCCCCCAAGAGCCGCGGGCCGCCTGAACTGGGGAATGTATTCCGGCTCCGAACGCCCGATGCCAAAGCCTTCTCGGAGCTGCGCCCCAATGGCGATGGCGGCCTATGTCCGTCTACGGCGGCTTGGTACCGCTGGGATTGTCCCATTCCGTTCCGTCAGTTCTAAATAAATATTATAGCATAGTTCATTCCGGGGCGCAACCGTCAATCTTCGGGCTCTTCCGGGTTTTTCCGGGCTTTTTCGTGGTGGCGGCATACGCCGCGGTAAATCAGCAGACCCACCAGGGACAGAAGCAGCGTTCCGCCGAACACCAGGGCTGCAAAAAGGTAGCTTTTTCCACCCAGGGCGCTGCCGCCTACGGTGGAGGTGAGTACCGAGGGAAGCCGCCCTGCGGTACACAGCAGCAGCCAGGTGCCCCAGCGGAGGTCCGTAAGCCCGGCGAAGTAGCACAGCAGGTCCTTGGGGGTGCCGGGGATGGTGAAAATGAGCCAAAAGAGGAAGTTGCGCTTGGGGGAGCTTTTGAGAAAATGCAGCTTATCCAGCTTCTCCGGCGGGAAAAAGATCTCCACTATGGGCTGACCCAGGCGGCGCACCAGCCAAAAGACGGCAACGCTGCCTAAAAACAGACCCAGCATACACAGAATGCTGCCCCATACGCCGCCGAAGGCATAGCCGCCGCAAATCTCCAGGGGCTCTCCGGGGATGATGGCCACCACCACCTGGAGCATACACATGCCCACATACACGGCCTTGCCCCACAGCCCCAGGCCGGCGATCCACTGGCGGAACAGCTCCGGCTCCTTGGCAAAGCGCACCATGGGGCGGCCAACGAACCAAAACACCGCCAGGGACAGGAGAATAAAGAGGACCAGGGTGGCCAGGGCGGCGGCTTTTTTCTGTTTTTGGGTGAGGGTGGGCTTGTTAGGCATAGTTGCCTCCTTGCGGTTTTTTCAAATGAATTTCCTTAGTATACCATAGACTACCATGGAAATATAAATATTTCGTGAATAAATCGGGAAATTCATGTCACATTTCCGGGCCGGGAAACATTTTATTTGACAAATGCCAGATAGTCTTATTATAATAGGTTGACATAAGAACGAAACACCCCCCGAAAAGGAGAAACATATGGATATTTTTGAAAAGTGCTATGCCCCCTCTCTTGCCACCGACCTGCAGGAAAAGGGCGTGTATCCCTACTTCCGGGCCCTGCAGTCCCGGCAGGATGTAGAGGTGATGATGGAGGGCAAGCGCCGCATCATGCTGGGCTCCAACAACTATCTGGGCCTCACCACCGACCCGGAGGTCATCGAGGCAGGCGTGCGCACCATGGAAAAGTTCGGCACCGGCTGCAGCGGCTCCCGGTTTCTCAACGGCACCCTGGAGCTGCACCTGGAGCTGGAGGAGGCCTTGGCCAGCTTTCTGCATAAAGAAGGGGTCATCACCTTCGGCACGGGCTTTCAGTCCAATGTGGGCATCATCAGCGCCCTGGTGGGCCGGCACGACTATGTGATCTGCGATAGGGAAAACCACGCCTCCATTTATGCCGGCTGCCAGATGAGCTACGGCAAAATGCTGCGCTACCGCCACAGCGACATGGAGGACCTGGAAAAGCAGCTTAGGCGGGTGCCGGAGCAGAACGGCGCCCTCATCGTCACCGACGGCGTATTCTCCATGGGCGGGGATATTGCAAAGCTGCCGGAGATCTGCGCCCTGGCGAAGAAGTACGGGGCCCGGGTCATGGTGGACGATGCCCACGGCCTGGGCGTTCTGGGCCCCGGCGGCCGGGGCACCGCCAGCCACTTCGGCCTGGAGGATCAGGTGGATGTGTACATGGGTACTTTTTCCAAGTCCCTGGCATCTCTGGGCGGCTACATGGCGGCCGATAAGGCGGTGACGGAGTATGTGCGCCACAACTCCCGGCCCTTTATTTTCTCCGCCTCCATTCCTCCTGCCAACTGCGCCACGGCCCTGGCGGCCCTCCGTAAGCTGGAGCAGCATCCGGAGCTGCCGGAGCGTCTGCGGGACCTGAGCCTGTACGCCCGGAAGGGCTTTACGGACCGGGGCCTTAAAATTCGTGAGTCGGCCCTGTCCGCGCCTACGCCCATCATCCCCATATATACCTATGAGACCCTGCATACCCTGGACGCGGCCCAGAAGATTTACGACCGGGGCGTGTATGTAAATCCCACCCTGCCCCCGGCTACTCCGGAGGGGGAGGCCCTGCTGCGCACCAGCTACATGGCCACCCACACCGAGGCCCTGCTGGACGAGGCTATGGACATTATGGCGGAGGTGCTGCTTCATGAGTAAGATCGCTGTTATCACCGGCGGGACCTCCGGCATTGGCCGGGAAACGGCTCTGTACCTGGCAAAAAACGGCTGCACGGTGTATGAGCTGAGCCGCCGTGAAGGGGGCGTGGAGGGCCTTAAGCACATCCGGGCCGATGTGACGGACGAGGAGTCCGTCCGCCGGGCGGTGGAGGAGATTTTGCAGGAGGCCGGGCATATTGACATCCTGGTGAATAATGCGGGCTTCGGCATCAGCGGGGCTGTGGAGTTTACGGACACGGAGGAGGCCCAGCGCCAGTTTCAGGTGAATTTCTTCGGCATGGTGCGTATGAACCGGGCGGTCATTGCCGCCATGCGCAGCCGGGGCAGCGGCCGCATTGTGAATCTCAGCTCCGTGGCGGCCCCGGTGCCCATCCCCTTCCAGACCTATTATTCCGCGTCCAAGGCGGCCATCAATTCTTATACCATGGCCCTGGGCAATGAGCTGCGGCCCTTCGGCATCACCGTCTGTGCCGTAATGCCCGGGGACATCCACACCGGCTTCACCGCCGCCCGCCACAAGGTGGGCCAGGGGGACGAGATTTATGCCGGGCGCATCAGCCGCTCCGTAAAACGCATGGAGCACGACGAGCAGACGGGCATGGACCCGGCCAAGGCCGGTGCCTTTGTGGGGAAGGTGGCCCTGAAAACCGGCCATAAGCCCCTGTACACCATCGGCTTTTCCTATAAAGCGGCGGTGCTCCTGACCAAAATTCTCCCCGCCCGGGCGCTGAACTGGCTTATCGGCAAAATCTACGCCTCTTAAAAGAGTATAAAAGAGCTTGTCTCCGCAGATGCAGGGGACAAGCTCTTTTTGTCTGCCGCAAGGCATTTTCACCCCGCCGGGGCCCGGCGCAGAGGGACGGCTGCGGCACTTTTCTGGGGGTTAGGTACGGTAATATTTTTTGGCGCAGAATTCCCGGCGGATCTCCACCAGGCCCTCGTCCTCCATCCAGGCGACGAAGTTGGAAAAGTTGCGCTCCACGATGCTGAACTTCAGCTGATTGTGGGTGCGGACATTCTCCTTTTTGCAGAATTCATAGATCCACTGGTCGAAGGTCATGCCGTCCTGCAGGCAGGAGAGCATTTCCCGGGCCTTATCCCGGATGAAGCGGATGTTTTCTCCGATGAGTTCGGTGATGTCCGTCAGCACCTCCTTGTGGGCCACAATGTAGGCAGGGTAGCGGAGGGAGTAGAGGCTTTGTTTGCTCTCTAAGTCCCGGGCGATGAACATGGAGGTGGGGAGCTTGGCACCTTCAATTTCCGAGCGGCTGATAAGGCAGTCCCCCAGGTAGGCCACCCCATCGGGGGTGACGATGCCGATGTGACCGGCGCTGTGGCCGGGGAGCTGAAGAATGCCGAACCTCGCGCCGCAGAAGGTCAGCTCTGTGGCGTCTGCGGGGATGATGACATCGGCGGTGAAGCACTCCTCCAGGAAATAGGCCCGGCTGCGGCCATAGGTGAGGGCCACATAGTTGGCCCGATAGGCGTCGGGATTTACGGAGATGCCCGCCTCAATAAGCTGGGCGGCGGCCAAGGCCCCATAGCGCTGCTGCAGATAGCGGACGTTGCCGGTGTGATCGAAATGGGCGTGGGAGCAGAGAATGCCCTTGAGATGAAAGCCGTTATCATCCAGCAGGTGGGTCAGGGCGCTGCGGTCTAACTTGGCGTAGCCGGTGTCCAGAAGGACAATGTCGGTGCTGTTTAGCTTATAAATGGGCAGCAGGGCGGTGGCGCCGTCGGCCACATAGGTGCTGCCTAAAACGGGGCGAAGCTCCATGATGGTTTTCTCCTTTTTTGAAAAATTTGCTTTTGTGGCAATCCGCGTTCCCCGTCCCAAGGCCCCCTTGCCTAAAGGGGGGCTGGCACGGCGAAGCCGTGACCGGGGGATTTCGCTCTGCGGCGCACTTCTTGGGCCGGGGCATCCCTCTTATCCTATTTATCTTATCCCATTTTCCGAAAAAAGCAAGGCTTCCCCTGTGAATTTTTTGTGATACGCGCCACATCTGCTTTTTTCCTGTTGCCAAACGCCCCGACTTGTAGTAAAATAACTCTGTTGACAGTCCTCCGTGTGAAGCTGCGGAGCCGGTCTTGCGCAATGGATGCCCACGAATCATGTCAGGCGGGGAACCGAGCAGCATTAAGAGGGATCATTCATGTGCCGCAAGGGCGCCGGCTCTGTGGCTTCATGGGGAGGACTATCTATTTTCGTAAAAAATCCAAAGGAATTTTCACGAAAAGATTTGCAGCCCATCGCGCACATAATTTTTGCGCAAAGCGCAAAAATTCCACACCGGCGGGCTAAACGGTTTTTGGGAAACCGATTTTTATAAGGGAGGCAGGCCCATGTATCAGGCACTCTATCGCAAGTGGCGGCCCATCACCTTTTCCCAGGTGGTCGGCCAGGAGCATATCACCGATACCCTTCGGCGTCAGGTGGCTGAGGGCCGCACGGGCCACGCCTACCTTTTCACCGGCACCCGGGGCACCGGCAAGACCACCTGCGCCCGGATCCTGGCCAAGGCCATCAACTGTCTGCACCCTGTGGACGGCGCCCCCTGCAATCAGTGTGAGGCCTGCCGGGGCATCGACGAGGGCCGCCTGCTGGACATCACCGAGCTGGACGCCGCCAGCAACAACGGTGTGGACAGCGTCCGGGCCCTTCGGGAGGAGGCGGTGTATACCCCCTCGGTGCTGAAAAAGCGCGTGTATATCATCGATGAGGTGCATATGCTCTCCACCCCCGCCTTTAACGCCCTGCTTAAAATCCTGGAGGAGCCGCCGGAGCATCTGGTGTTCATCCTGGCTACCACGGAACTGCATAAGGTTCCGGCCACCATCCTCTCCCGCTGCCAGCGCTATTCCTTCAAGCGTATCCTGCCCCGGGACATCGCCCGTCAGCTTCGCTACATCGCCGGGGAGGAGCAGATTGACCTGACCCCGGACGGGGCGGATATTCTGGCCCGGATGGCGGGCGGCGCCATGCGTGACGCGCTGAGCCTGCTGGACCAGTGCCGCAGCTTTGAGGGTACCTTGAGCGCTTCGGCTATTTTGAACCTTTTGGGACTGGCAGGGGGAGTGCAGACCGCCCGCCTCATGGAGCTGCTTCTGAAGCGGGACGCCCGGGAAGCCCTGCTGCTGCTGGATCAGCTCTACCGGGACGGCAAGGACATCGCCGCCCTGCTGCGGGAGCTGTCGGACCTGTGCCGGGACCTGCTGATTCTGCACACGGCCCCGGAGGGCGGCGCGGCTCTGCTGACGGGACTGTATGAGGAAAAGACCCTCTCGGCCCTGGGCGCGAACGCTTCGGGCAGCCGCCTGTTCTACATGGCGGAGGTTTTGGGGCAGACCCTGGCCCGCCTCAGCGACAGCGGCTCTCTCCGCACCGAGGCGGAGATGTGCCTGCTGAAGCTCTGCGACGAAAGCCTCTGCGGAGACCTCTCGGCCCTGAACACCCGCCTGGAGCGGCTGGAAAAGGCGGCGGCCAAGGGCTTTGCGGCCCCGGCTTCGGAAAGCACTTCGGCCCCGGCCGTGCCGCAGCCGGAAATCCGCCAACCCATTCCCTCCGCTCCGGCCCCCAAGGCCCAGCCTGTCCCGGCCAAGCCGGAGCCGAAAATTCAGCCCGCCCCGGCGGAAAAAGCCCCGGCACCGTCCGAGCCGAAAGCGGCGGCCCCCGCCCGGGAGGACGGCGAAATTTGGGCCCGCCTGCAAAACCAGTATAAGGCCGGGCTGCGGACGGATAAGCGGGTGTTTCTGAATCGGGCCAGCGGCGTCCTGTCCGGCGGCGTGCTCACCGTCACCTGCCCGGACGATATGGTCAAAAGATATTTGGACTGCCCCGAGGTAAACGGGGTGCTTCAGAGCGTCACCGAGGCCCAGTGCGGAAGCCCGGTCCGGGTGGTGTTCACCCTGGGGAGCGGAAAGTCCGCCCCGCTGCACCGGTCTGACACCGGATCGGCACCGCCAAAGCGCACCAAACCGGCACCAAACGGCACCGAATCGGCACCGCCTGTCCCGGCGGAAAAGCCCGCCGAAACGCCTCCCTGGGAGGCCCCGCCCCCTGCGTCGGACCGGATGGATGAACTGCTGGAGGAGGCCGGACGGCTGGATAATTTCAATATAAAATAATAATTATAAAATAAGGAGAAACATAAGTATGGCAAAGGGTTACAGCGCAAGAGGCGGCTTCACCGGCGGCGCCGGAATGATGCGCCAGCAGCAGCAAATGCAGCAGAAAATCATGAAAATGCAGCAGGAAATGGAGAAGGCCCAGGCCGATGTGGAGAGCGCCTTCTTCTCCGCCACCGCCGGAGGCGGTGTGGTAAAAGCAACGGTCAGCGGCAAGCGCCAGCTCACCGAGCTGACCATCCAGCCCGAGGCCGTGGACCCGGAGGATGTGGAGATGCTCCAGGATCTGGTGATTTCCGCTGTGAACGAGGCCATGCGCCAGGCGGAGGACGCCCTGGAAAACAGCATGCAGAGCCTCACCGGCGGGCTGAATTTCCCCGGCTTCGGCCTGTAAAAAAGCAAACAAAAGCATCCTGAAACCTCCGTGGTTTCAGGATGCTTTGCTATAAATTTTGAATTATTTTAAAGAATTAAGAATAGGTGCGCACCACGGCGGCCACCTTGCCCAAAATGGAGGCGTGGCGGCCATCAATAGGGCTGTATGCTTCGTTTTCCGGCAGGAGCCAGACCTGCCCGTTGCGGCGGGAGAGACGCTTCACCGTGGCCTCGTCCTCCAGCA
>OFMD01001461.1_pt1 | contig 14641 bp, 5 predicted proteins | sample 1541211 | NCBI WGS metagenome assembly OFMD01 (sample SAMN04209231, study PRJEB22552) | human gut metagenome | biome: gut; material: feces | host: Homo sapiens | place: USA: Oklahoma | reverse complement strand
CCGACAAGCAGGCTCGTCCTGTAGCCGGTACAATGGAAGTAAGCGAGAAATTCGGGTATGAATTGCCGGCTTATTCATTTACGGTAATCCGGATAAATAAGAATGAAAAATAATAATAGATAAATGAAGATGAAGAAATTACTGACTTTGTTGCTGGCGGTCCTGCTGCTGGCAGGATGTGCCGGCAATAAGCCCGGGACATTCGAAGCGGGTAAGAATACCTTTCTGCTGAATGGGAAACCGTTCGTGGTCAAAGCGGCAGAGGTGCATTATCCGCGTATTCCCCGTGAATACTGGGAACATCGTATTGAAATGTGTAAAGCATTGGGCATGAATACGCTTTGTTTGTATGTCTTTTGGAATTTGCATGAGGAAACTCCCGGTAAGTATGATTTTACAGGTAATAAAGATATTGCAGCTTTCTGTAAATTGGCTCAGAAGCATGGTATGTACGTCATTGTGCGTCCCGGTCCGTATGTATGTGCGGAATGGGAAATGGGTGGGCTGCCTTGGTGGCTGCTGAAGAACGACAGCGTGCAGCTTCGTACTCTCGATCCTTTCTATATGCAGCACGTGGGAGCCTTTATGCATGAAGTGGGCAAGCAGTTGCAGGATTTGCAGATTACCCGTGGTGGTAACATCATCATGGTGCAGGTGGAAAACGAATATGGTTCGTATGGCACGGACAAGCCCTATGTGTCTGCCATCCGTGATACGGTACGCGCCGCAGGCTTTACTGAAGTGCCTTTGTTCCAATGTGACTGGAGTTCTAATTTCCTGAATAATGGTTTGGATGATTTGCTTTGGACTATAAATTTTGGTACGGGAGCTGATATCGACAAGCAGTTTGCCAAACTGAAAGAAGTACGCCCCGACGCTCCGTTGATGTGCAGCGAGTTCTGGAGCGGATGGTTTGATCACTGGGGGCGCAAGCACGAAACCCGTGACGGACAAATCATGGTGGATGGCCTGAAAGAGATGATGGACAAAGGTATTTCTTTCAGTTTGTACATGACCCACGGAGGAACGACCTTTGGCTGGTGGGGCGGTGCCAATAATCCGGCTTACTCGGCTATGTGCAGCAGCTATGACTATGACGCTCCTATCAGCGAAGCAGGCTGGACCACCGACAAGTATTTTGCTTTACGTGATATGTTGAAGGACTACTTGGACGAAGGACAGACATTGCCTGAAGTTCCTGAAGCTTTACCGGTTATGGAAATCCCTGCCATTAAATTCACTCAAATAGCTCCGTTGGTTGACAATCTGCCCGAACCGAAGCAGACAGAGGAAATCCAGCCGATGGAGAAATTTGACCAAGGCTGGGGAAGTATCCTGTACCGTACCCATTTGCCGGAAGATGTGAAAGCGGGAACCGTTCTGAAAATCACCGAACAGCATGACTGGACACAGGTTTTTGCCGACGGGAAACTGTTGGGGCGTCTGGATCGCCGTGGTGGAGAACAGGAACTTACACTGCCTGCATTAAAAGCCGGTACACAGCTTGATTTATTGGTGGAAGCCATGGGGCGTGTGAACTTTGACAAGTCCATTCACGACCGCAAGGGAATTACCGAGAAAGTGGAACTGGTGAACGGTAAGAATGCCGAAACGTTGAAAGGCTGGACTGTTTATAATCTTCCCGTAGATTATGAATTTGTATCTTCCCGGAACTTTCAGGATATGAACTCGTCTGCCGCCTGTGGCATAGAGAAAAATGATGAAAGTGTTCCGGCCTACTATCGCGCTACTTTTACCTTGGATAAGGTGGCTGATACATTCCTGAACATGGAGTCTTGGGGAAAAGGTATGGTATGGGTGAACGGTCATGCCATGGGACGTTTCTGGGAAATCGGTCCTCAACAAACCCTGTTCATGCCGGGCTGCTGGCTGAAAAAAGGAGTGAATGAAATCATCGTTCTTGACTTGAAAGGCCCGAAAGAGGCAACCATCGTCGGATTGAACAAACCTATCCTGGATATGCTTCGTGTGGCTGTTCCTGAAACGCATCGTAAACAGGGGCAGACCATCAAACTGGAGAAGGAAACACCGGTATCTGCCGGTACTTTCAAACCAGGTAACGGTTGGCAAGAAGTGAAAGTTCCTGTTACGAAAGGACGTTACTTCTGTCTGGAAGGGCTGTCTTCTTTTGATAATACCAACATTGCCGCCATTGCGGAGTTTGATGTGCTGGATGAGAAAGGACAGAAAATCTCTCGTGAAAACTGGAAGATTGTTTATGCCGACAGCGAGGAAACCCGTAGCGGTAACCGCACAGCCGACAAGATTTATGACTTGCAAGAAAGTACTTTCTGGCAGACGGTGGATAATACGGCTTATCCTCATCAGGTGGTGATAGATCTCGGCAAAGAATATAACGTGACCGGTTTCCGTATTCTGCCACGTGCGGAACAGGGAGCTCCCGGCATGATTAAAGATTATAAGGTGTATGTAAAAGCAACCGGTTTCGATTATTGATATACTTTTCCCGTAGGGGTGGAAACACAGACTGCTGAAGAAGCTACCGAAAAGAATTAAAGACACAGATGTAAGGAGGAAGCTTCAAAAGAAGGAAACCTGTGAGTGGAGCAATTATCGGATACTTTAGCAAATTTTAAAATTTGCTAGAGTATCCGGTTTCTTTTTTATAACTTTGTGGCAGTCTATGATTCTAACCGAAAGCACAATGAAATATATATTGACCTTTATACTATCTTTTCTCTCCTTCTTGGTGTGTTCTCAGAACATAACTATTACAGATATCCCTACCATTGACCAGCTGCCGGTAAATGCCATTCATCGCGTATTCAGAGACAGCGAAGGATATATGTGGTATGGCACGGTGAACGGATTATGTCGTGATGACGGTTATCATGTGAAAGTGTTTCGTTCGGACATTGAAACTCCGGGATTATTAGAGGATAATTTGGTGGAGTGTATCGCTGAGGATAAGAAGGGGAATATATGGTTCGGTACAGACAAAGGGGTGTATATTCTTGATAAATCGGACTACAGTGTACATCCTATGGACCGGGAGCGTTTGAAGAATATTCCGGTGATGTATCTATATGCTACCAGTGACGGCTATATGTGGCTGAGCTATCGTTCTATATTGGCCAAATATGACATCAACGGACAGTTGGTCAAAGAGTATCCCCTCCGGAATAAGTACGGAAGAACTACTATTTCCGGATTTTGTGAGAGCCGCAACCATGAGATTATTATTTCTGTGTGGAATGGCCGGGTATATCATTTGGACAAAGAAAAAGACGAGTTCGTTCCTTATCCTGATAAGATGAGAAGACAAAATCCTACGGTGATGGTTCAGGATAATGAACAGGACTACTTCTGGTTGGCAACCTGGGGGGATGGTGTGGTGCGTTTTGACCCTTCGGCTCCTGAAGATTCTATGTTTGTATATTCTGAAATACCGGTCAATGCTGCCGGTGAGGAGGATGGGGTCATCCTTAGTCTGGTACAGGATGATAAACTGGGGTATATCTGGTTAACCACCGGGCACGATTTCATGTCCTTACAAATACAACCGGATAAGACGTTAAAACAATTGAAATTCCAAACAGGGCTTCTGCCTGTTAATCATATGTTGGTAGAAGTTCTGAAAGGGAGGGGATGTCTATGGGTGTCGGCCTTTGACCGTCCTAGTTTCATTGTACATCTGATGGATAATATGACCAAGGATTATGCCTTACCCGCTTTGGCGGACAGAGTAAACCGCAGTCCGGCTGTAATGGCTTTGTGTGATGACGGAGACGGTATGATGTGGATGATGCAAGAAAGAACCGGGTTGGTGTTATATGACTTGAAGCAGGATAAAGTGAAAATCTATTCGGATTTTCCCGAGCTTGTTTCGTTGTCTTTGGATAACGGACGAGAGATGGCTCGAGCACGTATTAATAACGGTATTTGGGTGGCAAAAGATTTGAATAGATTGGTTTATGGTATGACCCGTAAGGGTATGGAGATGTATCTGGAGGATCTTATTGATTTGAACGGGCAGGTGGAATCGAACGCTACGGTGACCAAATTGTATGAAGACTCGCACGGAATCTTGTGGATAGGCTTGAACAAAGGACTTTGCAGTTATGATGTCCGTCAGAAAAGAATTAAACAGGTTTATCCCGATGTGGGGCATGTGATGGGAATCGTGGAGAATAAGGAAGGGTTGATATGGATTTGTACTCAAGACAACGGTTTGTTTCAGACAACGGCGGATGAAAAACTTCGTTCTTTCAAATTGGACAAGAATTTCTCTTGTCTGTCTATTGCTCCCGATTGGATTTTGTGGTTGGGAACTTGTGACGGAGGAGTCTATTCTTATGATCCTTCAGAGAATAAGTTGGTCAGTTATAATGAGGCTTGCGGTATGAACGGTAATCAGGTGAATCAAATAGTGGCTGATGCATATAATCATATTTGGATTGATACAAACCAGAAACTGATAGAATTTAATCCTCGTAACGGTTCGTTCCGCACCTATCTTACCACGGATGGTTCTATCTTGTTGCGTCGCTTTCTTCCCACTGCTGTTTGTCAAGCAAAAGATGGCAATATTTATTGGGGCGGCATTCCGGGTATTTGCATGGTTACTCCATCAAACGGGTTGGAAAGAAAGGCTAGTGCAGTGAAGACCAAGATAACTGATATAAAGTTGCAAGGAGAATCATTGATATTCGGAGATAGAAAGAGTAGCAATTCCATTAACCGGATAGAATTGCATCCCGATGATCAGAATTTGGAAATTAGTTTTTCTTCTCTTAACCACCGTTATGCTTCAAAAATACGCTATGCTTATCGGTTGATAGGAGTGGACAAAGCGTGGGTATATGTGGAAGGTGGAAAAAACTCGGCTTTTTATAATCATCTGAGTAAGGGCACTTATACTTTTCAGGTGAAAGCGACGGATGAAAATGGTCTTTGGAGTAAAGAGGTAACTGAACTGACTATCCGACGCCTTCCTGCTTTTTATGAAACTTGGTGGGCGTATTTGTTCTATGTATTGATAGTGATGGGTGTATCCGGTTATAGTCTGTATCTTTATCTGAAGCGCGTGGACCGTAAGAATAATGAAATGTGGGCGGACAGCAAGGAGATGATTAAAATGCGTATTTATTTGGATAGTAAGGTGAATTTGCCTGAACCTGAGTTTGTACAACTGGACAAACTTCTATTGGAGAAAGCGGTAAAAGCCGTGGAAGATAACCTTACTGAGCCTGATTTTGATGTGACAGCTCTAGCTGATGCCATGAATATGTCCCGTTCTACTTTGACCCGTAAATTGAAAGCCATAACAGGCCGAACTCCATTGGATTTTATCCGGAACATCAAGATGAAGCATGCCAGACACATGTTGGAAGATAAAGACAAAAGTGTAACAGAGGTTGCCGCTACGTTGGGGTATTTTAATCGGAAGTATTTCACCACTTGCTTTAAGGAGGAATTTGGAATGACTCCCAGTGAGTTCCAGAAATCACAACACGAAGAATAAACATCTTCCTGTCCTTTAATTGTTGCAAATAGGGGGTACAAATGCGTCAAGTTATAGCTAGAGCTATTTGTATCCCCTGTTAGCATGGTTCTTCACCTGTATTTCTATTTCCTATTTCATTCTTTTGCCACAACCTTTTACGGGGAGAAAAACACATCTTCTTCATTCATTCCCGCAGTAAAGGTATGTATAACTTTAAATTTAATATAGAATGAAACATTTGTTTTTGTTGCTTACTCTGTTAAGCTTTTCATTAACGGCCTTAGCCCAGCAAAAAGTGACGGGTAAGGTGAAAGATTCTTCCGGTGAGCCTGTCATAGGAGCCAGTGTTATTGTAAAAGGCAATAATACCATGGGAACCATTACCGATTTTGATGGAAACTTTATGTTGGATGTTCCGGCAAAGAGTGTGTTGGTTATTTCTTATATTGGCTATGTCACTCAGGAAGTCCCGACAGCAGGAAAGAATTCATTAGAGATTGTTTTAAAGGAGGATACCAAGACCTTGGATGAAGTGGTGGTGATTGGTTACGGTACACAGCGTAAAGGTGATGTGACCAGTTCTGTAGCTAGTGTGAAAGCCGACAACTTTGTAAAAGGAGCCGTGAAAGATGTGGGACAGCTGATTCAAGGAAAAGTAGCCGGTCTGGCCATTACCAATCCTAACGGTGACCCGACGGGAAGTACTCAGATACGTCTTCGTGGTACAAATACCATTGGTGGAGCTAATACAGCTCCTTTGGTATTGATTGACGGAATTCCGGGAGAACTCGGTACAGTGGCTCCCGAAGATGTGGAGAGCGTGGACGTGCTGAAGGATGGTTCTGCTGCCGCTATTTATGGTACGCGCGGTACGAATGGTGTGATTTTAATTACTACCAAACAGGCTAAAGGAGTGGATATTAACCAGGTGGAGTATAATGGCTACGTCAGTACTTCTCTTATAGCCAAAAAGTTGGATATGCTGAATGCAGATGAGTTCCGTACCCTTTATCCTGACCAGGACCATGGGGCTGATACGGATTGGATTGATGAGATTAGCCGTACACCGGTTAGCCATGTTCATAACTTGTCATTGATGGGTGGCAATTCAAAGACTAATTATATTGCCAACTTGAACTATGCCTCTCGTCAAGGGATCATGAAAAAATCGGATTTCGAAAGTTTTCAAGGACGTATTGAGGTAACCCACCGTATGTTTGATGATAAGTTGAAGTTGAAATTCGGTTTGTTTGGTAAGAAAAACCAGATGGAATCTACAACTAGTGGGGGTAGTTTCAGAGGTTGGGTATATGGCCAGGCAACTCGTAGAAACCCGACTGATCCGGTAAGAAATGAGGATGGTACATGGAATGAGAATGTGAGCAAATTCGAATACGAGAATCCGTTGGCTTTGTTGTATGAGGCTGAAGGAAATGTAAAAAAGACGCAGTTGCGTTACAATGGAAATATTGTTTATAATCCTATCAAAGATTTGACTCTTTCTGCCGTATTCTCTTATATTCGTGACAATATGAACCGTGGCTACGGTGAAACTTTGAACCATATTTCTGCTTTGCGTGATGGATTGGCTGGTTGGTCTTCGGTAGGTGCTTATACCAAGATGGAGAAGTTGATGGAACTTACTGCACAATATAACAAAGAAATCGGTGCGCATAAATTTAGTGTCTTGGGTGGTTATAGCTACAATGAAACAGACTTTGAAGAGCTTTGGATTGATAACTATGGTTTTCAGGATGATTATTTTGGCGGATGGCATAATATTGGCATTGGTTCTGCTTTGAAAGACGGTAAAGCGAATATCGGCTCAAAGAAAACTCCTACAAATTTGATCGGTTTTTTTGGGCGGGCTACCTATTCGTTCAAGAATCGTTATTTGTTGATGGGAGCTCTTCGTTATGAAGGAGCCAGCCAGTTATGGGGTACTGATAATGCATGGGGGCTTTTCCCATCTATATCTGTAGGATGGAGAATTACCGAAGAAGCATTTATGAAGAATCAGAAGATATTTGATGATTTGAAACTTCGTGTGGGATATGGTGTGACGGGTTCACAGCCTAAAGATCCTTTCCTGGGGGTGGCTATGTTGAAATACGGCTCGTATGCTTTTGTAAATGGGAATTGGGTACAGACCATTGTTCCGGCATCCAATCCGAATCCTGATTTGAAATGGGAGGAAAAGAAAGAAACCAATATTGGTTTGGACTTCGTTTCATGGGGTGGCCGTTTGTCCGGTTCTATTGATTATTATAACCGTGATGTGGATGGCTTGATATACGAATATGGAGTACCGACTCCTCCGAACTTGTATAATAAGACGATGGCCAATGGGGGTACAATGAGAAACCGTGGTGTGGAAGTGTTGGTAACTGTTCAGAATAAAGATTTTGAATGGAGCACTACCGGAACATTCTCTTTGAACTCTAATAAGCTAATCAGTTTGTCTGGCAGCATCTTTAAGTCGGATTATGACTATTTTAATACGGGTACAGTGGAATACTCCGGTCAGGTAGCCGATTCTCACAGAGTACAGGTAGGTGAAAGCATCGGTAATTTTTATGGCTTTAAAGTAGTAGATGTGGACAGTGAAGGTCGTTGGATCTACGAAGACAGGAATGGTGAGTTGGTGAACTATAAAGATTTTACTCATGCTCCCGAAGATAAGCATGTTATTGGTAACGGTCTTCCTAAATGGTATGCGGGATGGAACAATACTCTTCGTTATAAAAACTTCGACTTGAATGTGACGATGCGTGGCGCGTTTGGTTTCCAGATAATCAATGGTGGACGTATGAATTATGAGAATGTAAAAAACAGCCGTTTTGAAAATCGTTTGAAGTCTGTGAATGACTTGGTATTTGGCAAGCATACGTTGAGTCCGGAAGTGGAACCGGAATTCAATAGCTATTATGTAGAAGATGGTGACTACTGGAAGATTGACAATATCACTTTGGGATATAGCTTCGGTCAGGTAGGTAAATATATAAAGTCACTCCGTATTTATGGTTCGGTATTGAATGCTTTGACTATAACCGGATATAAAGGTATTGATCCGGAAGTATCAACAGATGGTTTGACTCCGGGGTATGATACACGTGACAGATATCCGAGTGTGCGCTCATTTACTTTCGGCGTTAATGTGAAATTTTAATGAACTAAAAAGGAATTGAAGATGAAAACAAATATAAAATTATGGACAATGGGACTGATGACAGCCGCATTGTTGGGAAATACAGCTTGTACTGATTTACTGCATGAGAGCTATGGACAGGTAGTGTCTGAGGATTACGTACCGAAAACGGAGGAAGATGTCAGTTATCTGGTAAATGCCGCTTATATACCTTGGCGTGAAACGTTGCTGCAATGGAACGGAGTGGTTCGTGCACAGGAATTATGTGCGGATCAAGATGTTCTTCCTGCCCGTGATGGTATTGGATGGGTAGACGGTTATATCTATAAAAGATGGCATCAGCATACTTGGACTACCGAGGATGACGGTGTGCTTCAAGGATGGGAACGTACGTACAATGGTGTGAATACCTGTAACCGTATTTTATCTCAGATAGAAGAAGGTGTGATCAGTGTGGATGGAGAAACGAAAGAAAAGTTGATTGCCGAATTGAAAGTACTGAGGGCTTCATATTATTATATTTTGATTGATTTGTATGGTAATGTGCCCATTGTGACAGATTTTAAAGATACTTCTTTGCCGCAACAGTCTACTCGTAAAGAGGTCTTTGACTTTATTGTGAAAGAAATAACGGAGAATATGGATTTGTTGTCCGAAACGCCGAGAGGTTATTATTATGGACGTTTCAATAAGTGGGCGGCTCATACATTGCTGGCCAAAATGTATTTGAATGCTGAAGTTTGGTCGGGTACTGCTCAATGGCAGAAATGTATTGACGAGTGTGATATCGTGATTAATTATGCCGAGAAGTCCGGAGAATATGCATTGGAGAATAATCAGAAGGATGTTTTTGTAACGCATAATGAGAATTCTAAAGAAATTATCTTTGCATTGCCGTTTGATGAAATTTATGTGACAGGATGGAATGATTTTGATTTTCATATGTACACTTTAGCACCTGAGAATCAAGATACTTACCAATTGACTGCACGTCCTTGGGGAGGCGTGTGCGCAGTGCCTCAGTTTATTAATTCTTTTGATGAGGATGATGCACGTTTAGAGGATAACTATATTCAAGGTCAGCAATATACCTATTCCGGTGAAATCTTGAAGCGTAGTATTGATGGGAAACCATTGATTTATACGGTAGATGTCCCCTCTATTGATCAGTCGGATGTGGATGATGGGTTCCGTTGGGGTAAATTTGAATATGCCACCGGTATAACCAACCGTTTGAGCAATGACTGGCCGTTGTTACGATATGCGGATGTATTGATGATGAAAGCGGAGTCATTGATGCGTTTGGGCAAATCGGGAGCAGGTGCTTTGGTGACTCAGGTACGTGAACGCGCCTTCAAGAATGAACCTGAAAAAGCGCAAGTTACAGACGCGGAACTGATGGGAGGAAGTGTATATGATTATGGTCGGAGAGATAGTTATAAGACAGAACATGATGGAGGAACGGATATTAAATATGGTCGTTTCCTTGATGAGCTTGGTTGGGAGTTTTGTCAGGAAGGACGCCGCCGTCAGGACATGATTCGTTTTGGCATCTTCACTACAAAAGCTTGGTTCTCTCATGATAAGAGTGATGAAACCAAAAATCTGTATCCTATTCCAAATAAAGTATTGTTGACCAATAGTAATCTGAAACAGAATCCGGGATATTCTAAATAGTATTTATTGGATGTTTTTTTAAGGATGAAAAGGTTGTTTTTTCTTTTCTACATTAAATTAGAAAGAATTATGAGTAAAAAGATTTCAATAAGTTTGTTGCTCCTCTGTCTGGGATTATTTTCCCAGGCACAGAACTATCAGAAAATGCCGCAAGGAGTTAAGACTACTGTACAAGGTATGGATGTTGAAGTGGCATTTTATTCTCCATCCATTGTCCGGGTATATAAGACACCGGAGGGAAGTTCGTATGACAAGAAGAGCCTTGTAGTAATGAAAGAGCCTGAGGAGACCTTTGTGGAGTTTGCAATGAATAAAGAGTATATTCGTTTAAAGTCGGATGCATTACAGGTGGAGGTCAATTCATCTACAGGTGGAATCAATTTTTATGATGCAACCGGAAGGGTGTTGTTAAAAGACAAGGATTATGGAACACAGTTCACCCCGTTTGATGATGCGGGTACTTTTTCTTACAATGTCCGGCAGGCTTTTTTATTAGATAAGGATGAAGTGATTTATGGATTGGGGCAACAACAGACTGGAAAAGTGAATCAGCGCAATCAAAAACTTTTTCTTCGTAACAAGAATATGAGTATCTGTATTCCTTTTATTCATTCAGTGAAAGGTTACGGACTTTATTGGGACAATTATTCCCCAACTATGTTTACGGATAATCCGCAAGAAATGTCATTCGATTCTGAAGTGGGCGATTGTGCCGACTATTATTTCATTTATGGTAGCAATGCGGACGGCGTGATAGCCGGAGTCCGTGATTTGACCGGGCAGGCTCCTCTTTATCCGCTGTGGACACTTGGATTCTGGCAGTGCCGCGAGCGTTATAAGAGTCCGGATGAACTGTGCGAAGTGGTTGATGAATACCGTGATCGGAAAGTTCCTTTGGATGGAATCATTCAGGATTGGCAGTATTGGGGATGTGATTCTAACTGGAACTCCATGAAGTTCCAGAATCCTCGCTATATTAATAAGATGGGCGACAAAGAATACATGAAATATCTTCCGAATGGTGAGAATCCGGATGCACGTTATGGTACTCCAAGGATAAAAAGCCCTCAAGAAATGATTGACTATATACACAAGCGGAATGCGCATATCATGATTTCTGTATGGGCCTCTTTTGGTCCGTGGACAGAGATGTATCATAAGATGGACAGTCTGAATGCTTTGCTTCATTTTGAGACTTGGCCGCCTAAAGCCGGAGTGAAACCTTACGATCCGTTCAATCCTGTAGCAAGAAGTATTTATTGGAATGAAATGAAAAAGAATATCTTTGATCTAGGTATGGACGGCTGGTGGTTGGATTCTACCGAACCCGATCATCTGGAGATTCAAGATAAAGATTTTGATACAAAAACTTATTTAGGTTCTTTCCGAAGAGTTCACAATGCTTTTCCTTTGATGTCCAATAAAGGTGTTTATGAGCACCAGCGTGCTACCACTTCCGACAAGCGGGTATTCTTACTTACCCGTTCTTCATTCTTGGGACAGCAGCGTTATGCTTCACATTCATGGAGTGGAGATGTCGTTTCTACTTGGGAAGTGATGCGCAAGCAACTGGCAGCTGGCCTGAATTATTCTTTGTGTGGTATTCCTTACTGGAACACTGACTTGGGAGGATTTTTTGCTTGGAAATATAATAATGATGTTAATAATATTGCTTATCATGAGTTACACGTCCGTTGGTATCAGTGGGGAGCTTTCCAACCTATCATGCGTTCTCATAATTCCAGTCCTGTTGCTGTAGAGATCTATCAGTTCGGCGATAAAGGTGATTGGGCTTATGATGCATTGGAGAAATATACCCATTTGCGTTATCGCTTATTACCTTATTTATATAGTACTACTTGGGAAGTAACAAATAAGGCAGGCAGCATTATTCGTCCTTTGGTGATGGATTTTCCGAAAGACAAGAAAGTACTTGATATGGATACGGAGTATATGTTCGGACGTAGTTTTTTAGTACGTCCGGTAACTGATTCTCTCTATACATGGCAGGATAAAAAACAGAATGGTTATCAGAAAAATATGCGGAAAATAGAGAAAACGGATGTATATTTGCCTGAGGGAAGTAACTGGTTTGATTTCTGGACTGGGGCAAAGTTGGCTGGTGGCCAAACCATACAGCGTGAAGTACCTATTGATATCATGCCTGTTTATATCCGTGCCGGTTCTATAATTCCTTGGGGGCCTGCGGTGCAGTATGCCACAGAAAAAAGTTGGGATGACCTGGAGATTCGTGTTTATCCGGGTGCTAATGCAACTTTTATTCTTTATGAGGATGAAAACGATAATTACAATTATGAAAAGGGAGTTTATTCTACTATCACTTTCCGTTGGGATGATAGTAACCGTACTTTGCACATCAGCGACCGTGAAGGAAGATATCCCGGAATGTTGGAAAAGAGGAAGTTCAAAGTAGTTCTCGTAAATCATAGATCAGGAGAAGGCGATAAACCATTGAAGGGAGGAAAGATGGTGAATTATACCGGTACAGCAATTGAGGTGAAACTTTAGAATGTTCATATTGAATATCCAGCAGAATAAATAAAGAAACGATAAAATACATTATGAATTTACTTAAAACCATTTTATCCACTTCCGTTTTTGCTATAGCTTCTGTAGCTTTGCATGCTCAGCTACCCGCAAAAGTAGAAAGTTTTCCAGTCAGGGATGTGCGGCTCACCGCCAGCCCTTTCAAACACGCAGAGGATATGGATATCCGTTATCTGCTGGGAATAGACCCCGACCGTCTGTTAGCTCCTTATTTGAAGGAGGCTGGTCTTTCCCCTAAAGCTGAAAATTATACCAATTGGGAAAATACAGGGCTGGACGGTCATATTGGCGGACATTATTTATCGGCTCTTTCCTATATGTATGCCGCTACGGGAAATAAGGAGATCAAGGCGCGTCTGGATTATATGATAAGTGAACTGAAACGCTGCCAAGATGCCGCCGGTGACGGTTATCTGTGTGGAGTTCCAAACGGGCGCAAAATGTGGAAAGAAATAGAGGAAGGAAACATTCGCGCGTCCGGTTTCGGATTGAACGACCGCTGGGTTCCTCTTTACAATATTCATAAAATATATGCCGGCCTTCGTGATGCAACTCTTCAGACCGATAGCCGGGAGGCAAAGGAAATGTTGGTGAAACTCACGGACTGGATGATTCGTCTGGTATCCAAGTTGAGCGATGAACAGATACAGGATATGCTGCGCAGCGAACATGGAGGGCTGAACGAAACATTTGCCGATGTGGCCGCTATCACCGGCGACAAACGCTACTTGAAACTGGCTCACCAATTTTCTCATCACACCGTGTTGCAGCCTTTGTTGAGACAGGAGGATAAACTGACTGGTATGCACGCCAATACCCAAATACCGAAAGTGATAGGTTTCAAACGTATTGCCGATTTGGAAGGCAACCGGGACTGGAGCGAGGCCGCCCGCTATTTCTGGGAAACAGTGGTAAACCATCGAAGCATCACCATCGGAGGTAACAGTGTGCGTGAGCATTTTCATCCGGCTGATGATTTCAGCAGTATGCTCACCAGCGAGCAGGGGCCTGAGACTTGTAACACCTACAATATGCTCCGCCTTACAAAAATGCTGTATGAAACGAGTGCGGACGTTCATTTTATGGATTATTACGAACGGGCGCTTTATAACCATATCCTTTCCACGCAAGATCCTGTGCAAGGCGGATTTGTTTATTTTACCCCGATGCGTGCCGGTCATTACAGGGTCTATTCGCAGCCTCAGACCAGTTTCTGGTGTTGTGTGGGATCGGGGATGGAAAATCATGCCCGTTATGGTGAAATGATTTATGGACACAAGGATAATAATCTGTATGTCAATCTTTTCATTCCGTCTACCTTGCGCTGGGGAGATACCCAAATTGAGCAACAGACGGCTTTTCCCGATGAGGAGGGGAGTACTCTTGTTATTTCTCCGGAAAAGGGAAAGAAAGAATTTACCCTTCTTTTCCGTATTCCCGAATGGACGAAGCCGGAAGCATTACGCTTGTCTGTTAATGGTAAACGGCAGAACGTAACGGTCAAAGAGGGATATGTTAGCCTGAACCGTACTTGGTCAAAAGGTGACAAAGTAAGGCTGGAACTGCCGATGCATTTGCGTGCCATTGCACTGCCGGATGGTTCTGCCAACTATTCCATCTTATACGGACCGATTGTGCTGGCCGCCCGGTTGGGCAAGCAAAATCAGGATGGCATGTTTGCCGATGACAGTCGTGGCGGACACATTGCTGCCGGACCGCGTCTGCCTTTACAAACGATGCCTGTCATTGTGGGGGATAAG
>OFMD01001459.1_pt1 | contig 14652 bp, 7 predicted proteins | sample 1541211 | NCBI WGS metagenome assembly OFMD01 (sample SAMN04209231, study PRJEB22552) | human gut metagenome | biome: gut; material: feces | host: Homo sapiens | place: USA: Oklahoma | reverse complement strand
ACTGTTATTCGGTTGAAATTGGAAAGTTTTCGCAAAGTATGTTACTTTGCGAAAACAGATGTGACCAAAAACTGAATAAAAGGTCTTGCGAAGTCGTGTGGCTGTCGCTGTAAAGGCGGTACATCGTTACCGTCAGGCGGCAGTTTTGAAGGAACGGGGTGATACCCCCTGCGGACGGCGCTGTTGACGTAAGGAATGGACCAAAGCGGCAGAAATGCCGTGTGGCGAATAGCAGCCATTGGAGCGAACGCTCTGAGAAGGTAGGTTCAGGTACGAGAAGGACAAACGTCCTTCGTGACGTTAGGGCAGAAGAATTGCACGATGGAGGATCAGTGTTGGACAGCGGGCGATCTCTCCCTGACGGCATAGGCGGGAGTGCGCGCTGACGAGGTTCGTCAGCGCATTTTCATTTCTGCCGGATCACCGCTGGTTTCTCTTGGGAAACCGGCGATTTTTGTAAGGGAGGACTATGCCATGTCACACAGAAATCCCCGCGAGAGGTTCGACTACAAAAGCTGGTTTGAGCGTAATGTGGCCAAGCGTACCGTGGCCGCATTGGAGGCGCGTGATGCGGCCTTTGCCGAGAAGCACGCGGACACACCGCTGGAGGAGCTGGCGCAGTATCTTGTCCGCCGCGCCAATATGCTGCGGCACACGCCTGTCCCCTGCGAGATAGACGGCGGGGAGTTCATCGAGCAGCGCTTCGGCAGTTGGGACGCAGCGCTGGAGATGGCACACCTGCGTCCGCCGGTGAAAGAGCCGAAGCTGAAGAACACGGAGCGCTACAAGAAAGAAAAGACCGTGCAGGAGCCGCTGTTCTACGAGGAATCCGAGCGCAGGAAGAAAGAGAAGCGCGCTAAGGCCGCCGCCAGCCATGCGGCACAGCAGGCGCGACTGAAAGAGAAAAAGCGGCTGGAGCGCGAGAAGAAGGAAGAACGCGATGCCGCTGCCCGCCAGCGTGAGATCGAGAAAGCGGCGGAAGCCGCGGAGCAGGAGGTGTCCTGCTGAGTTACCCTTGTCAAGCCACGACGGTCTGAACGGAGACTGTCAGCTTTCCATAAGGGTGGGAGGGGAAAAGCCGCCCCTCCCACCTCCTCTCTTTGTTGAACGGCAAAATCAAAACCACATACAAAAGTAAATATGTTTCCTGCCCCTTGCGGGGCAGGAAACGAAAAGAATACGCCCCACCTGCGGGGCGAGAAACAGGAAGAAAGAATAGGAGCAAACACACATGATCTCTTTGAGTGAAATACTGCATACCATCGCGCAGGCGCTGCTGATCCCCTGCCTCATCATACTGATCGTACTGATGGCCGGTGCGGTCTGGCAGATCGGCGACATCGTGGTGGAGTACATCGCGGAGCGCCGCAAACACAAGTGCAACGTGCCCCAACTGCTGCGTGACGTACATACGGCGGGGGCGGACGGCCTTGCGGAGCTGATCGAAAACAGCGGTCTGCTGCGGCGGCAGAAGAAAGCCCTGCTGGAGCTGGCGGAGAGCCGGGGGCTGCCCAAGGACACCCTGACGGCGCTGGCGGAGCGCCTGCTGGCCACGGAGGAGGCGCGGAACGCCCGCACCACCTCCATCACGGACATGATCGCCAAGCTGGGCCCCATGTTCGGCCTGCTGGGCACGCTGATACCCCTGGGTCCCGGCATCGTGGCGCTGGGACAGGGCGACACGGTGACGCTGTCGGAGTCCATGAACGTGGCATTCGACACCACCATCGCCGGCGTCATCAGCGCGGCGGTGGCCAGCGTCATCTCCCACATCCGCAAGCGGTGGTACAACGACGACATGGTGTCGCTGGAAACGCTGATGGAGGCAGTTTTGGAGGAGGTCACGAGCGATGTTGAAGGGTAAGTTTTCCTCCCGCCGCCGGGTGACGGAGGAGGTGGACGCCATGTCCGGGCTGGCGAACCTGTCGGACGTGATGCTGGTGTTCGCCTGCGGGCTGATGGCGGCGGTCATACTGAACTGGAACGTGGATCTGAGCAAGACCCGCGTGGAGATCCTCCAGCGGGAGCAGATGCAGGAGCTGGACAACGCGGAAGAGATGGAGCAGGACATCCAGTCCTCCAGCAGCTTCGAGCAGAAGGGCACGGTGTACGAAGACCCGGAGACCGGCAAGCTGTATGTGGTGATGCCAAAGAGCAGTAACTAAATAGTTTTTATATAGATACGTTCAACAACGAGAGGAGACAGATCACATGAAGAAACGGACAAGCAGTATGTCCCGGCGCATCGTGAGCCTGCTGATGAGCATGGTGCTCACGCTCACGCTGGTGACCCCCGCGGCGTTTGCCGAGGGTGACATGCCGGACAACGGCCAGCAGCAGGAGCAGCAGGTGCCGACGGACGCCGGGAACGGCGGCAGCGGCACGCCCATCGTCGAGGGCGGCGCTGGTACAACTGGCACCACCCCCAGCGGGGACGCCGGGAATGGCGGCAGCGGCGACGTGAGTACTCCCGCTGACGACAGGGACACCGAGGACAAGGGCACCGAGGACAAGGGCACCGAGGACGGCAACAAGCCCGGTGAGGATAAGAAGGGCGAAGAAAACCCCGATGGGGATAACGAGGACGAGGAGAACACCGAGGAGCCGACCGATGAGATCAATACGTTGGAGGGGGAAGGCGAAAACGCGGTCGATGCGGTCACTGTCTGGGACGGCACGGTTGATATCGGTTGGTACATTGGGCACGAGAAAGATACCAAGTTCGAGATCAGTACGGCTGCACAGCTGGCAGGTTTGGCGCAGTTGGTGAATGGTACAGCGAAGGATAGTGATAACAAGACTATTGCCGCGGTGACTTTCTCCGGCAAGACCATCATATTGACGGAAGATATCAATCTGAACACAGACGATGTGCCGGCAAGCGGGAACGAATGGACGCCGATCGGCAATAGCGACAATAGTTTTAATGGCATATTCGACGGTGATGGGCATACCGTCGGCGGGTTGTATGTCCCAGATACGACGGAGTGCCCCGGACTGTTTGGAATGGGCGGCGATGACGCTGTCATTCGTAATCTTATCGTCGTGGGCACAATTTGCGCGGGAGAGAGTGCAGGAGATGCTTGTGTTGGTGTTGGTGTTGGTGGTATTTGTGCTGCTTCTTATGGCAAAGTGCAGAACTGCGGATTCTATGGAACGATCAAGGCGGATGACAGCGTTTACAATGAATTGTTTGTGGGCGGCATAGCTGGCGGTTATGACACTACTGTTGAAAAATGTTGGTATTTTGATACCGATGGAAATAGCAAAGCTGACGGTGTCGGCTCGTTTGATTCCATTATTGGGTGTTATCACAATGTGAGTGGCTCGAAAAGCGGCGAGTATAAAGAAAATGGTGAATTTACGAACGGTACAGTAGCCAGCTTGCTGAATGCCTCTTTGCCCAAGGGCTACAAGATGTGGAAACCGGGTACGAAACACCCTGAATTCTTGCAGACCGGTGAAAAACTGGTGGTGCTGGAGAAGTTTTTGCCTACCACGGATGTACAAGTCAAGGTAAATGATGCGGACTACGCCTTTGTCGATGCCAGCACGAACAGCGTTAAGCTGACGGGCGAAAATGCCTTTTATAAAGCCAGTGATGGTCAATGGAAAGAAATCACAAAAACCGGCGTTGACTATACTCTCGGCGATGGACAAGTCACTACCATCGTCTATGGCAGCAAGGATGATACAACTGCCGATAATTGGTATAAAAAAGAGGGCGCTGGTACGGCGGATATGCCCTATGAACTTGGCAATGCAGTGGAACTGGCCTATTTTGCCAAGTTGGTGAACGAAGGCAATCCCTTCAACGAAAAGTATATCCAGCTGACAAAGAACATCGCGCTGAACGCACAAGATGTGCCGACCGCCGATGGTGAGCCTACTTTGTGGACACCCATTGGCACATATGTGAGTAGGAAAGATAACAAACCTTTTTCCGGTACGTTTGACGGCAATGGCCATACCATTACCGGCCTGTACATCAATAACGCGACGCAGTATCAAGGCCTGTTCGGCAATATTAGTACTGGTGGCGTGGTGAAGAATCTCGTTGTTGCCGGTAGGGTAATAGCAACAGGACAGAACAACGTGGGCGGCATTGTGGCAAGGCTCAGCGGCGGCACGGTGCAGAACTGCGGTTTTTACGGTGCTGTGACCGCCGGTACATCCAATGCCGGTGGTGTGGTAGGTCAGGGTTCTGCCACGAACTGCTGGTATTGCCGTACAGATGATGGTGCGAGCGTATTGGGTGTATATGGAAGCTGGAGTGGCATAAACTGCTACACCAATGTGAACAAAAGCGTCAGCGGAACAACGGTCTGCACGGAAGCTCAATTTAAGGATGGCACGGTGGCAGATTTGCTGAACCCCTATGCCTATGAGAATGGCCTGCCTCTGTGGAAGGTGGGGAGTTCGTATCTCATTATCGACACAACGTTGAAGTATGATGCGCTGGTAAAATTGGCTACCGGGGTTAAGAGTTCCGTTGTGGATGGAAAGGTTAAGATTGGTAACGATCTGACGCAGATACTGCGGAACAGTGGTGAAACACTTACACTGACGGCGGCAGATGGGACTGGCGATGTCTATTACACGGTCAAAAATCCGCAGGGAGATGGTGTTACGATCACGGAAGCGGATTTGGCGCCGACTTCGACGCCGTACACTGTGAAAGCGGAAGACGTGGATGAACAGGGCATCATTACCCTGTACTTCGGGACCAAAGACGAGCTTATGGCTGATCTGGCGGAGAGTGGTTGGTATTACAACCAGACGAGCAAAAGCTACACCATCAAGACTTCGGAGGAATTGCACTTCCTCGCCACATTGGTCAACGACAAGCACATCGACTTTTCCGGGAAGACGATCACTCTTTATGCGGACATTGACCTAAGCGGTATCAAGGACTGGGCTCCCATCGGCAAGGATGCGGATCATCCTTTTAGGGGCACGTTTAACGGCAATAATAAGGTCATCTTCGGTCTGACCGTTGCAGGCAACTATGCCAACGCTGGCCTGTTCGGCGTGGTGGACGGCGGCACGATTAAGAATGTGACCGTCAAAGACGGCAAAGTGACATCTGCTGCCGCCGGAGCCAACGTGGGCGGTATCGTAGGTTGGCTGAGGTCTGGTGGAGTGTACAGTTGTGCTTGTACCGCAGAGGTCAGCGGCAGTGGTCAAAACGCTGTTATTGGAGGTCTTGTGGGCAAGAATGACAGCACAACTGCCGTGGGTAGAGGATATTGCTATGGTATGGAGGATTTGAAGCCCGTGGGAGTGGGTATGTATACCAACTGCTACTACATGGCAAAAAGTTCTACCTATGACAAGAAAGATACCGATGACGATACCGGCGCCCGGACGCAGGATGAATTTGACTTGGGTCGCGTGGCATACGAGTTGGGCTGGGGATATGATACTACCGCGCAGAAGAAGCTGCCTGTTTTGTCGAGCTATGTTTATGCAGAAGAGTTGACGCTGACCAAACCCGCGAATTTACAGGACGGCGTTGATGTAACAATAGGCAACGACAGTGATAAGCGGACCCTAACGGGTACTGACGGCAAGCAGTATTTCTACGCTGCAAGCGGAGCTGATGTGCCGCTGACGATAAAGGGGATTCCTGCGGGCCAGCAGATCGTGTTTTTGCCGTATGCACCGGTAAGTACAGACGATGGGCTTGCACTTCGAGTAAAATCCAGCGCTGAATATACCTATTCGCTGGTCGAGGCAGACATCAGCTGGTACGAGAACAGCAAGGACACCAAAACTTACGCATTCAAGAACGCGAAGGAGTTGGTGGGACTCTCCTTACTGGTCAACGGTGAACTCGGCAAATATGAGTCTTTTGCGGGGTGGGAATTATCTCTGGAACAGAATATTGCCCTTACTAATATCCAGTGGGCACCCATCGGCGTGAGCAATAGCTTTGATGGTACATTTAACGGCAACAACCATACTATAACAGGCCTGAATGTGGATGCGGCAAAAGGATATGCCGGTTTGTTCGGCTGGTTGAAGGGCACCGTGCAGAATTTGCAGGTCCAGGGCAGTGCAAAGGCAAGTGGCAGCGTGTCCTATATCGGCGGCGTTGTGGGATACAACGACGGTGGCACGGTGAAAAACTGCTTGAACGCGGTAAGCGTCAACGCCGAGGGCACACGTGCGTCTGCCGGCGGTGTTGTTGGCAATAGCACAAGTGTCGGCGTAGTAAATCTCTGCTGGAATGAGGGCAGTGTGACCGGCGGTAGCACGACTGGCGGCATTGTCGGCAAGGCTGCGGGATCGGTGACCAACTGCGCCAACTTTGGCACGGTCACGAGCAGCGGTACTGCGGGCGGCATCGCAGGCAGCGGCACAGTGGCCAACAGCTATAACCTCGGCAGTGTGACCGGTGCGGCAAATAAGGCCTACGGCATCAGCAGTGGTACGGTAGTCAACAGCTACTATATCTGCACTGTCGGCACCGATGAGAGATCCGGTTATATCAAGAACGGTAAGGAAAGCACAGGGCAGAACATTATTGCAGCATCGGGTGAACACGGTAAAGTCATTTATACCGTCGGCACCGGTGATGATGCACAAGAACTGGTTGAGGTGCTGAACACGCCGGAAAACCTTGGTATCTACATTGAATGGACCAATAAAACCAAATCACCGTATAACCCCATTCACATCCGGAGGTGGGATGGCAGCTTTGAAGAAGGCATTGACGCAGTTACGCTGATCTACGATCCTAATGGTGCCACTACCGGCAGGGCTGTGGAAATTAACAGAACCGTGGCTGCTGGAGCCGAGTCCGCTGTTTTCCAGATCAAGAGCGTCGAGGACACTGATCTTGGCTTCAAGCACGAAAACGGCACGTTCCTCGGCTGGGATGAGAAGTCAAATGCTGCGACACCGGGGTACAAGTTTGATGCATCTAAGGGCACCATCACTCCTGCGGAAATTAGCGTTAAAAAGGGTGAAACAGTCACTCTCTATGCGGTGTGGCAGAATATCTGGGATACCGATGCGGATGGCGCTTATCTGATCAAGACTCCGGACGATCTTCAGTCCCTGCAGACGCAGGTCAACGACAAGGGTTTTAACTACAAGAGTAAGTGGTTCAGATTGGCAAATGACATTGATATGACGCAGTTTGACATCTGGACGCCTATCGGTATTGTTGGAAATGCGTTTGCGGGTAATCTGGACGGTGGGACGTACTCAATTCGAAATCTGAGTATCAATACTACCAATAACAATGCAAATGCAGGCCTGTTTGGCGAAGTGTCCGGAAGTACGTTCCAGAAGCTTACGCTGAAAGATGTGTCGGTCACAGGCAGATATTATTGTGGCAGTTTGGTCGGTAGTTTGGCTACTAATGGTGTGGGTATTACGCTTGTCGACATTACGGCCAAGAATATTCAAATAACAAGCAGCAGTCAAAACGCTGGCGGCCTCGTTGGATATTGTCCTAACATAAACGCAAAAAACTGCACAGTCGAAAATGGTAGCAGTGTAATGGGTTATAATCTTGCGGCCGGTATATGTACTGCTGGTAGTAGCGGTTCATCTTCAATTACTGCTTGCCACAGTTTTGCAGAGATTAAGACGACCTACACTGGAACTGCCTCGGGAAGAGGTATTGCTGCTGGTATTGTGGCGTGCGCTACACATAATACGGGTTTTGCGGTTACAGGGTGTACCAATAGCGGCATGGTCAGTGGTCAAAATTATGCCGCAGGTATTGCCACGGCAGGTCGTATCACTGATTGTGTGAATAGTGGCGAGGTGACAAGTGTCGGTAAATTAGCAGGTGGGATATCTAATAACGCTTTTAATGTTGAACGCTGCGGGAATACCGGTACAATTACCGGTTATGCAGAAAGATCCAGCGGCACAGGTGTAGCGGGCATTAACAATCTTAAGGGAGCATCGTTCTGCTACAATACTGGCAAAGTCATCAGCACTTATAAATCGGATTGGGCGTACGGCATTTCGGGAACCGGTAGCAACTCTGTCAAACTCAAAAACTGCTTCAGCTATGTAGCGGGGGAGGACATCGCCCTCGCACCCAACACTTTGGCAGATGGCAACGTCACCAACAGCTACTACCTCGCCAGCAGCGCCACGGCAGTAAACAGCGCCGGCGAATGGGCCAGCAAGGACGACTTTGCCAGCGGCAAGGTAGCTTGGGGTGTCGGCGGCAAGGGCGAAGGCTCCCAGGGCGGCACTGGCCAGGATGCAAAGCTCGGCTGGTGGAAGCAGGACAAAAACGACGAATATCCGACACTGCTGGACAACCCCGATATGAGCAAGCGGTACTACCGTACAGACGTGGACTGCGGCACTGGCGGCGAGGTGGAACTGACCCGCAATGCAAGCAGCGCGGTCAAAGAGATTTCCAGCAAAGAAGCGGTCTATGGGCCTGCGGGTACCAGCGTGACCATCAAGGCCACACCCAAGGACAACACCTTCGGCCTGAAGTCCCTGACATGGACACATAACGGCCAGACCGATACTCTGCCTACTAAGGGCACACCGAGCATCGTCATACCCGCAGAGAGCAATGTTACTATCCACGCCGAATTTGCCAGTGTTGGCCCCGGCGGTAATGGCGGTTACTACTACGGCGGCAGCGGCGACGGTACCGGCACCGGCGATAAGGACGATGAGGGCCTGCAGGACGGCCTGAACATGGACGTGGAGTACGACATCAAGGGCCTTGTGCTGGGTGCCTACGCCGAGTGGGGCTCCAACGGCGGGAATAAGTCCTTCCAGAAGTGGCTGGAAGAGAACCCCAACGTGGTCCGCGCTCTGCTGACCAACAGTCTGGACAACATGGCCACCGCAGCCGTGGGCAAGAAGACCGACGAGGCCAAGGATCTGGCGGCTCTGCTGCTGGCCAGCCTCAATGAGCATACCGGCGTGGACGGCAAGGACGGCGATACCATCGCCAAGGCGCTGCAGAAGTACATCGACTCCGGCAGCGAGGAGGTGTTCAGCGCGTGGCTGACCGGTGGCGGCGGCATGGCCAGCGGCACCTATGAGAGCATCTACGGCCAGTACGCCAGCAGTCTTGCGGCACTGGCAGACCGTCTGTACAGCAAGTGGGAGGCCAGCGGTACGTCTATGACCTTCCCGGTGTGGCTGGACTCCCAGCAGGTGAGCATGGACAGCCTGTCCGAGAACGCGGACGAGCCGGACACCGACAACACCAACGATCCCCAGACCTCCGATGCCCCGGACGACGTGCCGGACGGACAGGATACCGAGGGCGGTGCCAGCGGTAACTCCGTGTGGGAGATCATCGGCACGGTGGTGCGTGAGAATCCCATCCTCGTCTGGAGCATCGTGGCCGTCATCGCGGCGCTGATCATCGTGGGCGCGGTACGCCGTTACCACAAGGTCAAGCGTGACGAGCATGACGAGAAATAATTAAACCTGATTACGCCGCGGGCGTAGTCTGCCGATTCGCGTGGGCGGAATTTCCGTCCACGCGAATACGGCTATATAAACGGAAGTAGGAGGGATGCCTCTGTGAAAAGAAAAGTACGGAATTGGACGGCGTTTCTGCTGGCGCTGGTGCTGGTATTCAGCATGATACCCGCAGCTTACGCGGCGGGATACAGCATCACCGTCAACGCCCCAACGGGGAACGATTTACCCTATTGGGTATTTGAGAAAGCGGGCGTAGACAGCGCGGATGTACTGAACCTGACGACCAACGAGGGGCATACCCTGCCCGCAGGCAAAGTCGCCCGTGTGTCGTTGGCCGTGGGCAAGAACAAAGAAGATGAGGCTGCCTGCGGCATCTCTATCAATGGAATGTACTATGTGCAGTCCGTGACACTGGACCACCCGGACTTCTTCACCGGCACGGTGGAGATACAGGTGGGCAAGGATGCCCAGTGGAGCGAGGAAACATGGGGTAATGTTACGCCGCTGGAGAATTCCAACATCATTGGCCGCGTGCAGTTCAAGAACGGTACGTTCACAGGGGATGTGAGCATCACCGTCAGCCCCATGACCGAGCAGCAGGCTGAAGCGGCGCAGAAGCTGAACCAGCGGCAGGTGGTGCCCCAGGGCAAGTACACGGTGGCACAGATCTCCGAGGCCATTCAGGGCATTCTGGCGCAGAAGCGTTCTGCGCTGGGGCTGTCTGAAACTGATAATCTCCTCTCCGGGGACGAACTGACCTACGCCGGCAGCTCCGCCACAGACTGGCTGCCCATTGGTCTGAGCCGCTGCGGTGTGGAGGATGATTACGACGCCTACCTCGCTGCCTTGCAAACCTACGTCGAGCAGAAATACCGCGAACCGGACAAGCTGGACAGGGTGAAGGCCACCGAGTGGCATAGAATTTCTCTCGTTGTGCTGGCCTGCGGTGGCGATCCCACCCACTTCGGCAAGGATGAAAACGGCAACGACATCAACCTCATCGCGGACGGTGTGTATGACCGCGGTAAGACCGTGGACATCGGCGCACAGGGCCTGAACGGTTGGCTGTGGGGGCTTATCACGCTGGACAGCATGAAGTACAACATCCCCGCAGGCTCGTCTTACACCCGCACGGAGATGATCAAGAAGATACTGTCCTTCCAGCTCCCGGACGACGGCTTTAACCTGCGCTTTGCACAGGGCAGCACCGCCGACCCGGACATCACCGCCATGGCGATACAGGCGCTTGCACCCTACTATCGGAACGCCACCTTCAACGTGAAGGACCCGGTAGATAAGGCGCTGGATTGTCTGTCCAAATTGCAGCTGGACACCGGCGACTTCCGGAGCTGGGGCACACGGAACTCCGAGTCCGTGTCGCAGATCATCGTGTCGCTGTGCTCCATCGGCGTTGACCCGCAGAACGACTCGCGGTTCATCAAGAACGGCATCAATCTGCTGGATGCGCTGTTCTACTACCAGCAGGAGGACGGCGGGTTTGCACATTCCTACGAGTCCGACCCCGGCAACCCCTCCGCCGTCCCCGGCGAGAGCAACAGCATCGCCACTGACCAAGCGCTGTTGGCGCTGGTAGCCGTGTGGCGGCAGGCACAGGGTATGAGCATCCTGTACGACTTCCGCCCCGGCAGCGTGTCCGCCAAGATACTGACGCCGGAGGAGAGCGAGGTATCCTTTGCGGGCAGCTATGAGTTCACCGAGGCCGATCAGCAGCAGGCGGACGCCCTGCCCAAGAAGCTGACCACGGAGAACGATGCCGAGGTGACGGCTCTGCTGGACAAGCTGAAAATGAGCCGTGATTTCGACGGCTACGACACCTACATGACCAAGCTGACACAGGCAAAGAGCGACATAGATGCGCTGTACGCGGAGATAGAGAGCATCAATGCGGACATAGAAAGTCAGATTGTCCCCATGATCGAACCGGGACTGGGCGAGAAGTCTACCGTAGACAGGCTGGTGAAGCGGTACAAGGCGCTGTCTGACCATGACAAGGAACTCGTCCAGAACTGGGATGCCGTACTTGCAGTAAAGGCGCAGACAGACGCGGCGCAGAGAAACCTGTTCCTTATCATCGGCGGCGCGGTAGTCGTTATGGTGGCCGTGACGGTGGTCGTTCGCCGCAGGAGGGAAAGCAAATGAGAAAGCATATCACAAGATTACTCACCACACTGCTGGCAATCGTCATGCTTCTGCCCGTGACCGCGCAGGCCACCCCCACGGATGACTGGACAGATGAGGCGGAGCAGGCGTATCAAACGGTGACGGAGCTGGTCATCCAGCGTGTCAGCGAGAGCAAGGACTACCTTGCCACAGCCACGCAGGAGGAAAACGCTAAGGCGGTCTATGCTCTGTGGACCTCCGGCGCGACTGTACCCAGCGGCTTTTACGACGAATACCTGCAAGCGCTGGCCGACTGGCTGGATCTTGCGGTCAAGCGGGGCAAGACGGCCTACATCCCAGGCGCCATCCGCACAGTGGCGGCCATGGGGCTGGATGTGACGGACTTTGCCGGGCACGACCTGATGGACGCCCTGCGGAAGCCGGAGCTGGTGGAAGCGGATGAGGACCGTTTGGATATGCTGATGGACTTGGACGCCGTCGGTGACGTCGGCAAGACAGACGAGTTCAACACTCTGCGGGAGCAGCTTTTGACCGAGGCGCTGTCCCGTCAACAGAGCAGCGGCGAGTTCCGCTACACCTCCAAGTGGCCTGCGGAACTGAAGCAAAAGGGCGTGGACGATGAACCTGGCCGCTTCGACTATATTCTGCTGACTGCCAAGTCCGTACAGGTCCTTGCGCCCTACCAAAGCCGTAAGGACGTGTCCACGGCCATTGACAAGGCGTTGAATTATCTCTCTGAGCAGCAGCTCCCCAGCGGCGGCTTCGTCAAGTACGGCGAGGAGGACGTAGAGGAGGATGCGGCGGTGCTGGAGATGCTGGCTGCGCTGGGTATTTCCCTCACGGACGAACGCTTTACCAAGGACGGCCACACCGTGCTGGACGGCATGATGGGGTGGTATCAGAGCTTCTATTTTGAAGATGCGAGGAATGAACCGTATCAGGGCTTCTACCGGGAGGACCATTGGTGGAGGTATAAGGAGTCGTGGAGTGGCTGGTATGAGGCTGGCTCCAGCCTGATGAAAGACCCGGACGGCGGAGAGGGGGTTGTTTCTCGCAGGATATACGACAACGCCGAGCCCTATAGCGGCTTGTGCGCGGTGCGGGAGACAGCGGGAAATGGCGCAAAAATTAGCAATCCTCCTGTGAGCAACGGAGTAAAACCTTCATCCATTGATTATAAGGCATTGCTGCAGGAGCAGGCGGATATGTCTTACCAAAAGGTGGAAGATGGCTGGTTTTGGGATGAAAATGTGACCATCGTTTCCGAATCAGCTATTTCCCACTATGCCAAAGAGGTACTGTCGCTGGAACAGGCACAGGGTGAATTGACCAAGGCGCAGAAAGAGAAATTGCAGACGATCATGCAGCACCTCACCGACACCAACAGTGAATACCTGATGGGGCTCAAATCTGCAACCTATTCGCCGGGCGCGGTGCGCGCCATGAAGTCCCTGGACATAGACCCTGCAAATGTCAATGGCCTTGACTTTCTTGCACCGCTTACCGATGTAAGCAGTAAAGGAACAGGAGTGTTGGCGGATGCTCTGAAAGATTTGGACTCCATCGACCTGTCTGTATGGCGCTCCCGCGGTGTGGATGCCGATAGTATGGTGGATAAATACGCTGCCAAAATGCTGCAAAATCAAATGGCGGACGGCAAGTTCAGCTACGATGCCGACAATCCAATTTGGGAGGAGGTGCAGTTCACCGCTGAGAACGTGGCCGCCCTTGCTCCGCATACGGACAAGGAGTACATCGCCAAGGCAATAGATAAGGCTATCGAATACCTTTCGTCCGTACAGTTGGCGGATGGCAGCTTCCCAGGCAGAGATGGTCAGCCTAATGGGGAGGCCACGCTTGCGGTCCTGGATATGATGAACGCGGCAGGTATCTCTTTGGATGATGACCGCTTTGTAAAAAATGGCAATACCGTGGCCGATGGGCTGAGAACATTCTACATCGAGGGCGTGGGCTTTGTTTCCAAGACGGAGGTAGAAGCATCAGTGGATGGCTTGAGTGAGATACCCTCATACGATAACCCTGTTATGGATTTCTCCTCCGCCGTATCTGCCCTCACCTACCTCCAGGCCGCCGAGAACGGTAAGTTCGGCCCGGACGGTACGGGCAACAGCGTGTTCGAGATCGTGGGCTCTGCCCTGACCGAAACGCCGCTGGGCGCGATATTGCTGGCCGTCATCATCGTTGCGCTGTTGGCCTTCGGCATGGTGCGCCGCTACCGCCGCATCAAGAAGGAGCAGTGACATGAGAGCGAAGTGCAGACATATCGTTTCCCTGTTCCTGGCAGTTTTCCTGCTGTTGTCCTGCGCGGCCTGCGGCAGCAAGCAAGTGCAGCCGGAGGATACCGGCGACAAGGACCAGTACATGACTGAGCCTGTCCCGGAGGGCAAGCCCGATCCGGTTGAGCCGCAGGACACGACGGTGGATACCACCGTAACGCACACCTGCACGTTCTCCATCTCCTGCGAGACCATTCTGGACAACATGGACAAGTGTGTGGAGAACAAGAAGTTCCTCGTGCCGGCAGACGGCATTGTTTTTCCCGCCACGGAGGTGAAGTTCAGCGAGGGCGAGAGCGTGTTCGATGTGCTCCAGCGGGTCTGTAAGGACAACGCCATCCACATGGAGTCCAACTGGACGCCCGTGTACAACAGCGCGTATGTAGAGGGCATCAACAACCTCTATGAGTTCGACGTGGGCAGTTTGTCCGGGTGGATGTACAGCGTCAACGGCTGGTTCCCCAACTACGGCTGTTCCCGCTATGCCCTGCAAAACGGCGATGTGGTGAACTGGGTTTACACCTGCGATCTGGGCTATGATGTAGGCGGAGGCTACTCCACCGGAAGCTGATGCCACATCGCACAGCATAGGGAAGTAAGGCTTAAACAAAAGAACTGTATAGAAACACCGCCAGCAAAGCGGCAATCACGCTGCTTTGCTGGCGGTGCTTTTTATCATAGAAGTTCAAAAAATCGACAATTCCACACAAAAACCATCGTATTTGCGTAGACCATTGTAGAACGAAACTATGACACAAACGCCCAAAAATCGTGTAAAATT
>OFMD01001456.1_pt1 | contig 14657 bp, 12 predicted proteins | sample 1541211 | NCBI WGS metagenome assembly OFMD01 (sample SAMN04209231, study PRJEB22552) | human gut metagenome | biome: gut; material: feces | host: Homo sapiens | place: USA: Oklahoma | reverse complement strand
GGCCTGCGAGCTGCCGCGCAATGTCAACTGGCACATGATTGCCGGTGTGGGCATTCTGGGCGGCATCGGCTTTACCATGTCGATTCTCATCAGCGGCCTTGCCTTCCCGACGGCTGAGTTTGAGGTTCTGGCCGCCAAGGCCGCTATTCTCGCCGGCTCTGTCACCGCGGCCGTACTTGGCATGATCTACATGAGTGTGATCTGCAAGCACCCCGCGCCCAAGGACGAGTAAAAGTTCGAAAACAGACACCAGAACCGGTTTGGATGCGTTCGAAACTCGGATCCGGGTGCTACTGGCCCTCTGCCAGACACCCCCGTGGTCAAAAAACGCCGTTTGTGAGTACTGTCACAAACGGCGTTTCATTTTAGGTGTGGAAAATAATGAACAAAGTTATAAGAGCTGTACGTTAATGAGTGACCATCGACTTCCAATTCGGCGCTAACTGACGGTGATTAAGGAGTTTCAAGTCCAGCTTTGCCGATTTCGACCAAGAATCGCTGCTACTAAAAAGGTAACAGTACTCATATTTGCCCTTTTTTGGCCACAAGCCCTAAAACAAGCCTCGCCAGGGTCGGGAAACGGGCCAAATCGTCGGCCTCGAGGCTTATTCCACGGTGCCGTAGATGGCGCCCCAGCCGTGGGCGGCCAAGGCGGAGTTGAGCTGGTCGCAAAGTGACTGGCGGTCGTAATAGCCGGGCGGTAGCAGGTTGACGATCTCCATGAGATCGGGCGCCAGGTCCAAGATTTCGGCCTGTACGATCAGATCCAGGCGGTCGATGGCGTGGCGGTCGTAAAACAATCCGTCGACCAGGCGCTGCAGGTCGCCGAATTCCTCGGCCTGGAACGATCCGTACTCCATAGTGCCTCCTTGGGCGCCCCACGCCGGCATGCGCGGCGATTCGTAATTCATTGCGATGGACTTAATCTATCACGGCTTCATAACGTTGCGACGGTGGCGGTCTATACTTAGACGAACTGCAACGTACCGCTTCGCGAAAGGTCGCATCCCATGCAGACGATCTACCAGAAGATGGAAACCACCGAACTCGATGCCGCCATCGAGGCGCTCAAAGCCGAGGTCTCCGAGGTCAAGGCCAAGGGCCTGGCGCTCGATATGGCCCGCGGCAAGCCATCGCCCGCCCAGGTGGACATCTCGCGCCCCATGCTCGATATCCTCAATGCCGATGCCGATCTGCACGACGGCAACGTCGACTGCTCCAACTACGGCTGCTTTGAGGGCATTCCCTCGGCACGCAAGCTAGCGGGGGAGTTCCTGGGTTGCCCCGCCGAGCAGACGCTCGTGCTGGGCTCGTCGAGCTTGCTGATCGAGCACGATATCGCCGGTATGTTCTGGCGTTGCGGCTCATGTGGTAGCGACCCTTGGGAGGCTTACGAGGCCGCGCACGACGGCAAGAAGGTCAAGTTCCTGTGCCCGGTTCCCGGCTACGACCGCCACTTTGGCATCACCGCCGATCTGGGTATCGAGAACGTCCCCGTCGCGATGACCGACAACGGCCCCGACATGGACGAGGTCGAGCGCCTCGTCGCCGCCGACGATTCCATCAAGGGCATCTGGTGCGTGCCCAAGTATTCCAACCCCACGGGCATCACCTTTAGCGAGGACACCGTGCGTCGCCTGGTCGAGATGCCCACGGCCGCGCCCGATTTCCGCATCTTCTGGGACAACGCCTACTGTGTGCACGACCTGTACGACGAGACCGACGAGCTCGCCAACATCTTCGATCTTGCTCGCGCGGCGGGCACCGAGGACCGCGTGGTGGCCTTTGCCTCGACGTCCAAGATCACCTTCCCGGGCGCCGGCATCGGCTTTATCGGTGCGAGCCCCGCGGTTATCGCGGAGTTCTCCAAGCGCCTGAAGGCCGGCCTCATCAGTGCCGACAAGCTCAACCAGCTGCGTCACGTGCGCTTCCTTCCCACCATCGAGGCGGTCAAGGAGCACATGAAAAAGCATGCCGAGTTCCTGCGCCCGCGCTTTGAGGCCGTCGAGCGCAAGCTCACCGAGGGTCTGGGCGAGACGGGCTGCGCCACCTGGACGCACCCCCGCGGCGGCTACTTTGTAAGCTTCGATGGTCCCGAGGGCTCGGCCCAGAAGGTCGCCGCGCTCTGCGCCGACCTTGGCGTCAAGCTCACGCCGGCCGGTGCCACCTGGCCTTATGGCAAGGACCCGCGCGACACCAACATCCGCATCGCGCCGAGCTATCCCACGGTCGAGGACCTGGAGGCCGCGCTCGATGTGCTGGTGCTGGCCGTTAAGCTTGTCGCTGCCGAGCTTGCGCGTGCCGAGCGCGCCTAACGCGCGGCTTCCCGTACTATCCGCACTTTCGATACACAAAGGAGCGTATACATGGATTTGGGTATTTCCACCAACCCCACGCCAGAGCTCTACACCATTAAGGTAACCGGCGAGATCGATATCTCTAACGCCGATAGCCTGCGCAATGCCATCGACCTGGCGCTCGAGCAGCCCACTGAGGCCGTTGAGCTCGATTTTGCCCAGGTGAGCTACATCGATTCGACGGGCATTGGCGTGCTCGTGGGCGCCGCGCACCACGCGGTCGACCACGGCAAGCGCTTTAGCTGCACCAATGTGCAGCCCCCGGTGATGCGCGTGGTTCAGCTGTTGGGTGTCGACCAGGAGATTTCGATCACCGCTGCATAATCTTTGCCCCCAAAAGGGCATGCCGTTTGGCATATGTTTGTGATGCGCTCGGACGTTTTGGCGTCCGGGCGCTATACTTGACCGAATGAATAGACGAGTTCCGGCCGAATGGCGCGGTGCGGGCTCGACTCACATCGAGCCTTGGAGGTATGTGTGTTTGGTATTGGAGAGGGTGAGCTCGCGATCATCGTGGTCTTCGGCTTTTTGCTGTTTGGCCCGGATAAGCTCCCACAGATGGGCCGCACGATCGGCCGTGCCATCCGTCAGTTCCGCGAGACGCAGGAAAAGATGACGGCCGTTGTTCAGTCCGAGATTATCGATCCGGTGAGCGAGGCCGCTTCGGCACCGGTCAAGCCCAAGAAGACTGCCGTCGATGACGATTCCGATGCGGACGAGGATGCCGCCGAGACGGCAGCGCCCGCCAAGAAGGAGACCTTTGCCGAGCGCCGTGCCCGCCTTGCTGCCGAGAAGGCTGCGAGCGAGGGTGCCGCCGAGGGCGAGGGTGCTGCTGAGGAGTCCGAGGCCGAGGGCGCCGAGCCTGCCGCTGCCGCCGAGCCTGTCGTCGAGCCCGAGCCTGCTGCAGAGCCCGAGTCCGAGCCCGAGCCGGCAGAGCCCACGACGGCTGACCTCTACGCCCGTCGTCCCCGCAAGCGCAAGGCCGTCGTCGACCAGCTCGCTCGCGAGCTCGAGGCCGAGGACGACGCCGCTGCCGCCGATGCCCCGAAGGGAGGCGATGAGTAATGCCTATCGGACCTGCGCGCATGCCGCTCTTCGATCACTTGGGAGAGCTCCGTCGCCGCCTGACCATCGTGGTCGTGTCGGTGTTTGCCGCCGCCATCGTGCTGTATTTCGCCACGCCCGTGGTGCTCGACATCTTGGAAGACCCTATCCGCTCCTTTGTGCCGGACGGTAAGTTCTACATCACCACCACGCTGGGCGGCTTTGGCTTGCGCTTCTCGCTGGCCATCAAGATGGCCGTGGTCATGTGCACGCCCATGATCATCTGGCAGATTCTGGCATTTTTCCTGCCGGCACTGCGTCCCAACGAGCGCAAATGGGTCGTGCCCACGGTGCTCGCCTCGACGGTGCTGTTCTTCCTGGGCGCCATCTTCTGCTACTTCATCATCATCCCGGCGGGCTTTGAGTGGCTTATCGGCGAGACCTCGGCCGTCGCCACGGCGCTGCCCGACCTGGAGAACTACGTCAACATGGAGCTGCTCTTTATGATCGGCTTTGGTGTGGCGTTTGAGCTGCCGCTCATCATCTTCTACCTGTCCGTCTTCCATATTGTGTCCTATGCGGCCTTCCGCAGTGCTTGGCGTTATGTATACGTTGGCCTGCTTGTGGGCTCGGCTGTGATTACGCCCGACGGCTCGCCCGTTACGCTGGGCCTCATGTACGGCGCCCTGCTCTCGCTCTACGAGATTTCGCTCGCCATCGCCCGCGTGGTCATTACCGCGCGCGAGGGCAAGGAGGGCTTGTTTGTGAGCCGTCTGGACCTGTTTTCGGACGACGAAGAGGACAGCGAGGAGTAAATCGGTATGCATGAGGTTGGCATTGTCAACGGCATACTCGATACAGTGATTCGCGCGGCGCGTGGGGCGGGGGCCTCGCGCGCCGTTTTGGTAACGCTGCGTATCGGGGATATGACCGAGGTCGTGCGCGAGGCGCTCGACTTTGCGTGGGAGACATTTCGTGACGAGGACCCGCTCACGCGAGGCTGCGAGCTTGCCGTGGAGGAGGTCCATCCACAAAGCGAGTGTCTGGACTGCGGCGAGGTTTTCGACCACGATCGCTTCCACTGTCGCTGTCCCCAGTGTGGCGGTGCCAACGTGCGCCTACTGCACGGCCGCGAGCTCGATATCGCGAGTATCGAAATCGAAACCCCCGACGATTAGCCCGCTAGCCATCTGGTGATGGGGTATAAAGGGGCCAAAGTAAGGAGCGCTAAGTATGGCCGAGAAAACGATTGATATCGCGTCGCCGATTCTGTCGCGCAACGAGCGCCTGGCAGATCAGCTGCGTCAGCGATTTAATGAGACAAACACCTATGTGATCAACGTCTTGTCGAGCCCCGGTTCGGGCAAGACCACCACGATCCTGGGCACCAACGAGCGCCTGCGTGACAAGGCCGGCCTGCGCTGTGCCGTCATCGAGGGCGATATCGCCTCGGATGTCGACGCCATCACCATGAAGGAAGCCGGCATGCCCGCCATCCAGATCAACACGGGCGGCCTGTGCCACCTCGAGGGCAACATGATCATGGAGGCCGTTGACGCGTTTGACCAGGCCGTTGGGCTCGATAACATCGACGTCATTTTTATCGAAAACGTGGGCAACTTGGTCTGTCCGGTCGACTTTGACCTGGGCGAGAACCTGTCCATCATGATTCTCTCGGTGCCCGAGGGCGACGACAAGCCTATCAAGTACCCGGGCATCTTCCAGCACGCCGGCGCACAGCTGCTCAACAAGGTAGACGTGGCCCCGGCTTTCGATTTTGACATGGATAGGTATACTAAGACACTCGATGACCTCAATCCGCAGGCGCCGCGGTTTGCCGTGAGCGCGCGCAAGGGCGAGGGCATGGATGCCTGGTGCGATTGGCTCATCGGGCAGATCGAGCAAGCAAGGGCGTAAATCGGCCGCCATACGGGCGGGCGTAGCCGCAGAGACACGAGATAGGAGCCTCTTTTGAAGCTCATCATCGCCGAGAAAAACGACGCCGCGCGGCAGATTGCCGAGCGTCTGTCCACGGGTAAACCCAAAAAGGACAAGGTGTACAACACCGCCATCTACCGTTTTGAGTGGAAGGGCGAGGAGTGCGTGACGATCGGTCTTGCCGGTCACATCCTTGCGCCCGATTTTTGCGACAGCGTGCTGTTCGATAAAAAGCTGGGCTGGTATTCGGTTACTGAGGACGGCGAGATGCTGCCGGCCGACATGCCCGATGGCCTGGCTCGTCCGCCCTACGACACCAAGCGCAAGCCGTTTCTTGCCGATGGTATCTCCATCAAGGGCTGGAAGCTCGAGAGCCTGCCTTATCTCACCTGGGCGCCCGTCATTAAGCTGCCGGCCGAGAAAGAGCTCATTCGCTCGCTCAAGAACCTTGCCAAGAAGTCCGACAGTGTCATCATCGCCACGGACTTCGATCGCGAGGGCGAGCTGATCGGTTCGGACGCTCTCAACAAGGTGCGCGAGGTTGCGCCGGACTTGCCGGTCGCCCGCGCCCAGTATTCTTCGTTTACCAAGGCCGAGATCACGCAGGCCTTCGATAATCTCGTCTCGCTCGATCAGAATCTGGCCGACGCCGGCGAGAGTCGCCAGCACATCGACCTCATTTGGGGCGCGGTACTCACGCGCTATCTGACGCTCGCCAAGTTTGGCGGCTTTGGCAACGTGCGTTCCGCCGGCCGCGTGCAGACGCCGACGCTTGCCCTGGTGGTCGAGCGCGAGCGCGAGCGCATGGCGTTTGTGCCCGAGGACTATTGGCAGATTCGCGGCATGGGCGCCGCGCAAGGCGCTGCCGAGGACGATCGCTTTAAGATCGCGCACAAGACGGCGCGCTTTACCGACAAGGATGCTGCTGAGACGGCGTACGGTCACGTTGACGGTGCCAAGACGGCTACCGTCGCCGCGGTGACCAAGCGCTCGCGCAAGCAGCAGCCGCCCACGCCGTTTGCGACCACCTCGCTGCAGGCTGCCGCCGCAGCCGAGGGTATCTCGCCTGCGCGTACCATGCGCATCGCCGAGTCCCTCTACATGGCGGGCCTCATCAGCTACCCGCGTGTCGACAATACCGTGTACCCCGCGACGCTTGATCTGGGCGCCGTGGTGAGCGACCTGGCAAAGATCAACCCGGCGCTGGCGCCCGTATGCAAAAAGGTCCTCGCCGGCCCCATGAAGCCCACGCGCGGCAAGGTCGAGACCACCGACCACCCGCCTATCTATCCCACGGGCGAGGGCGATCCGTCCACGCTCGACGGCGGCCAGCGCAAGCTCTACGACCTCATCGCCCGCCGCTTCCTGGCGACGCTCATGGGTCCCGCGACCATCGAGAACACCAAGCTCGAGCTCGATGTGAACGGTGAGCCGTTCGTGGCTTCGGGCGATGTGCTCGTGACCCCGGGTTTCCGCGAGGCCTACCCGTATGGCCTTAAACGCGACGAGCAGATGCCGCCGCTGGAGCAGGGCGATACGGTCGACGTATTCGACATTAAGCTCGAGGCCAAGCAGACCGAGCCGCCCGCGCGCTACAGTCAGGGCAAGCTCGTGCAGGAGATGGAGAAGCGCGGCCTGGGCACCAAGTCCACGCGCGCGAGCATCATCGAGCGCCTGTACGCCGTGCGCTACCTCAAAAACGATCCCGTGGAGCCGAGTCAGCTGGGCATCGCCATCATCGATGCACTGACGCAGTTTGCCCCGCGCATCACGAGCCCCGATATGACCAGCGAGCTCGATGGCGACATGACCCGTGTGGAGCGCGGCGAGGATACCGAAGAGCATGTCGTGACGCACTCGCGCGCGCTGCTGGCTGGCGTGCTCGATGAGCTGCTCAAGCACACGCAGGAGCTGGGCGACGCCATCAGCGACGCCGTCACGGCCGATGCGCGCGTGGGCGCTTGCCCCAAGTGCGGCAAAGACCTGGTTATGAAGACGAGCGCCAAGACCCGTGGCAGCTTTATCGGCTGCATGGGCTGGCCCGACTGCGATGTGACCTATCCGGTGCCGAGCGGCGTCAAGGTGAGCCCGCTCGAGGGCGAGGCAGCCGTGTGCCCCGAGTGCGGCGCGCCGCGCATTAAATGCCAGCCGTTCCGCCAGAAGGCCTTCGAGATTTGCGTGAACCCCACGTGCCCCACCAACTACGAGCCCGACCTTAAGGTGGGCGAGTGCAAGGTGTGTGCCGAGGCCGGACGCCATGGCGACCTGATCGCACACAAGAGCGAGAAGAGCGGCAAGCGCTTTATCCGCTGCACCAACTATGACGATTGCGGCGTGAGCTATCCGCTGCCGGCGCGTGGCAAGCTCGAGGCGACGGGCGAGACCTGTCCCGAGTGCGGCGCCCCCATCGTGGTGGTCAACACGGCGCGCGGTCCGTGGCGCATCTGCGTGAACATGGACTGCCCGACCAAGGAGAAGAAGCCCGCCCGCGGCCGCAAGGCCACGACTAAGGCGAGCACGGCCAAGAAGACGACGGCGGCAAAGAAGACTGCTGCCAAGAAGACGACCGCCAAAAAGACGACGGCCAAGAAGTCGACTACCAAAAAGACCGCTGCCGACAAGTAGCCGCACGGTCGAGACATCACCTAAAACAAAAACGAGCGAGGACCTCAAAATCCTCGCTCGTTTTTTTATCTGGCAGTTAGGGACGTTCCTTTTCTGCCGGCAGTTTAGGAACGTCCCTAAGTGCCGGCTCGGGAACGACAAAGCGCTAGTTCACTTCGACGGGTTTGGCGCCGGGATAGCGCTCCTCAAAGTCTAGGCGGTACTTATTGTCATTGGTGCCTGCCACGTTGTCGCGCGACAGCGGTGCCACGATCTCATTCTTGTGGTCCGCAGGCTTGGCGTATTTCAGGCTGATCTCCCAGGCATCACAGATTGCGTCAATGCGGTGGTCCAGGTCGTCGTACAGGGCGATGATGTCCTTCCAGGAGCTGTAGTTCTTGGAGCTCGTCGGGACGTCTAGGTCCTCGACGATGTCGTAATACTGCTCGATGGTGTCTTCCGTGCGCTCGGCGACGTCGGCGAGATTTTGACGGGTGGTTCGATCCTCTTCCAGATAGCTGCCGTTGAAGTTCTGCGCGCAGCCACGGACGTAGTTGTCGAGGTCTTCGAGCAAGTCGTAGTATTCGCTCAGTCGGCGGTAAAGGTTCTGCTCGGAGAGCGTTGCTTCGCCGCCATCCTCGTCGTCATCGTCATCATCGTCGTACAGGCTGTTGGGATCGCCGAGAGGCTTTAGGTCATCGTCGTCGACGTCATGGTGCAGCTTAGCTACCTCGGCAGTCGTCTGCGTGGCGGCGCTGTCGAAAGGCTTGATCACAAAGAAAACGACCAGGGCGATGATGATCGCCACCAGCACAACGATAACGGCGATAAGCGGTCCGGTGCCGCTCTTTTTGGGAGTGGGGGTCTGTGGCGAAGCGGGCGCGTATGCGGGAGCCGGCTGCTGTTGGGGCGAGCCGCTCGCGACGGGTATGCGCTGCGTGGTCTCGACGGCCGCAGGGCTTGCGGCGGGGTCGGGGCGATAGGCGAGGGGGTCGTCCGCCTTGGCTTGCGGCGTATCAAGGGAGCCGGTCTGCTCAAAAGCGGGCTGGCTATCGCTCGCGGTTGTTTGCTCAACGGGTGCACCGCACGAGGTGCAGAACTTGGCATTATCTGCAAGAAGCTTGCCGCACGAGGCGCAATACCGAGACATTGCCACTCCTTTCGCCACATTTCAATGCAATACGACGATTATACCCAGCGCACAAAATTCCCCATCATAAGTTGCGGTGAAATAGGGACTGTTTGGCGGTCTCAGAGCTTCAATCAGTCCCTATTTCACCGCAACTTTGGAAAGGCACCATTAGCCATTGGGGACGCGCCGGACGCTGGGGTATCATGGCTTGGTTGATATATCTGCATTTACGCGCCTTGTAGGAAGGGGCTGCGCCCATGGCTTTTGAGCCCGCTCAACATAGCTTTATCACGCTCGAGGGCGTCGATGGCGCCGGCAAGTCCACGCAGGCGTGCCTGCTTGCCCGCGCTCTTGAACTCGCCGGCTACCAGGTTGTGAGCCTGCGCGAGCCGGGCGGTACCGCCATCAGCGAAAAGATCCGTGCTCTGCTGCTCGACCCCGCCAACACGGCGATGGGCGACACCTGCGAGCTGCTGCTCTACGAGGCAGCGCGTGCCCAGCTGGTGCACGAGGTCATCGCCCCCGCCCTTGCGGCCGGCAAGGTGGTCCTGTGCGACCGTTTCTACGATTCCACGACCTGCTATCAGGCGTTTGCCGATGGTCTCGACCGTCAGATGGTACGCGATGCCAACAACCTGGCTGTCGCCGGTACGCATCCGGCGCTCACGCTCGTCTACCACATCACACCCGAGCAGGCGGCGCTACGCATGGCAGCCCGTGGCGCGGCCGACCGCATGGAGGCAAAAGGCATGACCTTCCAAGAGCGCGTCTACCAGGGATTTTGCGCTATTGCCGCCGAGGAACCAAACCGCGTAAAGCTCATCGACGCGACCGCGTCCATCGAGGAAGTCTTCGCGCAGACGGTCGAGCGGGTTCGCGCCTACGGCCTCGACATTTCCCAGGACGCCGTCACCGCTGCGCTTGCCCAGGAGGCCGAGTAGCATGGCCCCCGCTCAGGCAAGTCTGCTGGCCAAGCTCGACACCCAAGAGCGCGTGCGCGACTTTTTGACCAATGCCGTCGCCAGCGGTCGCGCATCGCACGCCTACCTGTTTTTGGGCGCGCCCGGCGCGGGCAAGCTCGACGCCGCGTGGGCGCTCGCCCAAGCCTTCCTGTGCGAGCAGGATGGCTGCGGCTCATGCGACAGTTGTGTGCGCGTTGCTCGCCATACGCACCCCGACGTGCACTATTACACGCCCGAGAGCGCCACGGGCTACCTCATTGCCCAGACCCGCGAGCTGCTCGACGACGTGCCGCTGGCACCCATCCGCGCCAAGGCCAAGGTTTACATCATCGACCGTGCCGAGCAGCTGCGCGCCAACGCCGCCAACGCGCTGCTCAAGACACTCGAGGAGCCGCCCGAGGGCGTTATGTTTATCTTGTTGGGCACCTCGGCAGACGTGATGTTGCCCACCATCGTGAGCCGCTGCCAGTGCGTGCCGTTTCGGCTGGTATCGCCCGCCGTCGCCGCGCAGGCCGTGAGCCGCGCCACCGGTCAGGACCCCGCGCGTTGCCGCATGGCCGTCGCCGTGGCGGGAAGCCCCACGCGTGGCATCGAGTTCCTCAAGAGCGCCGAGCGCCAGGACGCCCGCCGTCAGATGGTTCGCGCCATCGATTCGCTCATCGCCGCCGACGAGGCCGACGTGCTCAGCCGTGCCAAGTCACTCATCGTCGCCGTTAAGGCGCCGCTCGCCGAGGTCAAGTCCACGCAGGAAAAGGTGCTCGAGCAAAACGCCGACTACCTGTCGCGTGGAGCATTGAAGCAGCTTGAGGACCGCAACAAGCGCGAACTCAACGCGCGCGAGCGTTCGGGTATCATGGAAGCGCTGGCGAGCGCGCGGACGCTCATGCGCGACGTGCTGCTGACGCTTCAGGACGAGGCGGCCGACGTGGTGAACGAAGACGTGCGCGACACGATCGGGCGGCTTGCCGCCGCGACGAATGTTGCGGGTGCCACGCGGGCGCTCGAGGCAGTCGCGACCGCCGAGCGCAACATCGCCAGAAACGTTACTCCCCAGCTGGCCATCGAGGTCATGCTGTTCGATATCAGGAAGGCACTGAAATGCCGTTAGTCGTACCCGTTAAGTTTACCTACGCCTCGCGCGACCTGTGGTTCGATCCGCAGGATCTGGATATCCTCGAGGCCGATTATGCCATTTGCTCCACCGAGCGCGGAACCGAGATCGGCCTGGTCACTGCCGATCCCTTTGAGGTGCCGCAAGACGAGATCGGTCAGCCGCTCAAGCCCGTGCTGCGCGTGGCGAGCGACATCGACCTGCAGCTTGCCGACGATCTGGCCATTCAGGGCGACGAGGCCATGGTCGACTTCCGCCGCCTGGTCAAGGAGCTCGACCTCGAGATGAAGCCGGTGGGCGTCGAGTACCTGTTTGGCGGCGAGAAGGCCGTGTTCTACTTTGCGGCCGAGGAGCGCGTCGATTTTCGCCAGCTCGTCAAGGATCTGTCCTCGACGCTGCACATTCGCGTCGACATGCGCCAGATCGGTGTGCGCGACGAGACCCGCCTGGTGGGCGGCTATGCCCAGTGCGGCCAGGAGCTCTGCTGCACGCGCTTTGGCGGACAGTTTGAGCCGGTTTCGATCCGCATGGCAAAAGAGCAGGACCTGCCGCTCAACTCATCCAAGATCAGTGGCGTCTGCGGCCGCCTGATGTGCTGCCTGCGCTATGAGTTCGAGGCGTACAAGGACTTTAAGAGCCGCGCGCCCAAAAAGAAGACGCTTATCGATACGCCGCTTGGCAAGGCGCGCATCCAGGAATATGACACGCCGCGTGAGCAGCTGGTGTTGCGCCTGGAGAACGGCAAAGTCTTTAAGGTCAACCTGGCCGACATGACCTGCTCTGAGGGCTGCAAAAAGAAGGCCGCCGAGCAGGGTTGCAACTGCCGCCCCGACTGCGTGACGCGCGACGTGCTCGAGCGCATCGAGTCGCCCGAGATGCGCCTGGCGCTCATGGAGCTCGATCGCGAGAACGGCGTCGACGTGGGCGATGGCCTGTCGAGCGCCGACCGTCTTGCCGGCACGTCGATGCCCAAGCGCCGTCGTCGCGATGCCGATTCCGATGCCCGCGCTGCTCAGAGCCAGGGCGAGGGCCGTGGCCGCGGAAAGGGCCGTGGTAAGGCCGAGACACCCGAGGCCGAGGAGGCCGCCGGTGGCCGTCGTCGTCGCAAGCGCGCGGGCTCGGGCGATGCCGGTGAGACCGCTCCCGCAGGCAAGAATTCCCCCCGCGAGCGCGAGGTTCAGCAACCCCAGCAGCAGAATCGCGGCGGTGGCATGAATCCCACGCGCCGTCGTCGCCGTCATCTGTCGAGCGAGGAGCGCGAGGACGCCTTCCGTGCCGCAGCCGCTCGCGAGGCCGGCGCTGCCCCCAAGGGTGCCTCGGCCTCCGATGCGTCTGCCGACAAGGGCGGCAAGTCACGTGGCGAGGAGGAGCGCGCGCCGCGTCCGCGCCGTCGCCATTCCTCGGGCGCGCAACAGAAGCCCTCAGTGCCCTCCGTGGCCGATCAGGTCTCGGATGGCGAGGTCAAGGTCACGCGCCGTCGTCCCGGAGATGGCGGGGGAGCGGCTGCCAAGGCTTCGCGTGGCGCCGCTCGCGACGAGCGCGAGCCGCGCGAGGATCGCGGTGGCGAGGGCTCGGCCGACCAGGGTCAAAAGCGCCGTCGCCGTCGCCGTTCCCGCAAGCCGCGCCAGGATGGTGGCGAGGGCTCGACCCCGTCTTCGTCCGCACCACAACCGCCCGCCGGCGAATAACGCCCGCGAGCGGATTTAACCCGCCTTGCCCCGAGCACATCGGGGTATCATAGCGCCGAATCAACAACCCTCCCTGCGACCGAACGTAGGGAGGGTTGTGTCTTGAAGAGCCATCTGAACATATTGAGCTGTCTGCAGGGTGCCGGTACCCTACCGTTTGCGGACGAATTACTACCGTTTGCCGAGCGGGTGGCACGCGAGGCGCTCGAGGCATTGTCGCCAACACGATGTGCCGGCTGCGAGCGCGCCGGTACGCTTATTTGCCAAGACTGCCTGGCTGCGCTCACGCTCATCGACCCACGTCATAGCTGCACCCGATGCGGTGCCCCGTTTGGGGATTTGCTGTGCACTGAGTGTTCGGTCGAGGGCACGTCCTCGGCAATGGCGGAGGCGCTCGACCGCTGCCTGGCGTGCGCCGTCTATGCGCATCCGCTGCCGCGCATCATTAAAGCGTACAAGGATGCGGGCGAGCGACGTCTGGCTCCGTATCTGGCGGAGCTGCTCTACGACACCGCCCTGCATGCCCAGGTCGTAGCGCCCGATCGCTACGGAGGCGTGCTGTCCGGTGCGGATGCGGTGGTGTTTGTGCCTGCGACGGCGGCAGCGTTTCGGCGGCGTGGTTTTGATCATATGGAGGCTATCGCGCGCCCATTTTGCGAGCTGTCGGGTGTTCCCCTGCTCGATGCTCTCGTCAAGTACGGGCATGGCGACCAGCGCGAACTCGGTCGTGAGGAGCGCCGCGAGCGTGCCCAAGGCATGTACGAGACGGTTGAGGACGTGCACGGCCGCCGCTTGCTGCTTATCGATGACGTTATCACCACGGGCGCGACGATGGCCGCGGCTTCGGCGGAACTCAAGCGCGCCGGCGCTGCGGCAGTCGATGGCCTTGCTATCGCACGCGTTTGGTAGGGGTGGTTTTGTGGCAGTAAAGATTGAGCGGTGCAACGAGCCGACAGGCGAACAGCTAGCGGCTTCCGTAATCCTAACAGGCGCCTCGGCGCTACGCATGATGCGCGCCGAGCGCCGGCAGATGGGCTACATAAGCTGGAGGGACCTCAATCCCGATGAAGAGCGCCATGTGCTGCGCACGTCGTCGCCCTCGACCGAGGACATCTATCTTCCCGACTTGGTGCGGATTGGGACCGCAAGCAGCGAGGTGCAAGAGGATTTGTGCTTGCTGGTAAGGTCTGCAGCGCAGCGCCGCCGCATTCTTGGCGTGAGCTGGTCCGTATGCTCCGGGTTGCCTGCCGGCTCGATTCTAGAGGTGGAACCGGGGGTGTACAGTCTATCTCCCGAGGCCCTTTGTGTTGTCGTCGCCCGCGAGGTCGGCTGCATCCAGGCATTTGCCCTGGCTCAGGAGCTGTGCTCTAAGATTTCGCTGAGTGACCGCGGGAAGTATCTGCCTCCCTACACCTCGCCCGTTACGAATAAGCTTGCAAAGGACAAGGACCAGCCAGCAGACGTGGGCTACTTTGAGGTTGAGCCGGTGCTGACGCCCGATCGTCTGGCAGATTACCTCGCGGTATGCAAGGGGAATGCGGCCAAACAACTGCAGCGTCTGTGTCCCTACTTGTCAGAAAACCTGCGCTCGCCCATGGAGTGCATCATGCTCGCTCTGTTTTCGCTTCCGTTTTCCTATGGCGGATTTGCCTGCGGTCCCTTTAAGACCGACTACAAGATTGAGTTCGATGACCGCGCGCAGACAATCTCGGGGATGTCGCACGCAGTTTGCGATGCGTATCAGGAAACAGCCCGGTTTGACCTGGAATACAACGGTGAGCTGGGCCATTCCTCCCGGAGGGGACGTATCCATGATGAAAA
>OFMD01001454.1_pt1 | contig 14670 bp, 10 predicted proteins | sample 1541211 | NCBI WGS metagenome assembly OFMD01 (sample SAMN04209231, study PRJEB22552) | human gut metagenome | biome: gut; material: feces | host: Homo sapiens | place: USA: Oklahoma | reverse complement strand
TGTCCGTGCAGAAGGCGGCGGGAACGGCAACATGGGCCGTGCCGTTGTACCAATAGCCGGAAATTTCGCCCAGATCGGCGGCGTTCCAGATGGTGGTCCAGGTCCGGCCGCCGTCGGTGGTGGCCTCCACGGTCACGGAGCAGTAACGGCCGATGACATACTTGAACAGCAGGTAATCAAAGTTCAGCGTAGGCGTCTTGCCGGTCAGGTCCACCACCGGGGAGATGAGGTACTCATCCTGCAGCTTGTCGCTGCCGCCTGCCATAGGCAGCAGAGGCTTGCGGATGCCGCCCACGCTCCAGTCGCCCCAGGTATCTTCATAGTAATCCATGTCGATGCGGGCCTGCTTGGTGGAATTGAGCTTGGTATTGGTGCCCTTGTACCAGGTATAGGGGCTGTCGGTACGGGTGCCCTTCACGGTCCAGCCGTGGCCGGGGAAGCTCTCGGACTCGAAGTCGTTGTCGAACTGCACGTCGGAGGCCGTCCTGGTGAACACGGCGGCAATGGTGTGGTTGGCGGTGACATTCTCGAAGGTGTAGCTGTCCACCGCGCCCACGCTCTGGCCGTCCACCAGCACGTCGGCAATGGCATAGCCCTCGGAGGCGGTGATGGTGAAGGTCTGGGACGCGCCCTCCTTCACGGACACCTCACCGGCGGGGGTAATGGCGCCGCCTTCACCGGCAGCGGCGGTGATGGTGTACTTCTGGGACGCGGGGCCGTCCTCCACCGCCATCAGCTTCACGTTGTCCACCGCCAGGGGGGCGGTGTCGTGGGTGGTGTTCACATAGCGGAAGGCGAACTGGACGCCGTCCACCGCATACTGGGCGGGAACCTTGACCTCAGCGCTGCCCGCCAGGGCATAGCCGCTGGTTTCCTGGCCGGTGTAGCTGTCCTGGAAGTTCCAGATGGCGGTCCAGGTCTGGCCGCCGTCGGTGGACACCTCCACGGTGGCGGTGAAGGTCTTGTTCTTGATGCCGTAAACGCCGTAGGCATAGTCGAAATACAGAACGCCATCCCGGGTGCCGGACAGGTTCACGGACGGGGAGATCAGCCACTCGTCCTGCGGGCCGCCGTTCCAGTCGTCGGAAATGTAGGCGTGCTTGGTGTCGTTGCCCAGGCTCTTCCAGTTGTAATAGGTATACTGCTTCCAGGTGTAGCCGTTGGGGTTGACGCCCTTGAGGGTCCATCCGTGGAAGGGGAAGCTGTCGCCGGTGACGGACTCGAAGTCGTTCTCGAACATCACGGTGGGGACATCGGGGATCTTCTCAAATACGACGGAAACGGCGTAGCTCTGGTCCATGGTCAGGGTCAGGACATTGCCGGTAACGGAGGCGGTGCGGCCGTTGACCTTCACGGAGGCCAGCTGATAGCCCTGGTCCGGGGTGAAGGTAACGTCCACGGCCTGGCCGGAGACATAGGTGGTCTGACCGGCGGGGGCCACGGTACCACCGTCGGAGGCGGTGGTGGTCAGGGTCACGGTGTCGCTGCTGCCGCCGGGGGCGGTGAGCTTGACGTTGTCCACGGCCAGAGGACCGGTTTCGTGAGTGGGATTCACATAATGGAAGGCGAACTGAACGCCGTCCACTGCATACTGGGCCGGGATAGCCAGCTCCTTGCGTCCGGAAACAACGCCGGACTTCTCGCCATTGTAGCTGTCGAAGAAGTTCCACAGAGCGGTCCAGGTCTGGCCGCCGTCAGTGGATACCTCCACGGTGGCTGTGTAGGTCTTGTTCTGTGCTCCGTAGTAGCCGTAGCCATAGTCGAAGGACAGGGTTGCTTCCTTGCCGGTCAGATTCACCGCCGGGGAGATCAGATACTCGTCCTGCGCGCCGCCGTTCTAGTCATCGGAGATATAGGCGTGCTTGGTGTCGTTGACATCCTTCCAGTTCCAGTAGGTCTGCTGCTTCCAGGTGTAGCCGTTGGTGTTGACACCCTTCAGGCTCCAGCCGTGGAAGGGGAAGCTCTCACCGGTCACAGATTCAAAGTCGTTGTCGAACAGCACCACGTCGCCGGACTGCTGGGCCTTCTGGAAGGTGGCGGAGATGGTGTGGTCCACGCCCACCCGCTGGAAGGTGTAGTAGCTGATGGGGCCCAGATCCGTGCCGTCCACGGTGACGTTGGCAATCTCATAGCCCTGGGCGGGGGCGATGTCGAAGGTCTTGCTGGTACCCTTCTTCACCAGGGTCTGACCGGCGGGGGTGATGGTGCCGCCCTCACCGGCGGTGGCGGTGACGGACACATAGTTGTCCCGCTCCTCGGCGTACAGCTGAACGTTGTCCAGCGACAGGTCGGAGCCGCCCTTGCCGGTGTAGACAAAGGCGAAGCGCAGGTCCTTGCTGTTTTGCAGGCTCTCGGGGATGGTCACCTTGGCCTGGGTCTTGGTCCAGGCGGTGAACAGGCCGGAATCCCGCTGCAGGTTCCAGATCTCCTGCCAGGTGGCGCCGCCGTCGCCGGAGGCCATGACCTGGAGGTTGCAGTGCTTATACTCCACGGTGTACCAATAGGTGGTGTAGAAGTCAAACACCATGTGGACCTCGGTATCCACGCCGCTGATATCCGTGGTGCGGGAGATCAGCCACTCGTCCTGCTGGTTGTCGTCGTCATGATCCACGGCGGCCATGTAGTCCTCGTCGCGGTACCAGGTGTTCAGAGAGCCGCCCTTGCTCTGGACGCTCCAGTCGTCGGGGAGCCACTTCTCGTTGAAGTTCTCGGTCCAGAGGATGTTGGTGGGCGTGATGGTGCCGTGATCGTCGGGGTTGCCGGGAGCGCGGACGGTATACACCTTGGAGTTGCCGGCGTAGTCATGGACGATCATGCCGAAGGTCTCGCCGAAGCCGGTGATGTCATACTCGCTGACATGGCTGGTGACGCCAGGCTGCAGCTCGCCGAAGCCCTGCATGCCGTACAGCATCTGGGTATTGGCCACGTTGTAGAACACCACGGCCGCCACATACTGGTTATCGGACACGTCCAGGTTCAGGTAATACCGGCCCTCGGACTCGGTGACCTTCAGGTTGTCGGCATGGGGCTCCTCGGTGTCGATGGTGATGGGGAAGGACCAGGAGCTCTTCTGGTTGGTCCCCACGCCATCGCCATAGGGCAGGGTAGCCTCGATGGTCACGGTAGCCTTGGTGTTGTTGGGCAGCTTGGCGTTGTGGGAATCGGTGCCGTACCAGGGCTCGATGCCGTCATATTCGGCGTCCACACCGGCGGGCACAATGCGGTAATAGTCATAGCTGTAGATGGACTTGCCCACATACTCGCAGTCCTTGCTGTAGTACACCTGGCCGTTGGCGCCGGTGATGGTGTATTTCAGGCTCTTGGTATTGCGCAGCAGACCGGTGTAGATGCCGGTGAGGCTGTCCATAAAGTCATCGTTGTTGGGAGAGATGGCGTTGCGGTCTGCCAGATACGGCACGCTGGTGTAGTTGTTGTCACCCAGGTAGGTGTCCACCGTGTTCTCGCTGGAGGAGGAGAAGGCGGTGTTCATATAGGCCTGGGCCTGGCTGGCGGAGCCGTCCAGAGTCTCCCAGTAATCGGTGGAGTCCATGATGGGGGCCTTGGTCCAGTCGCCGTAGAAGGCCAGGAAGGGCACGCCCAGATCAATGGGATCCGTGAGGCTGCTGCCGTCTGCGGCCACCTGGGTCAGGGTCACGAAGCCCTCCACATAGCCGCCGTTGGGGAACTGGGCCAGCATCGTCCGGCCCTCGTCGGTGACGGTGACGGTGACGGTGACATCGGCGGTCTTGCCGGGAGCCACGGACACGCGGTTATTCTCGCAGTTGGTGGTGAAGGTGTGGGGCAGCAGCCGGGAGCTTCCGCTGATGGTGGAGAACTCCTGCTGATTGCCGTTGACGTAGCTCTCGGTGGTGTCCGTCAGGACGATGGGGGTCACGTCGTAATACAGGGTGTCACTGCCGGTGTTGTGAACGGTGAAGGTCATGGTATACACGCCCTTCATAGCGGGATCGTCCTTCAGCTCCAGCTTGGGACGCTCCATGCCCGCCACGGACAGATAACCCCGGGTATTCACGGCGTCGTTGATGCTCATCAGGCCGGCGCCCTGCTTGCGGGGAGAATAGGGCACGCCGTCGTTGTCATAGATCACATGGGCGGTGCTCATGAGCAGGGTATCGGTCATGTGCTTGCGGTCCGCGCCGGACATAGAGGCATCGCGGGCCTTCAGGGCCTGCTGGACGATGGCCATGCCGCCCGCCACATGGGGGGAGGCCATGGAGGTGCCGTCCATGCTCTCATAGCCGCCGGGCACGGCAGCATAGATGCCCGCGCCGGGGGCGGTGAGCTCCGGCTTCAGGGTCAGCTCGGTGGTGGCGCCCCAGCTGGAGAAGTCGGCCATGCCGTAGGTGGGAGACTCCACCAGGGCGTCGGCCGCAGCCACGGACAGGGTCTTGGTCTGCTGCTGCTTCATGTATTCGCCGGCAGCCTGGGAGATAAACGCGCAGGGAATCTTCCAGTCGGTGATGGACATATACAGCATGCCGGGGACGTTGTTGTACACCAGCATACCGATGGCGCCGGCGTTGGCGGCGGCGCGCTCCTTCTGCTCGTAGTACATACCGCCGCCCCGCTGGACCAGGGCGATCTTGCCCTGAACATCCAGGCCCTCATAGTCGGCCTCGGCGCCGTAGTTGGGCACCACCACATACTCCAGGGAGCCCCGGGAGGACAGGCTGCGGAAGGGCTTGGCGTTCTCGTCCTCGCTGATGGTGGCGCTGTCCTGATAGGCCAGGTTCTTGCCGCCCACGGTGACATAGGGGCTGTTGACCACGCCGTTGGACACGGCGGCCACGGACAGGGACTCGCCATAGGTAGAGGGCTCGCTGACCAGGCCGTAATCGGGGTTGGAGGCCAGGGCCTTGCCGCCGAAGGCGTCGCCATAGGCGGCGTTATAGGCGTTGCCGGCGGCCACAGCCAGGGACACGCCGCTCTCGCCGGTGCGCTCGAACACGTCCAGCAGACTCTTGGTGAAGGCATCCTCGCTGTCATAGTCGATGTAGCCGCAGTCGGAGCCCAGGCTCAGGTTGGCCACGTCCACGCCCAGCAGGATGCAGTCCTCCAGGGCGGCCAGAATATCGGAATAGGACGCGCCGCCGCTGCTCTTGAACACGTTCATGTTGATGATCTGGGCCTGGGGCGCCACGCCCATGACGGCATCGTTGACGCCCACATTACCGGCGGCGGTGGAGGCCACATGGGTGCCGTGGCTGCCCTTTTCGCCGGGATTGCCGTCCTTATCCTTGTCGCCGTAGTCGAACTGGAAGGGAATCTTGGCGCTGTAGTACAGGTTGGACACGCTGATGCCCTTGATGATGCTCTCCACCTGGAAATCATAGGTCTCCAGCAGGGTCCGGAGCTTTTCCTGGGTCAGGGAGGGGCTCTTGGGCGCGGCCTTGAACACCTCGTGGCCCATGTCCACGCCGGTATCCAGAATGGCCACCAGCATTCCCTCGCCGGTAAAGCCGGTGGTGTTATAGCTGCCGCCGCCGATCATCTTGTTGCTGTTGGCGGTGTCAGGCAGCAGCTCAAACGTGGGGGAAATGAAGGCGGACTGGACGCAGTCCAGCCGGCGGATGGCCTTGTACTGGCCATAGGTCACCGTGGCAGAGAAGCCGTTGAGCAGGGTGGTATACTGCCGCTGGGGCTCCACCTTGGTGTCAAGGGCGCGTTCGATCTGGGACAGGGCGCTCTTCTGCGTGCGCAGCAGGGCGTTGACCTGTGCCCGGGAATCGGGGTCGGCCACGGAGTCGTTTACCACCACGATGATCTCGACTTCATCGCTGTCGTCGAGCTTGGCGGTGTTTTCCATCTGGATTCTTTCGCCGTCCTTCTGGCTGCTGCGCAGGACCTGGCGGGTGATATCGTTGGCGATACCATCCAACGTCGTCTCATGGAGAGAGGCGTTGGTCTCGTGCGCAGCCGTCTCGGCGAAGGCTGTCACCGGCAGGGCGGTCAGGATCATCAGAACCGCCAGGGCCAGTGCGCAGCACCGTTTGATAGCTGTCATCTCGTTCCTCCTATAAGTGTAAGTCGGACGCCATGCATAAAAGTATGGCGCACTCTTTGTATTGTACCATCTTTCGCGGTTCAGCGCAATAATGCGATGTGTGCAAATATCCCGCCGAAAATTTGTGGGTTCCGTGAAAAATCCGGAAGCGGTCATTCCCTGCCGCCAACCGCGGTCAGGTGCTCTTCCTTTCGCAAATTGAAAATATTCAGCCGGTATTCACGGCAATCCGGCGGGACTTTCCCGGTTTTTTCTCTTGACAACCGGTCCCGGGATAGAATATAATGAGTGTATCAATACAGATAATACACGCAGAAAGGAGGTCATATGCGTGATACGCTTGGATTACCGGGATGCGCGGCCCATCTATGAGCAGGTGCGGGACGGTCTGCGGAGCATGATGGTGACGGGCGTGCTGGCGGCGGGAGACAAGCTGCCCTCTGTGCGGAGCCTGGCCACGGAGCTGGCCATCAATCCCAACACCATCCAGCGGGCCTATACCCAGCTGGAGGCGGAGGGATATGTTTACACCGTGTCGGGCCGGGGCACCTTCGTCTCCGAGGGCCAGGAGCAAAACCGCCAGCGGCGCAGAGAGGTGACGGCCCGGGTGCTGCCGCTGATGGCGGAGCTGCGGGACCTGGGCATGACCCGGGAGGAATGGACGGACCTTTGGAAGGGAGGGGATCGCGATGCTTGAAGCGAATAACGTGGTAAAAACCTTTGACGGCTTCCGGGCCCTGGACGGGGCCAACATGACGGTGCCCCGGGGGGCGGTATACGGCCTGGTGGGCCCCAACGGGGCAGGCAAATCCACCATCATCCGCCACTTCACCGGCGTGTACCGGCCCGACAGCGGCCAGGTGACCCTGGACGGCCAGCCGGTATATGAAAATCCCGCCGCCAAAAGCCGCATGGCGGTGATCCCCGACGACTGGTACTATTTCCCACAGGCCAGCATCCGGGACATGGCCCGGCTGTATGCCGGGACCCACCCCTTTTTCAGCTGGGACCGGTATCACAAGCTGCGGGAGGCCTTTCCCCTGCCGGAAAAGCAGCTGCTGCGCCGGATGAGCAAGGGCATGCAGAAGCAGGCGGCCTTCTGGCTGGTCATGAGCTGCATGCCGGAGGTACTGGTGCTGGACGAGCCGGTGGACGGCCTGGACCCGGTGATGCGGCGGCAGGTATGGTCCCTGCTACTGGGAGACGTGGCCGACCGGGGCACCACGGTGCTGGTGTCCAGCCACAACCTCCGGGAGCTGGAGGACGTGTGCGACCATGTGGGCATTATGAACAAGGGGCAGGTGCTGCTGGAGCGGAGCCTGTCGGAGCTGCAGGACAACACCGTGAAAATCCAGGCGGCCTATGCCGCGGCGGAGGAACCGGCCCTGCCCCCGGAGCTGGAGGTGCTGCACCGGTCCGCCGTGGGAAGGGTGTATACCTACATCATCCGGGGCAAGCGGGAGGACATCCTGCACCGGATGCAGGCCCTGTCGCCCCTGCTGCTGGAGGCCATTCCCCTGACCCTGGAGGAAATTTTCATCTATGAGCTGGGAGGTGCTGACTATGCGGTCCGCGAAATCATTCTTTAACGGGGCCATCGCCCGCAGCGACCTGCGGCGCTACTGGCCGGCCCTGTTCCTGTATGTGGGGCTGTGGCTGATCTTCCTGCCCATCCCGGTGTGGAACCGGGCCGCGGAGCGGAATCCCGCCATGGTGAACCTGACCGAGTTGTGCGCCGACACCTACGCCACCGCCGTGGTGCTGGCGCTGATCTTCGGCGGCATCATGGCCACGGCGGTGTTCTCCTATCTGATGCAGACCCGGTCCGTGGGGGCCATGCACGCCCTGCCCCAGCGGCGGGGGACCCTGTTCTGGACCCATTTTCTCACCGGCTGGGCCATGCTGGCGGCGGGGAACCTGCTGGTGCTGGCAGTGACGGCCCTGGCGGCCCTGCTGGGCGGCCTGGCTCTGACGCCGGCCCTGCTGACGTGGTTCGTGGTGGCCACCCTGCTGGACCTGATCTTCCTGGCCCTGGGGACCCTGTGCGCCATGGTCACCGGGTGGCTGCTGGCGGTGCCGGTGCTGTACGCCGCCGTCAACTGCCTGGCGGTGGCGCTGACCTGGCTGGGCCAGCAACTGGCGGAGCTTCTGCTGGACGGCTTCACCATGCCGGACGCCCAGCCCGTCATTACCCGGTGGCTGACGCCGGTGTATCAGCTGATCTGCGACCTGGGCCAGAGTGGTCCCAGCTATTCGCCGTTTCTCACCGGCAAGCTGCCCGATGACCGCATACAGAACGCCGACTGCGCCAGCGGCCTGGCTCCCCAGGGCTGGCGGACCCTGCTGATCTTCACCGCCGTGGCCCTGGTGCTGACGGTCCTGTCCCGGCTGCTGTACGGCCGGCGGAAAAGCGAGCTGTCCGGCGATGCGGCGGCCTTCCCCTGGATGCGGCCGGTGTTCCGGCTGGGCGTGGGGCTGGTAGGCGGTCTGCCCCTGGGTATGCTGCTGTATGTCCTGGTGTCCGTGGGCCGCAGCGGCGACTTCAGCCCCGCCCGTCTGTGCGTGTGCATGGCCGTGATGGGCATCGTGTGCTATCTGGCGGCGGCCATGCTGGTGGGCAAGACCCTGCGGGTGCTGCCCAAGCGCCTGCCCGGCGCGGCGGTGACGGCGCTGGTGCTGGTGCTGCTGTGCGTGGCCCTGCGGGCGGACGTTTTCGGCTACGCCGACCGGACGCCCCAGGCGGAGGATGTGGCCCGGGCCCGGGTATATTGCCTGGACACCAGCTTTACCCTGGAGGATCCCCGGTCCCTGGAGACCCTGGTAAAGGCCCAGGCGGAGCTGGCGGAGAATCGCGCCGCAGATGTGAACTGCCGGATGACCTTTGTGGTGCACTATGTTCTGAAGGACGGCACCTCCATGGCCCGGTGCTACCGGTTGGCGATGACGGAGCCGGTCAAGGCAGCTCTGGAGCAGGTGGCCCGGCTGGAGGAGGTGCAGACCTATGTTATGTTCAACGGCAACGTTCCCCCGTCCGGCTGGCAGCCCACCGGCGGCGGGCTGTGGCTGAACGCCGCCGGCGAAAGCCGGGAGCTGACGGCGGAGGAGGCCCAGGCCCTGTATGACGCCGCCTGGCGGGATGTCCAGGCGAAGAACGTTCTTCCGGTGGATGGCGACTACGCCTGGCTGGGCGTCGAGATCACCCTGTTCCGCGATGGCGACAGCCGCACCATCAGCGCCACCAAGTCCTCTTACAAGGAGCTGACCCAGGCCCTGCTGGACCTGGGCATCCCGGCGGAGGATATCGGTGAGATCAACATAGACTGATAACACACCAAGGCCCCGGGGGAAGCCCCGGGGCCTTTGGCTTGTCCAAAAAGGGCAAAGCTCTTTTGGGACAAGCCGAATGGGAGGGGCTGAGCCCCTCCCACTTTTTATGATGAGCTATTGCGTGCGTTACAGCTCCCCGGCCTTATACAGCTGGGACTCCCGGCGGTATCCGGCGGCGGAGGCGGCGTTCTGGGCGATCTCCTCCGGCGTCAGGGGGCGGCGGACCCTGGCGGGCGCACCCATGACCATGGATCCGTCGGGAATCACGGCCCCCTGGGTCACCAGGGCTCCGGCGGCAATGATGCAGTCCCGGCCCACCACGGCTCCGTTGAGAACGATGGCTCCCATGCCCACCAGCGTATTGTCCCCGATGGTGCAGCCGTGAAGAATGGCGGCGTGGCCCACGGTGCAGTCCCGGCCGATGACGGCGGGGAAGCCGGGGTCGGCATGGACGACGCAGTTGTCCTGGATATTGGCGCCCTCCCCCACGGTGATGGGGGCCGTCTCCGCCCGGAGTACCGCGCCGAAATAGATGCCGGCCTCCGGGCCGATGGTGACGCTGCCGCGGACGGTGGCATTTTCCGCCACAAAGGCGGATTCGTGGATCACAGGTTTCATGACATTTCCTCCTTAATGAAACAGCCAGCGGGCGATGAGGATCACCACGCAGGCCCCGCCTACGCCGATGAGAATGGCCCCCACGGAGCCGGTGGCGGCGATGCCGATGGTGCCCGCCAGCCAATTGCCCACGGCGGAGCCCACCACGCCCAGGATCAGGTTACGGATCAGGCCGCCGCGGCTGCCCATGAGCTTGCCGGCGATCCAGCCGATGAGGGCGCCTAAAATCAGGGAACAGATCATGCTTTTGTCTCTCTTTCTACCCGCACGGGGTCCACAATATGAACATTCAGGTGATTATACGGCATCTCCACGGACCGCTGGTCAAAGGCCGTCTTGATCCCCTCCAGCAGGGCGTAATACGCCGGCCAATAGTCGGCGGTTCTGGCCCAGGCCCGGACGATATATTCGATGCTGCTTTCGCCGTAGGCATTGACATAGACCTCCGGCGCCGGCTTGTCCAGCAGGCCCGGAGTCCGGGCCACGGCATCCAGCAGCGCCTGGCGCACCGTCTGCACCGGCGCGTCATAGGACGCGCTGACGGCGTGCTCAATGCGCCGGGTGCCCAGAGCCGTATAGTTGGTGATCTTCCCGGCGGAGATGCTGCTGTTGGGGGCGGCAATGCGCAGGCCGTCCGGCGTATCCAGATAGGTATAGGTCAAGGTCAGATCCTTTACCGTGCCCGCGCCGCAGGGGGTATCCACATAGTCGCCCACGGCGAAGGGCTTGGTCACCAGCAGCACCAGTCCCCCGGCCACATTGGCCAGGACATTCTGCACCGCCAGGGATACGGCCAGGGACAGCACCGACAAAAGCGCCACCAGGGACGTGACGGGAATGCCCAGCTGATCGGCAGTGATGAGCACCGTCACCACCCACAGCACCAGGCGCACGGACTGCACCAGGTATTTCCGCACCCGGGCGTCGATATGGGTTTTATCCAGGACCCGGCGCAGCAGCGCCGTCACCAGGCGCACGGCGATCAGACAGATCACCAGCGTCAGCAGCGCTCCCAGCAGCTTCCCCAGGGAGATGGTCCCCAGATGCAGGGCCGACAGGTCCAGCTTTTGATCCAGTGCGCTTTCCACAGTCCGCACCTCCTTGCGCGTTTCGTGCCCCCCATTATACCCCAGGGCGGCGGAATTTGTCAAACCGGCAAAAAAAAGACTTACCCTTTTTGGGGAAAAGTGGTATAATATGGTAAAGAAGAAAAGAGAGGATGAGGGTCATGTATGCAGCGGGCGAATTGGTGGTATATGGCGGCGAGGGCGTCTGCCGGGTGGAGGGCGTGGGCGCGCCGTCCCTGCCGGGTATGGACAAGGCCCGACTGTACTACACGCTGTCGCCCCTGTACCGGTCCGGCCAGGTGATGACCCCGGTGGACACTCAGGTGCTCATGCGGCCGCTGCTGACGGCGGAGGAGACGGCGCAGCTCATTGCGGAGCTGGACCAGCTGCCGGAGGAGCAGGCCGAGAGCCACAGCATGCGGGCCATCAAGGACCTGTATCACCAGGTGCTGACCTCCTACGACTGCCGGCGGCTGGCGGGCCTCATCAAGGGCGTGTGCCGGCGGCGCAGCTGGGCCGTTCATCACGGGCGGAAGATAAGCCAGATGGACGAGCGCTATCTGAAGCGGGCGGAGGACGCCCTGTACGGGGAGCTGGGCGCGGTGCTGGGCCTGCCCCGGGAGGAGGTCCCGGCGTACATCCGGAAAACCTGGCCCAAATGGCCGTTATTCTGACGAGAAGGTCGTCAGACGGCCCCGCATTGCCTGCGGGGCCGTTTTTATGCGCAGAAACCATAAGGCGGAGAACCGAAAGCCGGTTCTCCGCCTGAATGGCAGGAAGATTGATGAAAAAAGTTTTTTGTCTCTTGCAAGTATTAAGATACCCGACGGTTGTTAAAAATCATCGTAAGGAACCATTACAAAAGTATTAAATATTTCCGCAGTCCTTGTTACAACTGTGTTTTCCCCCGGTTTCGCACCGCCCTTTCCCTACACTGTCAGGTGGAAAGGAAGTGTGACCATGAGACAAACCATCGCGGCGGGACTCTTTTTGCTGATGCTGCTGTTTCTGCCTCCGTGGCTGCGGGCGGAGGAGTCTGCCCCGCAGGAGGACGCCTCACCCCAGCCCCTTCAGACCCGGCAAACCGCGCCGGAGGACGGCACCGGCTCCGACGCCGCCCACACCCTGCGTCTGTGGGACGGCAGCGCCGTGCAGACCCTGACGGCGGCGGAGTATCTGCCCGGCGTGGTGCGGGGTGAGATGCCCGCCACCTTTGAACTCGAAGCCCTGAAGGCCCAGGCGGTGGCGGAGCGCACCTATCTCTACTGCCGCATGACCGGCGGCGAGAAGGCCGCCCACCCCGACGCCGACGTATGCACCGACTCCAACTGCTGCACCGCGTGGCTCAGCGAGGAGGACGCCAGAGCCAAATGGGGCGACAAATTCGACCAGTACGAGACCAAGGTACAGCAGGCGGTGACGGAAACCGACGGACAGGTGGTGCTGTATGACGGCACGCCTATCATGGCGGTGTTCCACTCCTCCTCCGCCGGTTCCACCGCCGCCAGCGGCGACGTATGGACGGCGGAGCTGCCGTACCTTGTCAGTGTGAAAAGCCCGGAGGAAGCGGACAGCGTGCCCAACTACTACAGCGTCAACACCTTCACCGCCGAGGAGTTCCGCACCATCTTCTGCAAAGCCCACGCCGACGCCCGGCTGTCCGGCGACTGCAGCGGCTGGGTGAAGGATATCCTGCTGACCAACGCCGGACGGGTGGCCTCCGCCACAGTGGGCGGCGTGTCCGTCACCGGCAAGGAGCTGCGGAGCCTGTTCGGCCTGCGCAGCGCCGCCTTCACGGTGGAGGCCGCCGGAGACACCATCACCTTCCACGTCACCGGCTACGGCCACGGCGTAGGCATGAGCCAGTACGGCGCCAACGAACTGGCAAAAGAGGGGAAAAACTGGCAGGAGATCCTGCAATGGTACTACACCGGCGTGACGATCGGACTGTACAACGGCTGAAAAATGTGCTATACTATGCTATTATTTCCTGCACATGTTTACAGAAAGTTCAGGAAAGACCCCACATCTTCGATATAATCAATAGAAAAGACACATTGGGAGGCTATCTATATGGCACGCAACATCCTTGTGGTGGAGGACGACCACAATATTTCCGACCTGATCCGCATGTATCTGGAAAAAGAGGGCTTCGAGGTGCGCATTGCCTACGACGGCGGCAAGGCCGTGGAGGAATACGACGCCAAGGCTCCGGACATGGTGCTGCTGGATATCATGCTGCCGGTGATGGACGGCTGGGCCGTGTGCGCCCACATCCGGGAAAAGGGCAAGACCCCCATCATCATGCTGACCGCCAAGGGCGACGTTACCGACCGGATCACCGGCCTTGAGATGGGCGCCGACGACTATCTGGTGAAGCCCTTTGAGATGAAGGAGCTGATGGCCCGCATCAACGCCGTGCTGCGCCGCAGCGAGATCCCCGATGATACCCGTAAGCGTCTGGTATACGACAAGCTGGTGATCGATCTGGACAGCTACGAGCTGGTGGTGGACGGCAAAAAGGTGGACACACCGCCCAAAGAGCTGGAGCTGCTCTACCATCTGGCCGTGACCCCCAACCGGGTGTACACCCGCAACCAGCTGCTGGACGAGGTGTGGGGCTTCGACTACTTTGGCGACAGCCGCACCGTGGACGTGCACATCAAGCGCCTGCGGGAAAAGGTGGAAAACGTCTCCGACCAGTGGGCGCTGAAAACCGTATGGGGCGTGGGCTACAAGTTTGAAGTGAAGCAGCCGTCATGATCGAGCAGTTCAAACGGAGATTCAACAGTCTCTACTGGCATCAGTTTGCGCTGACCGCCGGTATGGTGCTGCTGACGCTGCTGCTGTTGGGCGTCAGCTTCTTTACCCTCAGCTACGGCACCACCACGGCGGACAAGCGGGGCGAGATGCGCACCCGCGCCGAGCTGATCGCCCAGGTGTCCGCCGACTACTTTGCCGCCGCCGGAGACGCCAGCATCGACGAGGGCACCGCATTGCGGAAGCTGGCGGACATGGCGTCCCGCATGACGGATGTGGACTTCCTCATCTGCTCGGCCCAGGGCAACGTGCTGCTGACCACCGACGAGGAGCTGGTGGGCCGCAGCATCACCATCCCCCAGGATATCGTGGACAACATTCTGGGGGAAAAGGCGCTGTATCAGGGCCGCAGCAACATCAACGGCACCTACAGCGTCAAGAAGTTCGCCGTGGCCGTTCCCGTTCTCAGCAGCGAAAGTCAGCTGGTGGGTATCGTGCTGGCAGTGATGGACGAGTCGGAGATCATGCAGGTGTGGCGTTCCTTCATCGGCATGTTCCTGATGACCTCCGCCATCATTCTGCTGATCTCGTTCCTTGCCAGCTCCGTCACCTCCATGCGGCAGATCAAGCCCATCACCGACATGGTGCAGGCCACCCGCGCCTATGCCGCCGGTGATTTCGACGTGCGCATCCCCGAGCTGGACCGCAGCGACGAGATCGGTGAGCTGGCCCAGTCCTTCAACGCCATGGCGGACTCGCTGGCGGAGACGGAGCGTCAGCGCCGGGACTTTATCGCCAATGTGTCCCACGAGCTGAAAACCCCCATGACCACCATCGCCGGCTACACCGACGGCATTCTGGACGGCACCATCC
>OFMD01001421.1_pt1 | contig 15012 bp, 10 predicted proteins | sample 1541211 | NCBI WGS metagenome assembly OFMD01 (sample SAMN04209231, study PRJEB22552) | human gut metagenome | biome: gut; material: feces | host: Homo sapiens | place: USA: Oklahoma | reverse complement strand
ATGGAAAACAGTTATCATCTGGCATTCTGGAAGGCACTCGGTGCAAACCCGACTCCAATGAGTTTCAGTGAGGTTTATATCGGTCTTCAACAGCATACGATCGATGCGCAGGAAAATCCATATGAAGTTATCGTTTCCAACAACTTATATGAACAGCAGGATTATGTGGTCGAGACCAATCATCTTCCGCATCTGATCTCTCTGATCGTCAACGATGATTTCTTCAAAGATCTCCCGGAAGATGAACAGGAGATCATGACAGAAGCCGCACAACTTGCAACAGAATACGCAAGAGAACAGTCCGATGCACGTATTGCAGATAAAATTGCAACCATCGAAGAAAGCGGTACACAGATCATTACCCTGTCCGATGAGACACGTAAAGAGATCCGCGAGGCATCCAAAGGCGTGTATGATTCGATTAAGAAAGTGATCAAGCCGGAGATTTATGAAACATATATGGATAAAGAATAATACCAGCGATGAGATGTAAAATTACGTATCCTATCTGTTTTATACAGGCTGTTGAAAAAATCCGAATATACTAAGAAAAGAAAATCCTACAAAAAACGCCCCACAAAATGACAAACTCGCTGTTGCTCAAACAGTGTCATTTTGTGGGGCAAAGTAGTATTTTATTTCCTAAGTATATCTACGAATCTTTTCAAGGCCTGTACAACCCAGACAGGATACGTTTTTTATCCCTCATTCGTGGTAGTTATTCTTATGGAGAGGGGACGGGGCTCCACCCCGGGATGCGGACAGCGGCTGCGCCGTTAGCTACGCGAAGCAACGACGCGCAGCGCAGGCACGCTTTTTTTCCCTTTAAACAGTATTTCAAATGTAAAGTAAAAAACGTCTCATAGATGTTCATCAGGCCTGAAAAGATCTGTCAGAAGTACTTAGTGAAGAGAATTCTACTTTGCTTCGAAAAATGGCACTGTCTGAGCGACAGCGAGTTAGACATTTTTCGAAGTGGTTTTTGTAGAATTATCTTCTCTTAGTACTTCCAGATCTTTGAGCTAGCCTGTAAGAACAGCTATGAGACGTAATTAGTTTATATTTTATACTGTGACTTTCTCATTATTTCACATTAAGGTATACATCCTCATGTGTATGGAACCCTCCATCTATGACCACTTCATCCATATTCTCTTTCGTCACAGCCACCGGCGTGATCTTATAATACGGAATCTCATATTCTCCATCATTGGTCGTCTCGGTAACAGGGTATTCACAGTCAGCTGACCCGATATCCTCCCCATTTCCAAGCATCACCGCCAGTGTCGCCGCCGTAGATGCCTCCTGCTCGATCGGCTTATACACCGTCATGGTCTGGGTTCCTTCTACAATACGCTGGCATGCAGCCAGTTCTGCATCCTGTGCGACAACAGCGACCTGTCCGGCAAGGCGGTTTTCGGACAAAACTTTAACTACCTGACTTGCCAGATCGTCATTACCACACATAACACCAACAATATCATCCGTCACTTCCAGCCCCTTGTTTACATGAGTTTCCGCTATTTCTGCAAGCCAGTTATCACAATAACCGGAGTAAACGATATTAAGCTTACTATCCACCAGTGCATCTTTAAATCCCTTCTCAACTTCCTCAACATTTTTATCTGTCGGTGATCCATAAATCGCAAAGATATTTCCGCCATCCGGGCAAGCTTTTTTCAGGGCTTCACCCATCAGTGTTCCAACCATCTCATTGTCGATCGTAATATACAGATCCGCATTTACATTGGGAATGATACGGTCATAGCAGATTACACAGATTCCTTTGCTTTTTGCTTCTTTTACCACATCATATAATGCATCGCCATCAATTGGTATAATAATGATCACGTCCATTTTTTTCTGGATGAAGTACTCAATCTGAGAAATCTGTTCCTCCACTTCTCCTCCGGCCACCTGCACATTTACTTCTGCCCCAAGACTCTGCGCTGTAGACACAAACATATCACGGTCACGCAGCCATCGTTCAATTACAAAAGAATCAAAGCTAAGTCCAATCTGCAGTTTATCCTCTTCTGTTGTATGTGCTGTTTCCGTCTCCACACTCTGCTTTCCACATCCTGTAAGCATCAGTGCAAGCACTATCCCGATTATAAGAAAAATGCCTGTTTTCTTTTTCATTTTCCATACCTCGTTTTATATTCACTTGGTGTCATATCTGTCTGTTTCTTAAAAATCCTGCTGAAATAATTCGGATCTGTATAACCACTCCGGATCCCGGCTTCTTTAATACTGATATCCGGCTGAGCCAAAAATTCCTTAGCTTTTTCTATCCGCACCTTCGTCACATATTCAATAAAGTTTTCTCCGGTCTCTTCTTTAAAGATCTTGCTGAAGTAATAAGGGCTGATATTTACAATGCCAGATACATCATCCAATGAGATGTCTTTATTATAATTCTCCTGGATATACAGCATCGCTTTCTTTGCAGCAGAATTGGACTGGTCTTCCTTCTGATCCCGGATTGCGCGGCAGGCATTCACCATCTTGTCCAGAAACCATTTTCGCAGTTCTTCATACCCTGTACATGCCATGGCTGCATCAAGATAATCGCGTCGATAGCTAAATCCATAATTGATCGCGCCTGCTTCAAATGCTTTTTTCTCACCCCAGATAATATATTCCAGGGTCTTCAACCGAATGTTATTCATGTCGTCTGCATAATGTGCCACCATCCAGTCAAAAAACACATTTATCTCCTGGATACATTCTTTTTCTTTTCCCTCTTCCAGATAACGGAAAATATTTTTTCCATCTCTACCGGAAATTCCTCATCATACACACCATTCTGGGAAAGATCTTCGATATGTATCACACGGCTCTTGCTTCCATTCAATGCACGCAGTGCCTCACGATAAGAGCGCTCCATCTCCTGCATTTCCCGTACTCTTCCGATTCCGACACGAAATTTCGCTTCGATACGATCTTCTAATCGGGTAATCAGGCTTCGTGCCTGTTCAACCAGATCGATTCTTTCTTCATATGGATTCTCAGACAGTGCACACGGAACCACGATTGGAATACGATTGGACATGATCGATCCCACTGCACAGGAAAAAGAAGATTTTACGATATCTCTCAATTCCGCATAAAAGTCCTGTGCCTTAACATTCATTCCAACCGGGCTTACCAGCCTTCCATTCTCATAAGACTGTCCAAACTGAATGATCATAACATAGCCCTGTTTTTCCTCAATATCCAGAAGCTGTTGGTAATAGTCTGCCACCTGCATCTCCTGTTGGAAAAGAAGGCTTCCAACAAAACTGTTTTCTACGACCGGAATGACTGTTTCCAGTTTTTCCTGTATTCTCAGAAGGTTACTTCGCTGATTTCTTTTTGTATCAACTTTTGCTGTGGCCTCTTCCACTGCTGCAATGATCTTGGCCTTTGAGATTGGCTTTGTCAGATATCGCTCGACTCCCAGATCAATTGCTTCTTTTGCATAATCGAATTTGTCATAGGCCGATACAACATAAAACAGAGCTGTTGTATTAAATTTTCTTATTTCTCGCATAGCCTGTATTCCATTAATACCAGGCATATGAATATCCATAAATACGATATCCGGATGAAAAGTCTCCGCGATCTCTGTTACGGCTCTTCCTGTTTTGGCAGTTTCTACGATGCATGAATCCCCAAATGTACTGGATATAACATTCTTAAAGGCTTCCAGCATGATTCCTTCATCATCTGCAACTAAAATTCGATACATTCTTCTGTCTCCCCTTTGTTATGCAATATTTCCACATTATTCTCATTCCAGTTCATCTTTATACACAGGAAGGATGATATGAACTCTGGTCCCTTTCCCTGGTCCATCACTTTCAATCGTAAACAGATTTTCTTCTTTATAATACAGCTGTAGTCTGTCAATTACATTCCGAACAGCAATTCCCGTGGAAAAACGGTCTTCTTCATTCTGATCTGCGCGTCCGGCCATAACCCTGGCTATCATTTCTTCTGTCATTCCCGCACCATTGTCGCTTACTGTAACATCCAACATCTCACCATTTCGGTGAATTTCCATACGGATCCATCCCGTTTCCATACAGTCATGAATTCCATGCTGCACTGCATTTTCAACCAGTGGCTGCAGAATCATACTCGGAATACGAATATTATCAATACCTTCATCCACTTCCTTAATATAGGTGATATCTCCGGCAAAACGGACATTCAGGATATAAATGTAGTTATCTACCGCCCCAATCTCCTCCCAGAGCATGGCGTCTTCTTCCATCTTACGTACATTATAACGGAAAAAATCTGCCATCTTTTCAAGAAAAATTCCTGTATTATCCGCATCCCCCATCATGGCAAGCTGTGCACCTGCATTCAGACTGTTAAACAAAAAATGTGGATTGATCTGCGCCTGAAGGTATTTCAGCTGAGCCTCCTTCAGATGGGTTTCCATAAGAAGCTCCCGTTCCTTCATCTGTGCCTGACGTTCCATGCTTTCCTTAAGCTGCTCAATATTCTGCCGGATACTTTCCAGCATCTGGTTAAAACTTCGTGTTACAACACCAACCTCATCTTCAACAACTACCGGAAGCTGAGGTACATTTAAGTTACCCTTTGCAACTTCATGCGCTGTATTGGACAATGCTGTAAGTGGACGGATCATATTACGGACAAGAAGCGTTGTGACTGCAAGACCAAGTGCATATACAACCAGCATAACGAAAATACAGAGTTTATAGAGTACATTCATTGCTAAGAGCAGCAGCTGGTAATTTGCCGAGTTCGTTTTAAATCGTAAATTATTCAGCTTATAAATATAGACATTGATATATTCATAAAGCTCATTTTCATCTTCGTAGGAAGTTTTGTATTTTTCTACATTTCTTCCTCGTTTTGCCTGAACCGTCTCATTTGTCTGTTCCAGATAACTTTCTGACATTCTCCGGATATTTTTTTCCAGCATTTTCACTTCATTATCCAGATTTCGGTCATTCAGTTCTTCGATCAGATTCTTGTAATTCTGTTCATAACGATAATAATTTTCCAGAGCCTGTGTGCTCTTGGTATTTAAATATTCATAAACCGTACTCTCTACCTGCTCCAGCGATTCCGAGAGTTCATTCACAGCCGTATTACTGGAAAAGACTGCATCAATTCTTGTAACCGCTGTATGAATCTGCTTAAAGATAAACACATTGATTCCCAGCGCAAACACAAGAACCAGAAGCATAACTCCGCTCAGTCGGGTCTGTATAGAGTTTTTTACGGAAGATATCTCTTTTCCCTGTCTCATTTCTCATCCTCCGTCCTGTAATCCTTTGTATTCTCCTTTGTGATCACATGCTGGTTTACACTATAATAGTTATTACTATGTCCAAGTGACAGATACTCATCCAGTGCATTGACGCTGTATCGGCCAATCTCGTCCATATCCAGAGCAATCGCAGAAGAAATGATTTCCTTATCGATGGCATCCAGAATCACATCTGAATAGTAGAATCCGATCACTTTGACATTACCTACCTGGTTATAATCGATCAGTGCCTGATAAACACACTCTGTCACAACTTCGTCCATACATACCAGAACGTCAGGTAGATTTTCATCATTTACAAACATGTCACGTACAAATTCTTCTGTATCAAAATCTGCACTGCTGTCTACACAGTATTCCGTCAGGTCTACAGACTGGCCTGTTTTTTTCTGTGCCTCCAGTTCCTTTTTGACCTGCGAATAGACAAGATTCGTCTCCTGTGTCTTGGAACTGGATGTAGAAAGAAACATGACACTGGTAGTTCCCTGCGCTTTCAGCATGCCGCTAATCTGCTCTGTGTAAGCACTTCCCGTCTGATAACTGTTTAAGCCGACAAAACTGATCCTGCCTGTTGCAGTATCATCCGTCATAACCGTTACTACAGGGATTTTTTCCTTCAATGCTTCATTGATCAGATGCTGCTCTTCTTTACTTCCATCCGCTTCCAGAATGATTCCATCCACCTGGGAAGCAATTCCGATTTTCAGACAGTCTGCCTGAGAATAGCCGTTCATCTGTTCAGGAGAAAGAAGTTCTACATACGCATCTTTCTCTTCTGCTTCCTTGGATGCACTCTCATAAACCGATTGCCACATACCAGTATCTTTATCATTGGAGATCATCAGATAATGTCTCTGATAGCTTGCCGCATGCTCTCCTTCTCCAAGCTCTACTCTGTCCAGACTTTTCTGAAAATAAATCCAGATACCGGAAAGAAAAAAGATGCAGCCTGCTAGGATGCAAAAAACTGTCAGTGTAAATTTCTTCATAGCTTTCATTCTTTCTGTTTATTTTTACCAGATATCAGTGTAACATATTCCACTCCATAGTGCAAAAGTGTTGTTGTCCATTTCATATCCAGTTATAAAAAGGGCCATTGCGTTACACGCAATGACCCTCATCATTCATTTTATTGATTTGTTATCTGCTTCTATCATCCATTCTTTCTGTTGGATAATACATCGAATACTACTGCGATCAGAAGTACGGCACCTTTTACTACATACTGCCAGGAATCACCGATACCCATGATTGACATACCCATGTTGATAACACCAAGGAGAAGAGCACCGATTACAACACCACCTACAGTACCACTTCCACCGTATGCAGAAGCACCACCGATGAAACAGGAACCGATTGCATCCATCTCGAAGGATGTACCTGTACTACCATTTACAGAACCTACACGTGCTGCGCAGAGAAGACCTGCAAGGCCAGCAAGTAAGCCCATGTTTGTATATGCAATGAAATAAACCTTATTTGTATCGATACCGGAAAGCTGTGTTGCTTTCTCGTTACCGCCGATTGCGTAGAAGTAACGTCCAAATGCTGTTTTGGATGTAATAAAGTTGTAGATCAGGCAGATTGCAACTACCCAGATGAACATTACGGAGATACCTTTGTACTGGAACAGTTTGTAGCAGTACCAGAGGATAACTACTGCGATGATAACAGCTTTGCTGTAATCAGAAAATGCTGTATTCTGACGATATCCTCTTTTTGCTTTGTTTGCTCTGGAACGAACTACATTGAAGATTACATATACAGCAACAACAATACCAACAATCAGTGCTGAATAGTTTGCAGTGTCATCCAGTCCAGGAATATTAATATAAGAAGTAAATACTTTCAGGAAATCTTTGTTCTGGATAGAAACAGTTTTGTTGTCCAGAATCAGACGTCCAAATCCACGGAAGATGAACATACCAGCAAGCGTTGTGATGAATGGAGGAATACGTTTGTAACCGATCCAGTAACCCTGCCAGATACCTACCAGAAGACCAACAACCAGGCAGATGATGATGGTCAGATATGGGTTCATTCCCTTGTTGCTGATAAGTACTGCTGCAAGACCACCAACCAGGCAGATTACAGCACCAACAGAAAGGTCGATGTTACCACCTGTCAGGATACATAATAACATACCACAGGCAAGAACGAGAACATAACCATTCTGAAGCATTAAGTTTGACATGTTCTGTGCATACAGGAGTCTTCCGTTTGTCAATCCACAGAACAGGATAAATACGATCACCAGTGCAATGACCATTGTATACTTTCTTAAGAAATCTTTTACATTAAATTTCATTTTTTTACCCCTTTCCCAGTAACTGTTCAGTCACTATTTCTTATTTTTTATTCTGTTCCTGCATGATCGAAGCCATGATACGTTCCTGAGTTGCCTCTTCCGCTGTAAATTCACCAGCCAGACGGCCTTCACTCATAACATAGATTCGGTCACACATACCGAGAAGTTCCGGCATTTCAGAAGAAATCATAATGACTGATTTTCCATCTTCTACCATCTTATTGATCAGGCAGTAGATATCATATTTTGCACCTACATCGATACCTCGTGTAGGTTCATCCAGAATCAGGATATCCGGTTCTGTAAACATCCACTTACCAAGCAGCGCTTTCTGCTGGTTACCACCGGAAAGGTTACCGATTTTCTGCTCATTGGAAGGAGTCTTGGTTCCCATTTCCTTTGTCATCTCATCTGCCAGATGAACTTCCATATCTGTATTGATGACACCTTTCTCACAGACTTTGGAAAGTCTGGCAAGTGTTGTATTAAATCGAATGGATTCTCCGAGAATCAGTCCGTTTGTCTTACGGTCTTCTGTTACATATGCAAGACCATGACGGATCGCATCGTGCGGATTCTTGAGATTTACTTTTTCTCCCTTGATATAAAGCTCACCGGAAATATTGGATCCGTAGCTCTTGCCAAATACAGACATTGCAAATTCTGTACGTCCTGCACCCTGCAGTCCTGAGAAACCGACAACCTCACCTTTATGTACCTTACAGTTAATTTTATTATCTACGATCTTCTCGGGATAGAGTGGATGATGAACGGTCCAGTCTTTTACTTCCAGCATAACCTCTTTGCTGACATTATGTTTTCTGGTAGGATAACGGTCATCCATAGAACGGCCAACCATACCTTTGATGATACGGTCTTCACTTAAATCATCTACACCCTTGGTCAGTGTCTCGATCGTTGTACCATCTCGGATGATCGTACAGCGGTCTGCACAGTAGATGATCTCATTCAGTTTATGAGTGATGATGATAGAGGTCAGTCCGTTCTTCTTGAATTCCATCAGAAGATCCAGAAGCATCTTTGCATCTTCATCATTCAGAGATGAAGTAGGCTCATCCAGGATCAGAAGTTTAACCTTCTTGGAGAATGCCTTTGCGATCTCTACCAGCTGCTGTTTACCTGTTCCGATATCTTTGATCAGTGTCTGTGCAGATTCATGGAGTCCAACCTGTGCCATGTGTTTTTCTGCTTCACTGTATGTTCTGTCCCAGTCAATGCTGCCGCTTTTATTCTTAATCTCGTTTCCGAGAAACATATTCTCGCCAATAGAAAGTAACGGAATCAGCGCAAGTTCCTGATGGATGATAACGATTCCTTTCGCTTCACTGTCGTTCAGGTTTTTAAACTTGCATTCCTCACCTTCATAGGTAACTGTACCTGTATAACTTCCATATGGATACTGACCACTTAAAACGTTCATCAGTGTGGATTTTCCCGCACCGTTTTCACCGATCAGCGCGTGAATCTCTCCTCGCTGGACTTCAAGATTTACATTGTCCAGAGCTTTGACACCGGGGAACTCCTTCGTAATGTGATCCATTACTAAAATATTGTCTGCCAAAATGGCGCCCCCTTTCCAAAAAGAGGGCGGGGCTTTTCACCCCGCCCTTAAAATTCAAGTTCTTATATTTTTGATATCTATCTGACTCTACTCAGTCATCATTCTGCCGGATGAAGGTATCCGTCATCGTCCTGTGTATAGTATCCTGTGTCAACAAGTTCTTCTTTCATGTTGTCTTTTGTTACAACTGTAGGAACCAGAAGGAATGATGGGCATTTATGTCCTTCAGATGTTTCATAGGATTCTGTATCATATGCACAGTCGAAATCCCATTTGGAGTTTGTGATCAGAGAATCATCAATTGTGTCACCTTTCAGCATTGCTTCTGCAAGGTCAAGAGTAACAACTGCTTCGTTTGCAACTGCTTTGTAAACTGTCATGGACTGTTTTCCATCTACGATGTTTGCAAGGTTAGCTTCGTCACCATCCTGTCCTGTGATCAGAACGTCGTTTTTGCCTGCATAGTCAGATTCGATAGCCTGTGTAACACCAAGTGCTGTAGAGTCATTGGAGCAAAGAGCTACATCAAGCTGTGTTCCGTCTGCATAGTAAGAAGCGAGGATGTTCTGCATTCTTTCCAGAGCTGTCTGTGTATCCCATGCTGCTGTTGCTACGGAATCGAAATCAGTCTGTCCGGAAACTACATTCAGTGTGCCTGCATCCAGATACGGTTTCAGAGTGTCATAAGCACCGTTGAAGAAGTATCCTGCATTGTTATCTGCCGGGTCACCTGCTGTGAACTCGATGTTATATGTTTTATCACCTGCATTGTCAAGATCCAGAGTATCGATTACGTACTGGCCCTGCAGAGTACCTACTGTATAGTTATCGAAGGAGATATAATAGGAAACTGCATCGGATTTGATCAGACGGTCATAAGCGATAACCGGGATTCCTGCATCTGCTGCTTCATCCATAACTGTATTAAGTGCTTCACCATCGATAGCTGCAACTACCAGGAGGTTAACTCCGTCGGAGATCAGGTTCTGGATATCATTTACCTGACGGTCTGTTTCGTTATCGGAGTATGTCAGCTCTACATCATATCCAGCTGCTTTAAACTGTTCTTCCAGATAAGAACCATCTCTGTTCCAACGTTCCAGAGACTGTGTTGGCATTGAGATACCAATCTTTCCGCCTTCAGCTGCTGCATCATCTGCAAGTACCGGAACTGCACAAGATGTGATTGCCATTGTTGCTGCCATCGCTAAAACTAATTTTTTCTTCATAAAAGAAACCTCCCATTTTTGTTTTCGCTCTTTAGCTATTTCGTATAGCTTTTTGATGAAATTATAATACCATATGGATATATTAAACAAAATGGACTGTTTTTTGATATATCTTTCAATTTTTGTGATAAAAAAACATCCAGATGGCATGCATCTGGACATTTTCGATATGTTCATTAAAAAAACAATAATTTTGTGCTATTGACAGGTTGCTGTTCACTTCGCTCATCCTATTCTTCTGCGTCAAGTGCACGGATTCTCTGAACAAGTTCTTCACAGATTTCCAGTTTATCCTTACCATCTGTCTCGATCACAATATCAGCTGCCGCCTGGTATTTCTCACGACGTTTTTCCATCAGGTCTGCAATAAAGTCAACGTTCTTGTTGCCTTCCAGAAGTGGTCTGTCGTGATTATCTTTGACACGGCTTAAGATTGTCTCCGGTTTAGCTGTCAGAAGGACAACGCGTCCATTCTTCTTCATTTCGACTACATTGCGTTCTCTCATCGGCACACCACCGCCACAGGAAATAACTACATTGGTCTTGGACTGCATTTCTATAAGAAGTTCTGTCTCCAGATTACGGAAATACTCTTCTCCATATGTCTCAAAAATATCAGAAATGGACATTCCCTCTCTCTCGGCAATGATCTGGTCCATCTCTACAACTTCCATTGCGAATACTGTCCGCAGGAAATCAGAAATCGTAGATTTACCTGCACCCATGAAACCGATCAGTACAATATTGTAATCAAACAGTTTACGTGCCTGGATTCTCTTACTGTTTCTGGTAATTTCTTCAAAAACAGCAGTCACTTCATCTTTATGGCGTCTGCCTTCCATTCTGCGGTTCAGCCATTCTCTCTGTTTTGCTTCCTGCTCCGGCTGAAGGATCGGAATATCATTTGCTTCTTTGTAAGCCATGATATCTTCTACGATTCTGTTACGCATAAGTAATGCATCCAGCACGATCTCATCACACTGTCCAAGGCTCTCTCGAAGTACTTCCAACTGATTCATATGTATCGTTCCCTCTCTTATAAACAAATTTATCGCAGTGAACACTTTATATTCCCTTTGTTCACTGCATCACTATTTGCTCATTATAACAGTTATTTAGCACGTTAACAATATAAAGTGGAAACTTTTTTTATTACTCCGTATTTTTAAGTGCCTCACCCATCGGTACTTTCCGGATTTTTCTGTATTCCAGAAGTGCAACCACTGCATATGTCACAAGCCCGATCACAAACATCTGTACATAGATCATCGGGTCAATCCAGAGCGCGATCCATCCGGAGATACTCTGCAGCATCATTTCCCTGAATAGAACTTCCATGATCGTAGTCTCAATTGGCAGACTGATCAGAAGGCACAAAACAATCACGATCGACGTAGACAAGATGTATAGCCTGCTGATCTCACCATTGGTATAACCAAGAATCTTCGTCATCGAAATCGACTGTGCATTTTTTTCAATTATGATCTTAGAGAGAAGATATATCAGGATCATATAGATTGCAACTGCAAATAAATTTACCATCCCCATCATACTTCCCATGGAAACATTCAGCTGTCTGCTGATCTTGGTCAGTGCATCCAGATCAATCACAGAACCGATGTAGCTGCTGTCGATATCTGTAATCTCTGAATTGCTGAAATATCCGCTGAAATAATCATCTCCCAGATCAAAGGTCCGGTTCAATTCCTCCTGTGGCATGAAAATACAAAGACTACCATTATAATCATAAATTCCACTGATTTTAAAAGTATACTCGTCATCCTCATATTTTTCTTTGAGTGTGATCGAATCTCCCGGTTTCAGCAGGAATTTATCTGCATACGCTTTCGAAATATACACGCCATCTGAAAAATCCACATCAATGTACTTGCTGTCATCGTGAACGCCATAGAGTGTTACTTCTTCACTTTTGTATTTGGTCGGAAGTGTATTCAGTGAGTAAGCACTGAATTCTTCTGCGTCTTCATTATCTGTTTCTGCGTCATGTGCAAACAGCAGCATATCCAGCATACTTTCAAGCTTATTACTGCCACCCATCACACTTACCGGCATTGAAAGCATATACTGATATTTTGCCAGCATATTGTTCTGGATCTCCAGCTGGTAATGATCCAGTGCGGACGGGAGCAGAAGGCCAAACATCAGAAGCAGATTTGCAAATATGATCCCCACAAAAAGGACAAGATAATTGCTGATATTCTGAAAGATCACGCGCAGGCGGAATCTGTGAAAAATTTTCATTCGCGGACTGAGATAAACCGCACGTCTCTGCTTTCTGGAAGAAAGATCTCTTCGCAGAAATTTAAGCGGTGACAGCTTCAGCTTATGATGCAGGACCGCATAGTTAACTACAAACATAATTATTACCGGAACTACTGTCGTCATAAGAAAAGCTTCTGCATTCCAGATTGTCACATAAGTCGGCAGACTGTAGCTTCCATAATACATACCGGCACATACATCCTTAAATGCCGTATAACCTAAAATATTACCGATCAGCGCGCCCACCAGCGTTACGATCACCGGAAGAGTCATATAATGCCGGATCAGCTCATTTTTTGTATAGCCGGATGCCCGAAGCGTTCCGATGACACCAGCTTCTTTTGCAATCGTATTACTGGTCGTGATGCCAAATACAAAAGCCATGATCACGATGATGATATAGAGAAGCATGATCATCATTGCCTTGTCACTTCCCATATCGTCTCCAGTAAATATAATCGCCTGATTCTGATATTGCGGCACAAAATTTTCCAAAGTGACAACTTTTCCCATTGCCTTCATCAGATCTTCCGAAACATTCTTTTCCTCGAGTTCTGTCTGCGGTTTTTCATTGTAGGTCCATGCATAATTATATTGCAGCTTATCCTGATCCAGAGAATCAAATTCTTCATCCGTCACTACGCCTACTCCAAACTTTACAGCATCAAACATAGAATCGTTATTATTCTGAAACAAACAGCTGTAATCTGATAATGCAACCAGCCCGGTGATCGTCCAGGACTTTTTCCCATCATCCAGAGTATCGCCAGTCTTCAGTGAATTATTATCTGCGTACATACGGTCAATTGCGATCTCACCGGTTTCTGACGGTAATTCTCCGTCCATCAGGCATACTTTATCCACCTCTGTACGATTCTTGAAAAAGCGCATTGTGCTTCCATTTGAAAGAGAATCTTCTATATAATAGTTTTCATAGATTTTGACACCTTCCTCTTCAATTGCCTCGCGCTGTCCTCGATACAGACGCTCTCCGGTACGAAAATTTCCATCTTCAATATTGTATTTTTCAAATCCTTCATCGTATGCCTGGATCATGCTTCCATCTGCAACCAGAAATCCGGACACCATACCGATCGTCGCAACCATCAAGATGAATACAACCAGATATTTTCCAATCTCCCCTTTCAGTTCACGGGGAATTCTTTTTCTCAGAGGACTTTTCATAGCACCGCCCCCTTACCAGTCAAGATCCATCGCAGGAATCTTATGCTCGTTCTGATAGTTTTTACGGATCATTCCATCTCGAAGTTTTACCACACGATCTGCCATGTCCTTGATCGCATCATTATGTGTTACCATGATCACCGTATTTCCGTATTTCTGGTTCACTGTTTCGATCAATTTCAGAATTTCCTTGGAAGTATTGTAATCCAATGCACCGGTCGGCTCATCACAGAGTAGAATATCCGGATTTTTTACAATTGCACGCCCAATCGCAGTTCTCTGCTGCTGTCCGCCGGAAAGCTGATTCGGAAGTTTCCTCTGATGCTCAAAAAGACCAAGTGTATGCAGAAGCTCATCCACATCCAGTGCCCGGTCACTTAAATAAGCACCAACCTCAATATTCTCCCTCACAGTCAGATTCGGAATCAGGTTGTACATCTGAAAGATATAGCCAAGATGTTTCCGTCTGTACTGAGAAAGTTTCTTTTCTTTCATATCAGCCAGTTTTTCGCCTTCGATAGAAATACTTCCACCATCTGCGCTCTCGATTCCACCGATAATATTCAGCAAGGTGGATTTACCGGAGCCCGACGGCCCCAGAAGTACACAGAATTCCCCTTTTTCAATATCCAGGTCCAGCCCTTTCAGAACATCTACTTTGCTGTCCCCGGTACCAAATGATTTCTTAATATCCCGAATTTCCAAAAACATAAGTTTCTCCTTTTCATACCTTTGCCAACCTTATCGGTTAGTTGTATCTATACTTATGTTAGTTTAGGCTATCCGTTTTGTCAAGAAAATTTGCTTCATCTAACTATTTTCGAAAAAAAAATCCGGCCCTGCACAAAGCAAAGCCAGAACTTTTTCTACATTATAAATTCCATTATTCTCTCTACAATAAATACCGCCGCGCACGCGAACAACGCAACCGTAAGAAGACTCTTTTCACGATATGCCATGATCAGTGCTACAATGAGTCCCGCTGCACCGGAAATGATTCCGCCTGCCGTTGCTGTCAGGATTGCCGGAAATGTCATAGCAGCAAGACATGCATATGGCACATAGTACAGAAAGGATTTTACAAACGGACTGGTGATCTCCCTTTTGAAAAGGACCAGTGGAAGCA